>X431_Quagga__coassemble_15_pt1 | contig 52529 bp, 35 predicted proteins | sample X431_Quagga__metabat2_low_PE_006 | metagenome-assembled genome bin X431_Quagga
CGGTGCCGCCGCAAATCCGGAGTTTGACACACATCTGCTGAGATATGCCTATACCTCGATGACGACACCAAGTTCTGTTTATCAATATGATATGGTCAACAAGACGGCTAAACTCCTCAAACAGCAGGAGGTCGTCGGCGGCTACGACCCGTCGGAATACGTGACGGAACGTCTGATGGCTCCGGCGAAAGACGGCGTCCTTGTTCCTATCTCATTGGTTTACAAGAAGGGATTGACGAAAAACGGACAGAATCCGCTTGTGCTTTATGGCTACGGCTCGTATGGCAACAGCCTCGACGCTTATTTCTCCACGGCGCGTCTCAGCCTTCTCGACAGAGGCTTCGTCTGGGCCATCGCGCATATCCGCGGCGGCGAGGAGATGGGACGGCAATGGTACGAGGACGGCAAGCTCTTCAAAAAGAAAAACACGTTTACTGACTTCATTTCCTGCGGTGAATACCTTATAAATCAAGGATTTACGAATAGCAAGATAATGTTCGCGATGGGTGGCAGCGCAGGCGGACTGCTTGTCGGCGCGGTCGCAAACATGGCCCCGGAACTTTTCAGAGGAATAATCGCGCAAGTGCCTTTCGTCGATGTCGTGACGACAATGCTCGACGAGAGCATCCCGCTGACAACGGGCGAATACGACGAATGGGGCAACCCGAACGAGAAAGACTATTACGACTATATGCTTTCGTACTCGCCGTACGACAACGTGGAGGCGAAAGACTACCCGGCGATGCTTGTGACGACAGGCCTCCACGACAGTCAGGTGCAGTACTGGGAACCGGCGAAGTGGGTCGCGAAACTGCGTGAGCTCAAGACCGACGACAACCCTTTGTTCCTTAAAACCAATATGGATTTCGGACACGGCGGCGCATCAGGCCGTTTTGAGCCGTTCAAGGAAATCGCGCTCGAATATGCTTTCATGCTCGATTTGATCTGATTATGAACATATACCAGCTTTTTGTTCGTGTTTTTGGTAACAAAAACGGCGCGTGGAGGCCGGACGGCACACGCGAACAAAACGGTTGTGGCACTTTCAATGACATCAACGATGATGAGATTGAACGTCTTAAGACGTTGGGAATCAGTCATGTATGGCTGACAGGCGTTATCAGACATTCAACAGCGTCCGATTATTCTGAAATCGGTCTTAAACCAACCAATCCGTTGATAACCAAAGGTTTGGCTGGTTCGCCTTATTCAATAATCGATTATTATGACATTGACCCTGATTTGGCGTTAAAGCCCGAAAATAGAATGACCGAGTTTGAGGCTGCTGTCGATAGAATACACAAGCATGGCTTGAAGGTCATCATCGACTTCATTCCCAATCACTTGGCGCGTGAATACAAGTCGGTTTGCAAACCCGAATACATCAACGATTTCGGTGTCAACGATGACAAGAACGTCGAGTTTTCTCCCACGAACAATTTTTATTATTGTCCCAATGAATTGTATGTCAATCCGATAGGTGATAATAATGAATATCATGAATTTCCTGCGAAAGCCAGCGGCAATGATGTATTCCGCCCGAATCCGTCGGTCAATGACTGGTACGACACCGTGAAGCTAAATTATGGTGTTGACTATCGTGATGGCAGCCGGCATTTTGAATTTGTGCCGGATACCTGGCGTAAAATGCTGAATATCATCGGTTTTTGGTGTTCAAAAGGTGTTGATGGCTTCCGTGTTGATATGGCAGAGATGGTGCCCGTCGAGTTCTGGCGCTGGGCTATCGCTAAAATACGTAATGACTTCAATGTCACGATGATAGCGGAGATTTATCAGCCGAATCTTTATAAAGATTACCTTGACGCCGGTTTCGATTATCTTTATGATAAAGTCGGGCTGTACAACACTCTCGAAAATATTTACAGATACGGACAACGTGCTGAAACGATTTCAGAGGTGTGGAAGCGACTTAACGGCTTGGATGACAGAATGTTACGTTTTATGGAGAACCACGATGAGGTTCGTCTCGCATCGAAACATTTCATGAAACGTGCGGAAAATGCGTTTCCGTTTGTCGCCATGTCGGCGTTGATGAACCGCGGCCCGTTCATGATTTACAATGGGCAGGAATATGGCGAGGATGCCGACGGCGCGGCGGGTTTCAGCGGTGATGACGGGCGTACTTCAATCTTCGACTACGTCTCAATGAAATCGGTTTTGAACGATGACAGAAACTCTGATGTTTATAAATTTTATTTTAAGTTGTTGAATTTCAGGGAGAAGAGTAAAGCGATTAGAGATGGCGCGTTCTACGACCTGATGTGGGCCAATCCGTGGTATTCTGATTTTGACCCACAATATATTTATGCTTTTCTGCGTTATTGCGACGATGAAAAGTTATTGATTGTCATCAATTTCAATCTCAATGAAAGCCGTGATGTTGTGGTTACGATACCAGATGATGCGGTGGAGCTGGTCGGTGGTTGCAAAAACGAATATCGAGTTGAATTGAACCCGGGAGAGGTGAAGATTGTTGACATTCTGAATGACGGTAGAGACGGTGCATGCATCGTCTGACAATTGTGTAAAAATGAAGTTATGATGAAGATAGTTGAAAAAGACAGTTGGCTGAACCCTGTCGCCGATGAGGTGCAGAGACGTTATGAGCGTTACCGTAATTGCCTCAAAAACATTGAGGGTCAATATGGTAGCCTGAAGAATTTTGCTTCGGCCCACGAGTTTCTCGGTTTTCATTATGACAGATTTCGTCATGGTTGGTGGTATCGCGAGTGGGCGCCGGCGGCGCATTATCTCTCGTTGTTCGGCGATTTCAACGGATGGAACCGTTATGCGAACCCGATGGAGAAGACCGACAACGGCGTCTGGGAGATCTTCCTTCCTGATTCGGAATATTCAAAACGTCTCGTCCACGGGAGCCTGCTGAAAGTGCTTGTGCAGTCGAGCATCGGCGAGCAGGAAAGAATCCCTGTATATATTAATAAGGTGTTGCAGGATGACGACACGAAAGATTTCCGCGGGCAGTTTTGGAATCCAGAGAAACCGTATGTATTTGAATATCAACGACATGAAATAAAAGACGAGCCGTTGCTGATATATGAGGCTCATGTCGGGATGGCGCAGGAAAGGGAAGGAGTTGGGACATATAATGAATTTAGAATCAACGTGTTGCCACGAATAAAAGCCGATGGATACAACGCGATTCAGTTGATGGCGATTGCCGAACACCCATATTACGGCTCGTTCGGTTATCACGTCTCGAACCTCTTCGCGCCGAGTTCGCGCTTCGGCACCCCCGAGGAACTGAAAATGCTTGTGGATGAAGCACATAGACTTGGACTGCTCGTAATCATGGATGTGGTGCATTCGCATACTGTCAAGAATATCCGCGAAGGATTGAATCTGTTTGACGGCACTGATTATCAGTATCTTAAATCAGGAAATGACGGCGAACATCCGTTGTGGGACTCAAAGTTGTTCAACTACGGGAAGATGGAGACGCTTCAGCTGCTGCTTTCAAATCTGCGTTATTGGCTTGAGGATTTTCATTTTGACGGTTTCAGGTTCGACGGCGTGACTTCCATGCTTTATCTTGACCACGGCCTTGGCGTCACGTTTGATGACCCGTGGAAATATTTCGGAGAAAATATTGATAATGATGCTGTTACGTATCTTCAGCTTGCGAATCAGTTGGTGCATAATCTTTGTAAAGACAACATCTCAATCGCAGAAGATGTGAGCGGGATGCCGGGACTTTGCGCGGCTGCTGAGGACGGTGGGCTTGGCTTTGACTACCGGCTCGGCATGGGACTGCCAGATTTCTGGATTAAGGTGCTGAAGGACCAGACCGATGAGGAATGGAATATGCACGAGTTCTTCTTTACGATGACAAACAGGATGAGCGACGTGAAGACCATCGCTTACGCCGAGTCGCACGATCAGGCGCTCGTGGGTGATAAGACGTTGGCTTTCAGACTGATGGACAAGGAAATGTACACATCAATGTCAATCGGAGACGAGAATTTTGTCATCGACCGCGGCATCGCTCTGCATAAGATGATCAGGCTTTTCACCATCGCGCTCGGCGGCGACGCGTGGCTGAATTTCATGGGCAACGAGTTCGGACATCCAGAGTGGATTGATTTTCCGAGAAAAGACAACGATTGGAGCTACAAGCACGCACGCCGCCAGTGGTCGTTGGTTGATAATAAAAATCTTAAATATCACTGGCTCAATGACTTTGACGTAGCGATGCTCGATTTCATCAAAAAAACAAATCTGATGTCGTCTGCCCAAGCGTGGCTTCTCAATGCCGATGAGGAAAACAAAACAATCGTATTTGAACGAAACAACCTCATTTTTGTGTTTAATTTCGGGCAGAAATCTTTGCCTGACTATAAGGTAAATGTCAAACGGACAGGCGATTACAGTATTGTTTTAAGTACTGATGAAAGACGTTTCGGCGGGTTCGGTAATATTGATACGAATGCAGTCTTCCCGTCAGAAAAGATAGATGAAAATATTACAATGAAGGTTTACAACGTTGCCAGGACAGCGACCGTATATCGCACTGACGGCGTGAATAAAATATGATATTATGAAAGGTAATAAATGTTTGATGCTGATAATCAGCATGATGCTGTTGTCAGACGCGGTTGCGCAAGTTGAAAGTTATTATGAACCCGAGCTGCTGATGGTCTCGCAACCGAAAATGGAGTTTTACGACACGGGCGAGAACGATTATGTCCAGTTTTATTTCGATGTTAAAAACATTGGTTCTGAGACATATAAAGGTGAATTTATCATCTTGATGGAGCCTGATGTGGATCATTTTTATGCGAAGAAAAACATCAAGGTCAAGGCCGGAGCGGTGAAGAGGGTAAAGATTGAACTTGATTTAGGTATGATTTATTACGACTCGGTTTACACGGTTCTTCCTGTGTATGAGTTTGAAAATCAATGGTATCCGCTTACGGCATACGAGCAATTCTCGTCTTTGATGCTCTGTCTGAGCTCTCCGTCTTACAATTCGGATTTGGTTGTCACCGCCGAGCCTGCGCCAGTGTTTGATTATTATTACGATGTGCGGTTGCAGCGTCCGCCCGTCTATGGTTATTATTACGTCACGCCGCCTCCGGGCTGGGCTTACGCGTATGGCTACAACCCATATTGCGTCAATAATTATTACACCGTCATAAACGGGGATGTGGATAATGGCGGTGGAAATATTCAAGTCGGGAATGTCGGTGAAAGGCCGTCGGCTCCGAGAGTGACTCATAATCATTACAGTACGAGCGTTTCCAACACTTCGTCTTCGTCAAGGAGAGCGCACTCGGGTTCTGGAAATTCAGTGACGCCATCCGTGCCGAGACGAACGGCGTCAGGGAATTCCTCTTCGGCAAGAACCTCATCTTCTTCAAACAGACAGTCGTCGTCCGTGTCAAATCGTTCAAATTCGAGGTCTAACTCTTCCTCGGCATCGTCATCTTCAAGACGTTCAAGCAATTCATCATCAACGATTTCCAATTCGTCATCGTCGAGGTCTTCTTCATCTGGAAATTCCTCATCGAGGTCTTCAAGCAGTTCATCATCGAGGAGCTCGAGTTCAACGAGCAACTCAAGGTCTGGTGGCGGAAGAAGATAGGTGAGATATATTTGTCAAATACCTTTTTTTATTTGCATCCGTCGCAGCCGCCGTCGCAACTTCCGCAGCCGCCGTCTTCGTGATGGCAGTGATGACAGCCGCCGCCCATGTCGGCTTCGGTGAGCTCGCGCACCGCTAAAATCTCGCCTTCGAAGAACAAAGGCACGCCGGCAAGCTGGTGGTTGAAGTCAATTTTCACGAGTTCAATACTGATCTCCTTGATTGTTCCGGGAATGATGTTCCCGTTGTCAACGCTGAATTGCAATGTGTTACCGACCTTGCAAAGCTCGTTGAGCGTCCCGTCTTCGTTGAGGAACATGTCTTTCTTCACCGTGTAAACCATCTGCTCGTTGCGCTCGCCGTAACCCTCGGCCGGCGTGAGGTGAAAACCGAATTTGTCGCCCGGCTCAAGGCCTTGCAGACATTCTTCAAATCTCGGAAGGAACATACCGTGGCCGAAAATACCTTCAAGCGGATGTTCTTTAGTGGCCTGGTCAATGACCTCGCCTTCAATAGTGTCGTTGTGCAGTGTGTAGGTCAATGTGACCACAGTGTTGTTTGCTACTTTCATATCGATATGCATTTAAGATTTAAAAATTCAAAGATTCAAAATTTCTAATAGCTTCCGAATATTTTCCTTAAGATCCATTCAATTGTTGTCAATCCTAAAATGCTGAAAAACAGCCATTTGAGATTGATTAAGTCGTCATATCTTGTTTCTTCCCTCGAAATTGACGTGATGCGTGTGTCGGCGTTCAGGTCTTTTTCAAGTTGTTGAATGTCAGTGATATAATAATATTTACCACCTGTTTGTTCTGCAATCAGCCTCATCCTGTCGGTTTTGGCGGTCAGGTCTTGAGCTTCAATGCCAAGGGCAACGACGGTGAAGCTGCCGTTGGCGGAATATTCGATACCACCGAGATTTGCCGAAGCTGCGTAGGTGTAAACCCCCTCGGGAAGAATCCCGATGTTCAGATTGTAATCGCCATCGCCCTTCGCGAAGACGTAGTCGTAAACTTTTTTTGTCTGCCTGCCAGTAATCCTGATGTGCACGTCCGGCTCGTTGACAAGCTCGCGGCTCGGATTCCGCAACTCCGCCGTGAAACCGACAGTCTCTGTGCTTGAAAAACTGTCTTTGTGATTGACAGTCAGCTCTTTGCTTCTTTCAGTCAGGAGATATTTCATGGTTTTGCTGAAAATCTCATTGAAGCCGTCATGGTTTTTGTGATGATAATACTCGTAAAGTTTCCACCGCCAGCAACCTGTGCCAAATAAAAACGCAATTTTCCTGCCGTTCTCATCAGACGTGAATGACATCAACGGGTTCGGTGTCTGTAAATCCATGATGTTCATGAACATAAGCTCGTCGTGGTGAGCTTTGAACGCCGTTTCAAGATGCGGAAGCGACAGCGGCGGATATGAACTCAGCTCGCTCTTTATGTCTGAGTTGATTGTGAAAAGACCGAAATTGTTGTTGAAACGTGCCTTGATGTCGAGAGTCGCGTTGACTGCGCCTTTTTTGATGTCAAGGACATTCTGCGAGCCGTTGAAGTCATCAATATTCGTTGAAGAACCGACGACAGCAAGAACCGGCAACTCTTTCACACTGATGCCATTGATTTCCTCTGGCATCGGCAACTGATGCACAATCAACAAGTTATACTTGTTTCCCGAAAGATTTTTGTCTTTCTCATATTCAAAGACCGTCTCAAACTCAAAGTGGTTGCCGAGTGCCGACTTTATTGCCGCAATGTCGGGATGAGGTGACCTCGCGTAACATAAGATACTGTATTTCCTGTCGATGACTTCGATGAAAATACGCCGCGAATTGTTGAGCAACTGAGTTTCCTTTTCAAGTCCATCTATTTGAATGTCAATTTGTTTGATGCCTTCGCCATCAGGCGTGATGTTGAAATCGAGCGTTTTGGAGAAACTGTTGCTTGTGACAGGCACTATCGCACTTCCGACTTCCACGCCATCCATCTTGACCGTAACCGCCATCTCGGAGCATCTCGCGTTTCTTGCGTTGACGGTGACTCTCAACGGAAACGACATCGAAGCCGGAACCGACTTGTTGTATCTCACATTCTGAATCATCAAATCAGGGTGATTGACGGTGTCGCCAAGTGCGACTGAATAAATAGGGAAGGGGTAACTCTCTGTGCTGTATTCCGGCTCAATACCTTGATTTACAATGCCGTCTGAAAACAACACAACAGCTCCGACGTTCCTTTTATAATAAAGACGTCTTATCGTGTTCAACGCTTCAGTGATGTCGGTGTGGCTCCATCCGAACCTGAAAGTCTCGACATTGTAGTCTTTTTCAAAAGTAATACCCAGAGAATCAATGATTTGCGGCAGTTTTTCCTTGTAAAATATTGAGTCGGCGGTCATCGTTATCGAAGATGATTCATCTTGTGCGAAAACAATGATCGGCTGTTCTATCTTATTGATTTTCTGCTTGATATAAGGATTGAAGAAAAGCATCATCACAACGGCGACAACGACAGCCCTGACCGCAAACAACACTGCGGTCAGAGTCTTGCCGTAATGTTGTCTGCGATTGAAGAGATAAAGCAGTCCCGCATAAACGAGACCTATTGCTATTGCAATGATTATCAGTGACATGTTACATGTTCATTCCACCGTCAACGGCGATAACCTGACCTGTTACGTACGACGACATGTCGGAGGCGAGGAACAAAGCGATGTTGGCGACGTCTTGTGTCGTGCCGGCGCGTTTGAGCGGGATTGCCTGCGCCCACTGTTGTTTGATTTCCTCAGGAATGTCTTTTGTCATGTCCGACTCGATGAAGCCCGGCGCGATGGCGTTGTTGCGGATGTTGCGCACGCCCATCTCCTTCGCCGCCGACTTCGTGAATCCGATGATGCCGGCTTTTGAAGCCGCGTAGTTGCATTGGTTCGCGTTTCCGGCGCAGCCCACCACGCTGCTCATGTTGATGATGCTGCCGTGGTTCTGCTTCCACATTATCATCTGCACGGCCTTGGTGTAGTTGAAGACTGACTTCATGTTCACGTTGATGACCGCGTCCCACTGCTCCTCGGTCATGCGTTTCAGAGCCGTGTCCTTGGTGATGCCCGCGTTGTTGACCAAAATGTCAATTTTGCCGAAGTCTTCCATGATTTTCGCGATGACATTCTGCGTGTCTTCGAAACTCGCAGCGTTGGCCGGATATGCGATGACTTTGACGCCAAGAGCTTCAATCTCTTTGCGTGTCTCTTCAACCATCTCGTTGATAATCAAATCTGTAAATGCGATGTCGCAACCTTCAGCCGCGAATGTAAGCGCTATTGTCTTGCCGATGCCGCGACCAGCTCCTGTGATGACGGCAACCTTTCCTTGTAATAGATTCATTGTTCAAATTTTTGCAAAAATAATGTTTTTTTTTACACGAGAACCACTAATTATTAGTAATTTTGCGTTTCGTAAATTATGAAGAAAAAGTTTTTGATAATACAGACGGCATCCATCGGTGATGTGATTCTTGCGACGGCGGTCGTTGAGAAATTGCATTCGTATTATCCTGATAGCCAGATAGATATGATGATTAAAAAAGGCTATGAAGGATTGTTCGATTTTCATCCGTATTTAAATAAGGTGATTGCCTGGAATAAAAAAAATAACAAATACAAGCATCTTTTCGAGATTTGGAGAAGTGTGCGCTCCGAGCATTATGACTTGATTGTCAATGTGCAACGTTATGCCGCGACAGGCTTTGTCACTGCTTTTGGCAATTCGAAGGAAACCGCCGGTTTTGACAAGAATCCGTTCAGCATTTTTTTCACTCGTAAGATAAGACATCAGATTGGTGTGCCGGGGCTTCATGAGGTGAACCGAAATAACAAGCTGATTGAACATATCACCGATGAGGTGCCGATGCGCCCGGGGCTTTATCCGTCGGAACAGATTTTTGAAGATGTAAAATGTTATAAATCAGAAGAATATATTTGTGTGGCGCCATGCTCTTTGTGGTTTACTAAGCAGTTTCCAGAAGCCCGCTGGATTGAGTTCCTCAACCTTGTCCCAGACAACCTGAAAGTCTATCTGTTGGGTGGCAAAGATGATGTTGATGTTTGTGAACGCATTAAAAATCAAGCAGTTGGGAAAAATATTGTAAGCCTTGCCGGAAAGCTGTCGTTGCTGGAGTCGGCGGCATTGATGAGGGATGCGAGGATGAATTACGTGAACGACTCATCACCAATGCATTTGGCGAGTTCGCAGAATGCCAAGACCACGGCGGTATTCTGCTCAACGGTGAATGACTTCGGCTTCGGCCCGTTGTCGGAAGACAGCGTCGTTGTTGAGACACGCGGGAAATTGGATTGCCGTCCTTGCGGGCTGCATGGCTATAAGAAATGCCCGAAAGGTCATTTCAAATGTGCATACGATATTGATATTAACGAACTTGTAAATAGATTATGAATACTTTTGAAGAAGAAGTCGAATTGTGTGTCAAACTGTTGAAAGAAGGGAAGGTCTTTGTGTATCCGACGGATACGATTTGGGGTATCGGCTGCGATGCCACAAACTCTAAGGCTATCGACAAGATTTTCAAGATTAAAAACCGTCCGGTAGGGCAGGGGTTGATAATTCTCGTGGACTCGATAGAACACCTCAAAGATTACGTCGTTGCCCCGTCACCTGTCGTGGCTGACTTGATTAAGGCGGCGAAGAATCCACTCAGCATCGTTTTCAAACAGTCGAAAGGCTTGGCGAAAAATCTCTCGTCTGACGGAAGTGTCTGTGTGAGAGTGACTTCCAATGAATTTTGCAAAGAGGTGATAAAACGTCTCGGCGCACCGATAACCTCGACTTCGGCCAATCTTCACGGAGAGCCGTCGCCGGCGAATTTCACCGACATCACCGAAAACATGAAGCAGTCGGCTGATTATGTCGTGAGTCTCTATCACGATGTCGTTGTCAAACCAAAGGCTTCGACAATCATAAAAATCAATGATGACAACACATTTGACGTTTTGAGAAGCTGATTTGGATTTAAAGATTTAAGATTTAAAATTTAAAGATTTGGGAAAAGAAATATGAGAGGTTTTAGAATATTTTCGATTGTCATTTTATTGACATTCAATTTGTTGTGTAATGCGCAGCAGCAAAAAGATTCAAATGTCGCCTCGACATCGCAGAAGCTCGCGACGACGATGTATCTGATTGAGGATTTTTATGTTGACAGCGCGGACATGCCGAAGCTGACTGAGGAGGCTATCGTGGCGATGCTCAAGGAGTTAGATCCACATTCGGCGTATATCTCTGCAAAAGATGTGCAGAAAACCAATGAACCATTGGTCGGCAGTTTCGAGGGCATCGGGGTGACGTTCCAGCTCCTGCGCGATACCATCCTTGTGGTCTCGCCTGTCTCCGGCGGCCCGTCGGAGAAAGTCGGCATCATGGCCGGCGACAAAATCATAAGAATCGACGGCGAGGATGCTTTCGGGAAGAAAATCAACAACGATTTCGTGACAAGTCATCTGAGAGGCAAGAAAGGCACGAAGGTGGTGCTTTCGATTAAGCGCGGCAATGAGTCGGAACTTATTGATTTTGAGGTTATAAGGGATAAAATTCCGTTGAATAGCATTGATGCGACATTCATGCTTACAAAAAATATCGGTTACATCAAGCTTGACCGTTTTGCGCAGCAGTCAACGGAAGAGTTTGTTGAGGCGTTGAAAAAGCTCAAGAAACAAGGACTGAAGTCGTTGGTTCTCGATTTGCGCGGGAACTCTGGCGGCTATCTTCAGACGGCGATAAGCCTTGGCAATGAATTGCTTGGAAGCGGAAAGACAGTAGTCTTCACAGAGGGCCTGAAGAGTCCGAAGCAGGTGTTCGTGACCGAGTCTGACGGTGAGTTCCGCAACGGACGGCTTGTCGTCCTCATCGACGAGGGCAGCGCGTCGGCAAGTGAGATTGTCTCCGGCGCCATTCAGGACTGGGACAGAGGCGTGCTGATCGGCCGTCGCTCGTTCGGCAAAGGCTTGGTGCAGAGACCGTTCACGCTCCCCGACGGAGCCATGATAAGGCTGACGACAGCACGTTATCACACCCCGACAGGTCGTTGCATCCAACGCTCGTATGAAGGCGGCGTTGAAGAATATCACAAGGAGATGCAGAAACGCCTTGACCACGGCGAATATTTCCACGCCGACAGCATTCATTTCCCCGACTCGCTGAAGTTTTCAACGCTTAACAGCGGCCGCACAGTCTATGGCGGCGGCGGAATCATGCCCGACATTTTCATGCCAGCCGACACGACATTCTCCACGAAACTCTACACAAACCTCGTCCGCAAAGGCGTTTTCAACAGCTATACCATTGATTATGTCTTGGCAAACAGGGAAAAAATCATTCAGCAATACCAGCGATTCAGTGACTTCAACGATAACTTTACCGTGGATGAAATCATGCTTGCTGATTTCAGGAAAATGGCAGAAGACAAAGGCGTGGAGTGGGACGATGAGCAATATCGACGCTCGGAACCTTGGATTTTTATGCAGATTAAGGCATTGATAGCGAGAAATGTATGGGACATCGACAAATATTATCAAGTAGTTCTGAAAACCGACAAGATGATTGAAAAGGCAATCCAAGTGCTTGAAAATAAAAAGTCTTATGAAAAAATCTTAGGGTTGTGACGCAAATGTGCGTTGCATTTTAGATTAGAAATTGACGGGATGAGGGAGGCTGTTGGCAGTTTCCCTCATTTTTTTTGAAAAAATATGCTTCGGACGTTTCGTGTTAGAAATTTATTTGTAAATTTGCCGCCTGTTATGCCCTGCGTATAAATCGGGGATTGAAAAGAATAATAGAATAACTATAAACTAATTTAAAAATGAAAAGAGCTTTTAGAAAACTCGCAATCGCATTGGTGGCCGTCATGTTCGGTTTCCAGGCGTTTGCACAGGGTCGTATCGACCTCAACCCGCAGAAGAAGGGTTCACAAGAGGCTACAAACGTAACCGCAAGTGGATTCTCGGCAACGTTCTCATTCAACAGCATTGAGAGCCAGAATGTCACAACAGAAAAAGGTGTGTTCTCCGCACTTACGATGGACAACACATACCAGGCCGGCAACATCGGAGACCCGAGCCTCCCGACGGCCAACAAGCTCATCGCTGTCCCGTTTGGCGTGAAAGACGTCAAGGTGACAGTGAAGAACTACACAACGACAGTCTATAACCTTTCAGACTACGGCATCAGCACGGTCGCCCCGATGCAGATCCCGTTGAGAAAAGACCAGAAGCCGGAAGACATCCCGTTCTCATACAACGAGAAGGCCTACAACCTCCGCGGTTTCGCTGAACGCCCGATCTACAACTTCGCCATCGAGGGAACGATGCGTGGCATCCAGGTCGGCGCATTGACGATCAATCCTGTTGAATACGATGCGGCAAGCAACACGATCAGAGTGCATAACGACATCGAAGTTGAAGTCAGCTTCGCCGACTATGACGAGACCGTCGCTTACGGCGAGTTCGCGCGCACATTCAGCCCGTACTACACGACAATCTACTCGCAGTTCTTCAACAGCCGCGCCATCAACGACATCTATGACGAGCACCCTGACCTCTGGCAGTCACCTGTCAAGATGTTGGTTGTCGCAAACCGTATGTTCGAAACAGCTATGGAAGAATGGATCGCATGGAAGACCATGAAAGGTTTCTATGTTGATGTACATTACACAGACGAGTCGGCGGTAGGCACATCAGCCGCCTCAATCAAGAGTTTCATCACAAGCAAGTACAATGAGGATGCTCCTACATTTGTCATGATCGTTGGCGACAAGGATCAGGTCGCTCCGTCACTGACATCAAGCCAGGCTACGACAGACTGTGTGTCAGACCTCAACTATATGAGTATCGACGGTGACGAGTTCCCGGAGATGTTCCACAGCCGTTTCCCTGCTGAAAACGTCGCGCAGTTCCAGGCGATGATCAACAAGTCGTTGCAGTACGAGCAGTTGACGATGCCGGACCCGAGCTACCTCGGCAACGTGCTCCTCATCGCCGGTGAAGACAACGGCTGGGGTGTCACGGTGGGCAGACCGGCTATCTGGTACGCCACGAACTACTACTACAACACAGACCACGGCTTCGCCAACGTCTATGAATACAGCCACGGTCAATGGAGCGGTTGCTACAGCCACCTCAACACAGGTGTCGGCTTCGTGAACTACACGGCGCACGGCTCAAATACAAGCTGGGCTAGCCCGAGCCTGACAAACAGCGATGTCAACAACCTGACAAACACCGACAAGTACTTCCTCGCAATGGGTAACTGCTGCCAGGCTGCCGACTGGGGCATCTCGGGCGCGTGCTTCGGCGAGACAATGGTGCGTGCTGAAAACAAAGCCGCTTACGCTTACATCGGCTCATGCCCTTCAACATACTGGCTCAACGACTACTATTTCGCAGTCGGCGCCACAAGCCGCGCTGACGGCACGATGCCTTCATACGAGGAGACGACATTTGGTTGCTATGATGCCATCTGGACAGACAACGCATACAACACGGTCTGCGCCATCCCGTACATCGGCAACCTCGCCGGCAATGCAGCAGGCGCACTTGGTTACACTTTGCATGTCGAGACACTCTACTGCTGGCAGGCCTACCACGTCCTCGGTGACGGTTCCGTCCTTCCATACAGAATCCAACCTGTCGCTAACGACATCAGCCACCTTCCGATTCTCCCTATCGGCATGGATTTCTTCGAGGTCTCGGCTGAGCCAGGTTCATACGTCGGCATCTCAAAGGACGGTGTCCTCTACGGAGCCGGCACTATCGACGAGTCAGGCACGACAAACATCGCTTTGACACCTATCACAAGCGGCGGCGACGTGACAATCTGCGTCACACACCCGAACTGCATCCCGAGCATCGAGACAATCCCGGCCGCTACAATGGAAGGCCCATTCATCTCGGTCAACAGCTTCACTCCTGGCAACGTCCCATGCAACGAGGAACAGTCAATGTCAATCACATTCAAGAACGTCGGCGCAGACCCGACAACAGGCACGACAAACGTCGTTCTCACATGCGACGATGCCAACCTCACAATCATCGACGGTGAAGGCTCATTCGGCACCATCAATCCTGATGAGACAATTACTCTGACAGATGAGTTCTCATTCATCGTGGCTCCTGGCATCGCTGACAACACAAAGATTACCATCAATGTAACATCAACATGCGGTTCTGACACATGGGCTGGCAAGGCCACTGTCGTCGTCGGCGCTCCTATCGTCAACTACGTGGGCTTCCAGTGGGCCGGCCTCTTCGAACCGGGCGAGACATATCCTGTCATAGCTAAATTCGAGAACAAAGGTCACTACATGGCAAACAACGCCGTTGTGACAATCTCAAGCGCAAGCTCATATCTCTCATTCGCACAGCCTGAGTTCAATGTCGGCACAATCGAAGCCGGCGGCGAAGGCATGGCATTGTTCTATGTGACAATAGACCCGTCATGCCCGACAACAGAACAGATGTCTCTGACATTCACCCTCACAGCCGACAATGGAGTGTCAGCAGAAGGCGAAGGCGTGATGAAGAACACCTGCAATGTCGTGTTCCATCTCCACGACAGCTGGGGTGACGGCTGGAACGGCTGCAAACTTGTCGTCTCATTCAGCGACGGCACACCGTCACAAGACCTCACGATTTCTTCAGGTAATTCCGCCGACTACACTCTCGAAATCGGGGCCGGCGTTCATACAACAGTGACGTTCCAGGTCGGTCAGTATGCATCCGAGACATCATTCGAGATTGAATATGAAGGCGGCGAGCAGATTTACGCAAGCAGTGGCACACCAGTTCAGGGTGTCGCGTGCGAATTTGACGTCAGCTGTGCAGGTGAAGCCCCTGTCATCTTGGATCCTGTCACAAACCTCGCAGCAATCGCCGACGGCCACAATGCTGTCGTGACATGGGACGCTCCTGAAAACGCGCTCTCATACATCGTCAAGCGTAACGGCGTTGTCGTGGCTGAAGATCTCGAGGAAACGACATTTGTCGATGAGGAACTTGTTGAAGGTTCTTACACTTACATGGTCATCGCTGTGTACGGCCAGGGAGAATCAATGCCGGCGGCAGTGCAGGTCATCATGGACTACACGGGTGTCGAGGAAAACGAAGTGAGCTTCATGATCTATCCTAACCCGGTTGAGAACGTCCTCAACATCGTTTCAAACGGTCATGTCGAATACCAGCTTGTCAACAGCATCGGCCAGATCGTGATGAGCGGCAACGCAGACGGCGAGGCACAACTCAATGTCAGCAACCTCAATGGCATGTACATCATGAAAGTTGTCGCCAACGGCAACACAACAGTCCGCAAGGTCGTTGTGAAGTAACTTGAAATTATTTTCAAAAAATATGGGACGTCGGTTATCGGCGTCCTTTTTTTATGTATATTTGCGCCCAAATTGAAAATTTTTAAATTTCTTAAAAATATGAGAAAATCATTAGTATTAACAGCAGTCCTTATGTTGTTCTCTTTCATGGGAATGGCACAGGAATGGCACGGGATTACAAAGAATTCCCCAGCAGCACCGGTGGCGACACTGGTATCATCATCAGAGAAAGAAGTCGTCGTGAACTTTGAACTCGGCGGGTTCTACACAACAAACGTCAAGACACCGAACGGCACGCAGGTGACTGTCAGCGCGGGCAAGATGGCTTTGGAACTTGAAGCCGGCGCACCACAGCTCCCATACGAAGTCATCCCGGTCATGATCGGCGACATGGCGGAGATGGACGTGAACGTCGTCAATTCAAAGTATGTCGATTTCGAGAATGTTGAGGTCGCCCCTTCAAAAGGTAACTTCAGTCGTCAGATCAACCCAGAGGATGTGCCTTATACTTACGGCGCGATGTATCAGCAGGATGCGTTCTGGCCGGCAGCACAGGCCACACTCGACGCTCCTTACATCATCAGAGACTTCCGCGGCCAGAACATCTTGGTCCGTCCGTTCGCTTACAACCCTGTCACAAAGACATTGCGTGTCTATACAAGCATGACAATAGCCATGACTAAGGTCAGCAACAACGGTGAGAACCAGAAGTCAGCCCGCAAGAGCAACATTGTTAAGACCACTCCGGAGTTCAAGGCTTCATATAGCCGCCGTTTCATCAACTTTGAGAATGCAGCCAAGGATTATCCTTTCGTGGAGGATGACGGCGAGATGCTCGTTATTTGCGCAGACCAGTTCATGGCCGGCATGGAGGAGTTCGTGAACTGGAAAAACCAGTCAGGCCGTCCGACAACGATGGTGAGCGTGACGGAAGCCGGTGGCAACACTGACACAGGCATCAAGAACTACATCACGAACATTTACAATGACCCCAACCGTGACCTTGCCTATGTGCTGTTTGTCGGTGACTATGCACATATCACACCACACTCAGTAAGTGGCGAACGTTCGGACAACTGGTTCGGTCAGATTGAAGGCTCCGACCACTATCCGGAGGTCTTTGTCGGACGTTTCTCGGTTGAGACAGACGCTCACTTGGCCAATCATGTCGCAAAGGTTCTTCTTTACGAGCGTGACCTTCAGAGCGACATCACATGGGTTGACAAAGGCATGGGCATCGGCTACTACGGCGCAGGTTCCGGTCACTATGGCGAAGACGACTACCGTCATATAGACCTCATCCGCGACACACTTCTCCATTACACATATTCACAGGTCACGGAACACCACGGCGGCAGCGGCGGTGACGCTTCACAGTCAACAATCAGCGCGACAATCAACGAAGGTATCAGCATCATCAACTACTGCAACCACGGTTCGGAGACAAGTTGGGGCGTCGCTTCCTACAGCAACAGCAACGTCAACGCTTTGGTGAACGACAACATGTTGCCTATCGTCTGGTCGGTGGCCTGCTTGAACGGCAAGTTCAACCACAGCCCAGAGTGCTTCGCCGAGGCATGGATGCGTGCGACCGACAACTCGACAGGTGCCCCTACAGGTGCCATCGGCGGCATGTTCTCGTGGATGTCACAGCCATGGATCCCACCAATGTATGGTCAGGACGAGATGGTTGACATCTTGACGGAATGGAACGGAGCCGATATGTACAAGCACACACTCGCGGGCGCTTCGTTGAACGGTAACATGAGCGTCATCGACAAGAGCGGCGACACCGAATGCCACGACACATGGATCCTCTTCGGTGACCCGACATTGATGGTCAGGACAGCCAACCCGACCGACATGAACGTGTCGCTGGCTCCGGCAGCATTGATGCTCGGAATGTCAGAACTCGAAATCACAGCCGACGCCGCATACGCAATCGCCACACTGTCAATGGACGGCGAAGTCATCGCCACATGCAACATCGTTGACGGCCAGGGCACAATGTCGTTCGCGCCGCTCTCAAATGTCGGCACGGCGCAGCTCGTCGTCCTCGGTTATAACAGAGTGACTTACAACGAACCTCTTGAGATACTTCCAGCTGAAGGTCCATACATGACAGTGTCAGGTTACACCCCGGCAAACGTCCCGGCGGCTTCGGAACAGACAATGTCAATCTCATTCAAGAACGTCGGCGTTGACCCGACAGCCGGAACGACGACAGTGGCATTGAGTTGCGAGAGCGACGCCATCACGTTGACAGACAGTGAAGGTTCATTCGCGGTCGTCGCCGCTGACGAGACAGTCACCCTCACCGACGAGTTCGCCTACACGGTGGCAGCCGGTGTCGCAGACGGCACGAAAGCTCAGATCAACATCACCATGACTTGCGGTTCGGAGGTCTGGACAGGCAAGGCCATTATTACAATCGGTGCTCCTATCATCGGATTCGACAGCTTCCAGTTCGCGGGCAGCTACGAGCCAGGCACAACTTCAACCGTTGTCGCCAACTTCAAGAATACAGGTCATTACATGGCGACAAATGCTGTCGTGACAATCTCGTCAACAAGCGAGTACGTGACATTTGACAGCGAGACATTCCAAATCGGCACAATCGAAGCCGAAGGAACGGGTACGGCTGTGTTCAACGTCAACATCGATGAAAGCTGCCCTTCAACGGAACAGATTCCTCTCGTGTTCACATTGGTTGCTGACAATGAAGTCTCGGCGGAAGGCGAAGGTGTGTTGAAGAACTCATGCAATGTTCTGTTCCATCTCCACGACAGCTGGGGCGACGGCTGGAACGGTGCAAAACTTCGCGTCGTTTACAGCGATGGCACACCACAGGAAGACTTGACAATGTCTTCTGGTAATTCCGCCGACTACACACGCGAAATCGGCAGCGGCGTTCATGTCACGGTCTCATTTGTCTCTGGTTCATACAATAGTGAATGTTCATTCGAGATTGAATACGAAGGCGGTGAGCAGATTTATGCAAGCAGCGGCACTCCGTCCGCGGGCGTCGCATGTGAATTTGACGTCAACTGCGGCGGTGGCACAGTCGTTCTCAACCCTGTCACGAATCTCGAAGCAATCGCTGACGGCCATAACGCTGTCGTGACATGGGATGCCCCTGAAAACGCACTCTCATACATCGTCAAGCGTAACGGCACCGTCGTGGCTGATGCTCTCACGGAGACGACGTTCGTTGATGAAGAGCTTGTCGAAGGTTCATACACTTACATGGTCGTCGCAGTGTATGCAGAAGGCGAATCATTGCCGGCAGCAGTGCAGATCGACATGGATTACACGGGTGTTGAAGAAAACGAAACCAGCTTCATGATCTATCCTAACCCGGCCGAGAACGTCCTCAACATCGTCTCAAACGGTCAGGTCGAATATCAGCTTGTCAACAGCATCGGCCAGGTCGTGATGAGCGGCAACGCCAACGGCGAGGCACAGCTCAACGTCAGCGCCCTCAACGGAATGTTCATTTTGAAAGTTGTCGCCAACGGCAACACTTCAGTCCGCAAAGTCATTGTAAAATAATTGTAAATTATTTGAAAATATTGAAGGACGTCGATTGTCGGCGTCCTTTTTTTGTTTATCTTTGCGGAAATATTTTTGAAAAATGAAGAAATTAATTTCACTTGCTTTTTGCATGATGTTCATGCAATTGACATTTGCGCAAGGATGGAACAAAAGGCTGGTTTCATCGTCGGAGAATGAGATTGAAGTTGAGGTCACCGTTGATGGCTTCATGATGAGTCATGTCGTCACGCCCAACGGGGACGCGGTGATAGTCACAAACGACAAAATGATGCTGATGGCGCAGGCCGGCGAACCAAATGTGCCGAGCATCGTGATCCCCACAATAATAGGCGATGATGCCTTGATGAATGTTGAAATTGTTGATGCTGAATATGTTGACTATGAAAATATTGAAGTCGCCCCTTCGAAAGGCGATTTTCCGAGAAGCATCAATCCGGAAGACGTGCCATACACATACGGCACCATGTATCGGCAGAATGCGTTCTATCCGGCGCAGGTCGCCCGACTTGATGAGCCTTACATCCATCGTGATGTGAGAGGACAGAACATGGTTGTTACACCTTATTTATATAATGCGGCGACAAAGACGTTGAGAGTTTACAGTCATCTTGTCCTGAAGATGGAAAACGTGGGTGTTGACAACAGGAATGTCTTTGAAAACCGGACAAGGACAACTGTCATTGACCGTGAGTTCGATAGGGCTTATGAAAGCAGATACATCAATTATGCCGAATCGATGACGAGATACACCTCAATCGCCGATGATGGTGAGTTGCTCATCATCTGTCATGACGCTTTTATGAATGCGATGCAGCCTTTCGTGGCATGGAAGAAACAGATCGGCCGTCCGACGACAATGGTCGGGACAAGTGTCGCAGGCACCACGGCACAGACGATAAAATCATACATTCAGTCTTATTATGCCGGACATCCGAATATGACCGACATTCTGCTGGTCGGCGATGTGGCTCAGATTCCGGGAGTGTATATTTCGGCAGGTTCCGGATACAGTGGCTATTCAGGCTATGGCGATGCACAATACGGGCAGCTCGCCGGAAATGACTATTATAACGAGGTGATTGTCGGACGTTTCTGCTGCGAGAACGAGAGTCAGGTGACAAACCATGTAAACAAAGTCCTGAACTATGAGCGTGATCTGGATGAGACGGCGACATGGCTCTCCGTGGGACAAGGAGTCAGCAAGAATGAAGGCATGGGGCAGGGACATTATGGCGAGGCTGACTATCAACATATTGACAATATCAGGACAGATTTGATGAACTACAACTATACGGAGGTTCATCGTGATTATCAAGGTGTCTCGGGCGTTTCATCGAGTGCGGCCGTCATAAGCCAGCATATCAATGAAGGTGTGAGCATCATCAACTATTGCAATCACGGCTCCGTCACTTCGTGGGGCGTGTTCAGTTACAGCAACACGCACGTCAACGCCTTGACCAACGACTACAAACTTCCGTACATCATTTCGGTGGCTTGCCTTAACGGACAGTACGACAACAGCAGCCCGTGTTTCGCGGAGGCTTGGATGCGTGCAACCAACAACAGCAACGGCAATCCGACAGGAGCTATTGGAGGAATGTTCTCATATATTTCACAGCCGTGGACTCCGCCGCAATATGGTCAGGATGAGATGGTTGACATTCTGGTGGAGTCGTACAGCAACAATATCCGCCGCACCATGGGAGGCGTCTCGTTCAACGGAAACATGAAGGTCCTCGACCAGGGAGCTAACCAAAACGCGGTGAAAGGCACATACAACACATGGATTTTGTTCGGCGACCCGACTCTGACCTTGCGCAACGCCACTCCGCAGGTGATGAGCGTGACTGCAAACTCTACGATGGACATCTCGGCGACCAACTTCATGGTAAATGCCACCGATGCCGACGGCGCATTGGCCACCTTGACGTTCAACGGCGAGATTCTGGGTTCGGCCACCATCGACAATGGCAGCGCCAGCATCACTTTCGCGGCCACTGGCGAAGAAGGCACAGCCACTTTGACAGTGTTCGGATATAACAAGAAGACATACGTCACGACAGTGAACGTCATACAAGGAGGAACACCCACACCTGAACCCGTCGTGGCTACAGTCTCTGCTGAAAATCCAATCATCGCGGAAGGCGCAAACACACGGCTCCATGCGGTCGCGACAGGCGGTGACGGCAGTTTCACGTACAGCTGGACACCGTCGTCGTCGTTGAACAATGCCAATGTCGCAAATCCTGTCGCAACTCCAACGAAGACAACCACTTACACTTGTACAGTAACAAGCGCGGGACTGAGCGACACGAAGACATGTACGGTGGAAGTCGTCAATGCGCCTGCAAACCTGACGGCGGAAGTCGTGAATGAAACCGACATCGTGCTTGAATGGGATGCGGCGGACCCTGTGACAACATACACCATTTATCTTGACGGTTCTGAAATATATAATGGCATCACGTCAACGACTTATACTTTGACTGACAACGCCCCTGGCACATACATGTTCGAGGTGGCGGCACATTACAACGGGGTGAGTTCCCCGAAGTCAAACGTCGCGACGGTGACGGTTGAGGAACCGCAGCCCGTGGTTTGCCCGACACCGGAGAATTTCGCCGGCGAGAACTATTATGATGAAGGCGAATTCGGCGCACGTCTTGCATGGGACAGAGCGGAATATGAATTCACTCTCGACAGATTTGAGGTGTACAGAAGTGCTGACGGCGTGGATTACGAAATGGTGAAACGTGTCGTCAATACTCCGTCCATCACGCATTACGAATGCATCGATGTCGTCAGTGAGGCCGGTCTGTATTACTACAGAATAATCGCTTTCTATCAGAATGAATGCGAGTCGGATCCGTTGGACATAGAGGTTGAGGTGATCGATTACACTGCCGTCGATGAAAATCCGGCGGGTGACGTATCAATCTATCCGAACCCGACATCAGGCAAGATAGTCGTCAAGGCCGAAATGATGAATGGAATAGAAGTCTTCAACGCGCTCGGCCAGACGATCTTGGTTAAATACGTTGAAAATGATGAAGTTTCACTTGACCTGAGTTCATTCGGGAACGGAATTTATTTCATCAATATCCTGACTGAAAACGGAATTGTTGTAAAGAAAATCAATGTTAAATAGAGTGAAGTTTTGAGAGTTGAGAGTGGAGTTTTAAAGCAATAAGACTTCACTCTCAACTCTCCGCTCTCAAAATTTAAAAACATGAAAATCAAGTTTATCGGAGCCGCCCGCGAAGTGACAGGCAGCAAGCATCTCATCACAACAGACAAAGGCAAGAAAATCCTTCTTGACTGCGGTATGTTTCAAGGCAAAGGCCTTGAGACAGATGCGATGAATCGTAACATCATGGTCAATCCTGAGGAGATAGACCATATCATCCTGACTCACGGACACATCGACCATTCGGGGCTGATACCATATTTCTACAAGAGAGGATTCCGCGGCTCGGTCATCTGCACCAATGCGACACGTGAGCTTTGCTCGATAATGCTGCCCGACAGCGGTTTCATCCAGGAAAACGACGTGCATTGGTTCAACAAGAAACGCTCGCGTCAGGGGCAGAAGCCAATTGAGCCGATTTATACCGAGAAAGACGCCCGCGCGTGTATGGAGCTGTTCATCTCGGTGGAGCAGAACCGCCGTTTCTATATTGACAAGGATATCAGCGTGAAGTTCTACAATACCGGCCACATGCTTGGAAGTGCCTGTGCCACAATAAGAATTGAGGAGAACGGCAAGGTTACGAACATCGGCTATACAGGTGACATCGGACGTGAACATAACTATCTGCTGAAACCGCCGGCGCGTTTCCTCCAGTGTGATTATCTCATCACCGAAAGTACTTACGGCGACCGACTCCACGAGGACAAAGTCGGCACCGAACAGAAACTTTTAGACATCATCCATCACACCTGTGTCGAGAAAAAAGGAAAACTGATTATCCCGTCGTTCGCCATCGGCAGGACGCAAGAGATTGTGTATCTGCTGAATAACTTCTACAACGAAGGGAAACTGCCGCGCATTCCGGTTTATGTTGACAGCCCGCTTGCGACCAACGCCACGTCTATCTTCAGAATGCACCTCGACGACTTCAACAAGGATGTCGCGGAAGTCCTTGAATACGATGAGGATCCGTTTGGTTTCAACACACTTCGTTATGTCACGAATGTCAATGTGTCAAAATCGCTTAACGCGACGAAGGAGCCGTGCATCATCATCTCGGCTTCGGGCATGATGGAAGCCGGACGCGTGAAACATCATATCGCTAACAGCATTGACCATCAGAGAAATACGATACTTTGTGTAGGTTACTGCGCTCCGACCACATTAGGCGCGAGACTGTTGAGCGGCGAGAAGGAGGTGTCGATATTCGGGATGCCGCACAAGGTCAATGCCGAGATTTTCAGGATTGACGCGTTGAGCGGTCACGGCGACTACAAGGAGATGTCGCATTACCTTGAATGTCAGAATCCTGAGAAGGTGAGGAAGGTGTTCGTTGTCCACGGTGAGCGCGGTGTCCAGGAGAAATACGCACATTATCTCGCCAGGACAAACGGCTTCAAGGACATTGTGGTCCCGGAGCCAGGAGAGACGTTTAAGCTGTGATCTTGTAGCCGTAATCATACATCGGTCAACAGAAAACACATGTACATCGGCAAGGTCAAGATACCGCCGTTGCGTCCGATATTGTAATCGCCAAGTTTCAGAGCGTTGTGAATGTTGTATTTTTCAGGATGGTTCAACACTGTTTTTAACGATTTTGCATTGCCGGTCGTTGCTTTACATTCCAATGGCGTGCATTCGCTTTTGTACCTTAGCACGAAGTCAAGTTCAAGGCTGTCGCTCGGGTGGTAATAATAAAGTTTACGTCCCATTTTCCCAAGAATGTCAGCGACCAGATTTTCGAAAATCGCACCTTTGTAACTCATCATGTTACCTTGCATGACGCTCCATTGTGTGCCTTCTTCCAACATACTGACAAACAATCCTGTGTCAGCCATATAGATTTTAAACGAATCACGGTCGCTGTTCCCGTCTAACGGCAGTTCCGCAGCGTTTAAATTATAACATCTGCGTATAATCCCCGCATCTTCAATCCATTGCAGACAGCCGACATATTCTTTGCTACGTCCGCCTTTCCTGATGAGCGAATATGTGAATTTTTTGTTTTCACGGCTTAATTGTGCCGGAATAGAATCGAAGCATTCACGAACCCTCACTTTATCAGAAGCATGGGCATATTTCACCATGTCACTTTTATACGTTTCCAATATGCCATGTTGAACATCAATTACTTCTGAAATATTGCGAGTTGTCAGAAAAGCCTTGACAGCTTCAGGCATTCCGCCGACAATGACATATTGAAGCAAAAGTTCCCTCATCCTTTTGTGTACAGCTTCCGGCACCGGAGTCTCTTCTGCAAGATGTTTCTTCAGCAATTCAAAATGAACCGGCTGTACATCATTTGCCCACAGCCATTCTTCAAAGTCCATCGGATACATGTTCACAACATATTCATATCCGACCGGAATCGATGCCTCGGCCTCTTCCGATTGTTCTTCCATTGTCTTATAACCACTTACGCCCAACAACGAGCCAGTACAAATCACATCATAACGTCCGTCAAGTTTGAAAAACTTCAACGACGAACGTGCGAAAGGACAATCTTGAATCTCATCAAAAATTAAACACGTCTCCTTGGAAACGAATTTCGTCCCCGGAATACCAAGCATTATATTCGTGGCTATCGTATTCACATCCAAATCGCCGTTGAAAAATGATTTATATGTCTTATGTTCGTGAAAATCAATGTAAATCACATTTTTGTAATGTTTTTTTGCAAAATCAACAACAGAATACGTCTTTCCGCACTGACGGCAGCCTTTTATGACAATAGGTTTGTGACCAGACGTGTCAAACCATTTCTGCAAAACATCTTCAATTTTTCGTTTATACATAAAATATTGAATATTACTGATTTAAAAATTATTTTTACACTTTTTCGGGCGACTTTTTATGTAAATTCGCACTTTTTCGGGCGACTTTTTACGTAAATTCGCACTTTTTCGGGCGACTTTTTGCCGCAAAAGTACACATTTTATTTGATTGACCTGCACAAAATGATGAAAAATATCATTGCTGTCTTCAAATTTTTTGTAATTTTGCCGCCCGAAAAGCGACTGTCGCGGGCGTATTATTACGCGTGAGGAAAGTCGGGACAGCACAGAGCAACATACTTCCTAACGGGAAGCCTTTGGAGACAGAGGAAGAAAGTGCCACAGAAAACAACCGCCCGAAAGGGTAAGGGTGAAAACGCGAGGTAAGAGCTCACGCATCTCCGTGGTGACACGGACCTGGGGTAAACCTTATGGGCTGCAAAACCAAATATACCGATGATGGCCTACGGGCTGAAAGGGCTGCTCGTCCGAGTCGGGTGGGTGGGTTGCTAAAGCCTTCCGGTGACGGCTGGCTTAGAGAAATGACAGTCACTCAGAAATGAGAACAGAATCCCGCTTACGCTTTTCTTTTGCCTTTGGGTGACCGACATCCAAAGGCAAAATTTTTTATAATAAACCACTGGGAATGACGTTTTTCTTAGTAATTTCGCAGAAAAATTTTAAATGGACATGATGAAAAAAACGTGTGCGTTTTTGATGCTCGTGATGATTGCAACTAATTCGTTGTCAGCACAGAAACGTCTTGAGCAATATGAACCGGAGTCTCTGTTCAATGAGGCGAAGACTTTGTTTGAGAACGAGAATTACAGTGCCGCAGCCGCGCTGTTCAGCAAATATCTCCAGCTCGCCGGCGACGAGGAAGGCAACCATGCTGTTGAAGCAAGATTTTATGAGGCGGTGAGCGCCGCATACACAGGTGCCGGACAACAGCAAATAGTTGATTTCGTGCGCGAAAACCCGACGAGCATACTGTCGCAGAAAGCCAAATTCCTGTACGCCAACATTCTCTTGGAGAACAAGAAATACCGCGACGCGGTGAAGACATACGAATCGGTTGACGCGGAGTCGTTGGCTGACAAAGACAAGGCGGAACTTTACTTCAAGAAAGGTCTTGCCTGTTACCAGACAGGCGACGTGGAGAAAGCCTCTGCGCTCTTCCACAACTCAATGCTGATGTCAAGCCGGTTTCAAGATGATGCCCGATATTATTATGCTCATATTCAATATCTTGATAAGGATTTTGACGAGGCGAGAAAGAATTTCAAGATGATTGAGAACAATCCGAGATACAAGGATGTGGTTCCTCTTTACATGATGCAGATGAGTTTCTCAAACGGCGACTATTCGTCTGTGACAGACCGCGCCGATGCGATTCTCGCAAATGCCGACGGCTACCGCAAGGCGGAGATTGCGCTGATGCTGGCGGAGTCGTGGTACCAACAGAAAGATTATGCCAAGGCATTGACATATTATGATATAGCCCGTAAAAGCACAAGACGTTCGTTCCAGCGCGAAGTGGAGTTCAGAATCGGGTTCTGTAAGATGAAATCCGCTGATTATGAGGGCGCTATAACTTGTTTCCAGAATGCCACAAAACGCAAGGATGACAAACTCGGACAATATGGCTCGTATTACCTCGCGCAATGTTACATCGAGACGCACGAGGAGAAGTTTGCGCGTAACGCTTTCCTTGCGGCGTACAAGACCGACTTCGACCATCAGATGAGCGAGGACGCGCTGTTCAATTATGCGAGGCTGAGCATGATGCCCGGCGTCGATCCTTTCGGGGAGGCCGTCGCGCAACTGTCTGATTATCTTGACAGAAACCCGCAATCACCGCGGGCTGATGAAGCCCGGATGCTTGTGGTTCATCTGCTGCTCAATGCGAAAGACTATGATAAAGCGGTGAAGACCATCGAGCGCTTCCCGAGGATGACCGCCGAGATGGAGAAAATATATGCTCAGCTTACGTATAATATTGGTATTCAGCTGTTGGCGGGCATGGATTACGACAATTCGGTGGCATATCTCAACAAGACTATCAAGAATGCTGAGGCTTCGACCAAGCTGCGCTGCGATGCCGCGTATTGGATCTCCGATGCTTATTTCAGGAAAAAAGACTATGCGAACGCCGAGAAATGCCTTATGACTTTCATGAAGATGCCTGGCGCCGAACAGTCGGATATGTTCCCGCTCGCATATTATAATTTTGGCTATATTTTTTATCAGAAAGGCGATTTTGCCAATGCCATAAAGGAGTTCAACTACTTTGTAAATCAAAGCGATGTGGAGAAGACATTCGAGTCGGATGCTTGGATGCGTATCGGCGACTGCCTGTTCATGAACCGCAGTTACGACAAGGCGATCACGGCTTACGGAAACGCCACGAAACTCGATTCCAAAAACGCGGATTATGCGATGTTTCAGACCGGCATGGGTTACGGCGCATTGGGCAATATGAACGGCAAGGTAAACAGTATGAATGCTTTATGTGAGAAATATAAGAACTCTTCGTTCTATGACCGCGCTTTGTACGAGACCGGAATGGCGCACCTTGGCACCAACGACGAACGTGCCGCCATCACCGCTTTCTCGCGTCTTGTCAAAGAACGCCCGCGCTCCTCGTACGCGCGTCAGGGACAAGTCAAAATTGGGATGCTCTATTACGGGAATGACCAATACGAACAGGCTCTCACGTCGTTGAAAAAAGTCGTGAAAGACTACCCGAACACCGATGAGGCACGCGAGGCCGTCAATATCATAAGGAATATTTACATGGAGACTAACCGCACGCAGGAGTTCTTTGAATACACAACGGCTAACGGCATCGCGACAAGCGTGTCGGAACAGGATTCGTTGGCGTTCGCCACGGCGGAGAGATTCTATCAGGAAGGTAAATATGAACAGACATTAGATGCTGTAAATCAATATATTGAGAATAATCCGAATGGCGCTTATCTCTTGAAGATAAATTACTTCGGACTCGTTTCGATGGAAAAACTCGGCAGAGCGAGAGAGTCGAAGCCATATCTCGAATATATCATCTCACAACCAGATAACGACTATACTGACAACGCTTTAGTGAAGATTGCCAATATGTCGTACGATGACTCTGACTTTGAAAAAGCACACGATTATTATTCGAGACTTTTGGAAATTACTGATAATCAGAAAATTAAGACAGATGCTCTTGAGAAGAAAATGTGCTGTGAATACCAACTCGAAGACTTTGCCGGTGCAATCGAAACAGGTGATGAACTCTCAAGCCTTGACCTGACACAATCACAGAAAAACAAGATGAACTATGTCGTCGGTATGTCGTTGTTCAAGCAGAAGGATTATGTCACGGCGGCGGTTAAACTCCATGACTGCGCACATAACGACAGAACTGAACTTGGCGCCGAGGCTGCATATTACGACGTCTTGGCAAGCTGGAATCTGAAGGATCTGGATAAGACAGAAGAGAAGGTGTTTTATATCTCAGACAATTTCGGCGATTATACCTACTTGATAGCCAGTTCTTTCCTTGTGCTGAGCGATGTCTATGTGGCAAAGGACAATGTATTTCAGGCAAAGGAAACGCTGAAGAGCATAATCGAAAACTACCCCGATGAACAACACAAGACAGAGATTGTGAAGGCAGCACAAGACAAACTTTCTGAAATTGAAAAAAACGAGAATGAAAATGAATAGATTTGCTAAATATTTGATTGTCAGTGTGATGATAATGCTGCCCGCTGTGGCGGCCTCACAAGAACATAACGAGCAGGTTACTGTTGAAGGCTCGTTCCGCCCGCAGATAAAACGTTCGGAGCGTTTGGTGAAAACGCCGGAAACTCCACAAAATGAGTTCAATATCCCGAATTACAAGGCCCAGACAAAAGACTTCGACTTCGGCTTTGACATGGATGTCGAGACGATGAGCGCGTTGTCATACGTCTCGCCGTCAGATTATTACGGCAAAGATGGCTTCCTGAAAGCCGCACTCGGCACACGCCTCTCGCCGGTACTCGCATTCCGTTATTCATCGGAATTGTCGAAGAAAATGACCTTGAACGTCGGGGTTGATCATTACTCATCTTGGGTTGACCAAAAAGACTATAAGAAATCGACCTTCATGAATAATGGTGTTAATGTGATGACTGTCAATAAGTTCAAGACTGGACAGCTGAGTGTCTTTGGCGATTACCATTATGATATGTATCATCTGCGTTCGTACAACGATGCGGAAGGGGTTGAGGTGACCAACAAAAACGGACGTAACATACATTCTGTCAAGGTGGGAGCAAAATGGTCGTCGGTGGGGACGAGCTATCGTCAACTGTATCAAGAATATAGCGGTGACTACAGATACACCGGCATCATGGGCGGCACGCATGAGAGTCAGGTGAATCTGAAGGCTCATTTGGCCTATTCCGACGACGCATACCTCATCAATGGCGATGTCGATGTTAATTACGATAATGTCTATAAGAGTCTGTTTATGATAGCGTTGAGACCGAATTTCAACCTTAACGGCGATTTCTACAATGTGCGTCTCGGGTTGGGTTTGGACCTCAAGACCGATGATAAAGTCGGACTCTATCCAGACGTGAAAGGCAGTATTTTTATGTCAGATAATGACGTGGAACTCTATGCGAAAGTTGGAGGCCGGTCGAAAATCAACACCTTCGAATCTGTTGTAAAGGAAAATCCATTCGTCACGACTGACTTCGAATATCTGAGCGATTTTGGCTATGAAAAGACGAAGATTGATCTTGGTTTTGGTGCTAAGGCAAACATTATCAAAACGATAGATGTCCATGCCGGCGCGAGGTTCCGTGTCGTTAAAAACGGTTTGTTCTATATTCCCGACACTGATTTCTACGCAGAATATGACGGTGATGAGACGATTTATCATCTTCAGGCTTTTGGCGTGACCTTTATGGATTACAACGTGTGGAACATCAAGGCTGATGCGAATTGGAAAATCAACGAAAAGGCAAATGCCGCTATGTCGTTGGCGTACAATGCGTATTCGATAGAATATCATTATTATAAGCCGTCTTTTGAGATGACCGTGAACGGTAGTTATAAACTTGACGAGCTGTGGAAGTTCAACGCGGCCGCGTCAGTCATGGGGAAACGTTGGGCGATGGACGAAAATGGAGAAAACATAAAGCTGAAGCCGGCTGTTGATATTCAGTTAGGTGCTGATTATCAAATAGAAGAGGCCCTTTCTGCCTTTGCCGAGGTGCATAATCTCATCCATAACAAATATCAACTTTATTACAATTATCCGAGCATGGGGCTTGAGCTGTTTGTCGGTGTGAAATATAAATTCTGACATGCTTTTCCGAACTGATTTTATTTCAATTTTTCATCAAAATTTTTGATGGATATTTAATGGAAATTTCTTATCTTTGCACGTTTTTATAAATCAGAAAAAATAGGAAATCTAACATAAGGAAATGACAGAAGAAGAAAAAATCCAGAACGCCGAGAGCAACTATGGTGCCAATAACATCCAGGTTCTTGAGGGGTTGGAGGCAGTGCGCAAACGCCCTGCCATGTATATCGGTGACGTGAATGTAAGAGGCTTGCATCACCTTGTGTATGAGGTGGTTGACAACTCTATCGATGAAGCTATGGCGGGATGGTGCGATACAATCGGAATAGAAATCCTGCCGGGTAACAGCATATCGGTGGTTGATAACGGCCGTGGTATCCCGACGGGAATGCACGAGAAGGAGAAACGTTCGGCCCTTGAGGTCGTCCTGACCATTCTCCATGCCGGCGGTAAGTTCGACAAAGGCTCGTACAAGGTCTCAGGCGGTCTGCACGGCGTCGGCGTGAGCTGCGTCAACGCACTCTCAAAACACCTCAAGGCAGAGGTGCACCGTGAAGGCAAGATCTTCGTTCAGGAATACGAATTCGGCAAGCCGCTCTATCCAGTGAAGGTGGTCGGCGACGCTGAAGACCACGGGACAAGAATCACTTTCACGCCCGATGACTCTATCTTCATCACAAACGAATACAGCTACGACATCCTTGCGGCGCGTATGCGCGAACTCGCATATCTTAATAAAGGTATCACAATCACGTTGGTTGACAGACGCATCAACCCCGAGACAGGTCAAGAAGGCAAGTCGGAGACGTTCCATTCAGCCAACGGTCTCGTCGATTTCATCAACTATCTCGATGAAAACCGTGAGAAACTCACGCCGGAGCCGATCGCCATTCAAGGTGAGACCGACAATGTGCCAGTTGAGATTTCGCTCGAATACAACACCTCATATTCGGAGAACCTGCATTCGTATGTGAACAACATCAACACTCACGAAGGCGGCACCCATCTTGCGGGCTTCCGCCGCGGTCTGACACGCACGCTTAAGGCATACGCCGACAAGGAAGGGATGTTGTCGAAACTGAAGTTTGAAATCAACGGCGACGACTTCCGCGAGGGGTTGACAGCCATAATCTCCGTCAAGGTTCCGGAACCGCAGTTTGAAGGACAGACCAAGACGAAGCTCGGCAACAACGAGGTCATGGGCATCGTCGATAAGATTGTGAGTGAGCATCTCTCGAATTATCTTGAGGAACACCCGAAGGAAGCCAAGATGATTGTCGATAAGGTCGTTTTGGCGGCGACGGCGCGTCATGCGGCGCGTAAGGCGCGTGAGATGGTGCAACGCAAAGGAGCTTTGAGCGGCGCAGGCCTGCCAGGTAAGCTCGCCGACTGCTCGGAACGCAACCCGGAGATGACCGAGCTTTACCTCGTCGAGGGTGACTCAGCGGGCGGCTCGGCAAAACAAGGCCGCGACCGTAAGTTCCAGGCGATACTCCCGCTCAGAGGTAAGATTCTGAATGTCGAGAAAGCGATGCAACACCGCGCCTTCGAGAGCGAAGAAATCAGAAACATCTACACCGCGCTCGGCGTCACGATAGGAACTGAAGAAGACAGCAAGGCGTTGAATATAGAGAAGCTGCGCTATCATAAAATCATCATCATGACCGATGCTGATGTGGACGGCAGCCACATCTCAACACTGATTCTCACGTTCTTCTATCGCTATATGCCTGAACTGATCGAGAAAGGCTATGTCTATATCGCGACACCGCCGTTGTACCTCGTGAAAAAAGGCAAGAAGGAACGTTATTGCTGGACAGAGGAACAGCGCATACAACTTCTCGAAGAGATGGGGCAGGACGCACACGTGCAGCGTTACAAAGGTCTTGGTGAGATGAACCCCGAGCAGCTGTGGATGACGACAATGAATCCTGAGTTCCGCACGCTGCGTAAGATTCACATCGAGAACGGAGCCGAAGCCGACTATATCTTCTCCATGCTGATGGGAGACGATGTCGGACCGCGCCGCGAGTTCATTGAACAGAATGCAACTTACGCCAACATCGACGCGTAATTGAAAATTTCTTCACAATAAACCGAAGGAGACGCCGAAGTCAGACGTCTCTTTTGGTTTTAATGGTTTCGTGCCGCCAGATTATATTTATGCGCAAACTTTTCGAGGTTATAGTTGTTGTATTGCAGAAAATAATGTAAATTTGCACACTTTTTGGAAAATCAACAAATTTGAAATATGAGTGAAAATTTTATTCCATTGTGGACCCTTATCCCGTTCGTCCTCATGCTGCTGTCGATAGCGGTGTTTCCGCTTGTCAAAAAGACCGAGCATTTCTGGGAGAACAACCGTAACAAACTCATCGTGTCAATCATACTGTCGATACCGGTGATTGCCATTTTTGCGGCTAACGGCATGACACACAACATAGTTCATCAAGTTGTGTATGATTATGTGCCGTTTATCGCACTGCTGCTGTCATTGTTCATCGTGACAGGTGGCATCTTCATTAACATAGACATAGAGGCCAAGCCGATAAACAACACTATAATGTTGGCGATTGGCATGGTGCTGGCGTCGTTCATGGGCACTACGGGCGCCGCGATGCTGCTGATCAGACCGCTCCTGAACATCAACAAACAGCGCAAGCACACGGTTCACACGGTGTTGTTTTTCATCGCGGTGGTGGCAAACTGCGGCGGTCTTCTGACACCGCTCGGTGACCCGCCGCTCTTCATGCTCTATCTCCGCGGCGCATCGTTCAGCTGGTTCTTCGGCCTCTTCGCCGAATGGCTCACCGCCGGATTGCTGCTACTGCTGATATATTTCATCTACGACACAATAATGTATAAAAAAGAAGATGCGGACAGCCTTCTGCGCGATGCCCTCGAAAGAGAGGCACTTAAGATAGAAGGGAAAATAAATTTCATACTTCTGCTTGCTGTTATCGCCTCTGTCGCTTTCATCAACAACCAGTATATAAAAGGCTTCGATGACAACACCCTGAAACTCATCCAAAGCGGCGCACTTGTAGTAATCGCCTTGCTTTCGATGGTACTGACAAGCAAGAAAACACGTTTCGAAGACAATAAATTCAGCTGGGGACCGATTCTCGAGGTCGCGGCGTTGTTCCTTGGAATCTTTGTCACAATGGTGCCGGCACTCAAGTATTTGGAAATCAATGCGCCAAACATGGGGATTGAATTGGATTGGCAGTTCTATTATGCCACAGGCGCTTTGAGCTCGTTCCTCGACAACACCCCGACGGCATTGGCGTTCCACAGCGTGGCTCTCGGTCTCGACTATTCGGGATTCACCGGTGCGATGATCGCCGGCATCCCGGAGTTCCTGCTCAAGGCAATCTCAACAGCCGCCGTGTTCTTCGGCGCAATGACATATATCGGCAACGGCCCGAACTTCATGGTTAAGGCAATCGCCGAACAGAGCGGCATCAAGATGCCCGATTTCTTCAGGTATATCTACAAGTTCGCGCTGATTTACGTGCTTCCTGTATATGTCATCGTACAGTTGATCTTCTTCTGATAATCACAAGATTTATCCATAAAAATTCCAAAATGCTTCCGGTGTTTTGGAATTTTTTTTATAACTTTGCGCCATAATTGTCTCTGACCAAAAACCGCATACAATTAATATTGTTGTTTTAGAATATTAAAGTAGCAAATATTGACATTGTTAATTGTCAAAAACGCTATTGTTGATTGGTAAGAAGAACAATTTTTTGTATAATTTTGTGAGTTAATGTTTGATAATATGGAACCATTGGAATTTCATGTTGGGAATTTAATCAAAGAGCACTTGAAGAGTGAAGGACGCACTGAGGTCTGGTTGGCGAAGAATGTCCATTGTGACCCGGGTAATTTCAACAGGATGTTAAAGAAAGAATCGCTTGACATCGACTTGTTGCGAAGGATCTCGGTGAAGCTGAGGCATAACTTCTGTGCGGATTATGCGAGGTTTGTTGAGAAACAGATTCAGGATGAGAAACTGTCCGACATCACCTTCTTGCCCTGACGAATCTGTCTCTGCCCCTGAAATCTCTGAAAACCGAAGTGTCGCTGAAACCATTATTCCTGCACAATAGGACCGTGTCTTCTCCGAAATGCTCGTTGATTTCAAACCAGACAGCCCCGTCTGGCTTGAGTGAGTGTTGCGCAAGGTTGACTATTTCCCTATAAAACAAGAGCGGGTCGTCGTCGCTGACGAACAATGCTGTTGAAGGCTCGAAGTCGAGGACGTTGGCGCGCATGTCTCTCTTCTCGCAGTCGCACACGTATGGCGGGTTGCTGACGATGATGTCGAATTGATTGTCAATAAGTTCAGTGCTTTGTGGACTTAGTATGTCGTCCATGACGAAGCGCACATCAGCCTCATTCGCTCGGGCGTTCTTTTTTGCCACCTCCAATGCCTTGTCGGAAATGTCAACTGCGGTGACAACGCAGTCTTTCAATGACTTGGCGAGGCTGATGGCGATGCACCCGCTGCCGGTGCCGATGTCTAATACATTTATTTTGCCTGTTGTCAGCTGTCCGCTGTCCGCTGACAAAATCAACGAGACGAGTTCTTCTGTCTCGGGTCTTGGAATCAAAACGTTCTCGTTCACGGAGAACCGCATCCCGCAGAATTCCGTCTCGCCTGTGATGTACTGCACCGGGCGGTTTGTGAGCAGTTCTTCGACTGATTTCTCGATTATGGCGTATTCCTGATTGTTCAGACACAAATCCGGATTCAGCGCGATGTCGATTCTGTTTATTTTGAAATGATGTTCAAACAGTATCATAATCAAGGCGTTAGCCTCGTCGTGACCATAGGTTGGCTCCAACAGTGAGGCGAAATGCTTGCGCAGATTTCTGACCGGATTCGATGATTTTTCCATTCCGCAAAAATACGAAATTACTTTCCTTGGCGGTGTCGGTTGTTTCAAAAAAACATTATTTTTGCAAAAATTTTACCGTGATGATGTTTGACGATACATATAAGATTGTGACGACGGCGGGCGAGGGGCTGTACAAGGAGAAGGGCAGCAAGTTTATTGCAGAGGCGTTCCCTGTCGGCTCTGAGGCGGAGGTGAAGTCGCGTGTTGCGGAGATTAAGAAGAAATATTACGATGCAAAGCATCATTGCTACGCTTTTATGATTGGGCCGGATAAGTCGTGTTTCCGCTCAAGCGATGATGGTGAGCCGTCTGGCACGGCAGGTAAACCCATTCTCAATCAGATACTTTCGAAAGATGTCACTAATGTTTGTGTTGTGGTGACGAGGTATTTCGGCGGGCAGCTGCTCGGTGTCCCCGGGCTGATTAACGCTTACAAGACGTCGGCGCGTGAGGCCTTGGATAACTGCACTGTGATTGAGAAAACCATCGATGAAGTCTATTCGTTGGAGTTCGACTATCCGCTGCTCAATGAGGTCATGAGGATTTTGAAAGATGAAAACCTCGAACAGCAAAACCCGAGATTTGAAATGCATTGCTATCTCGAAGTGTCAATACGGCAAAAGGAATCCGATAGAATCGTCGAAAAACTCAAACACCTGTTCGGGGTTGATGTAAAATACGTTAAAACGATTTAAATCAATTGTTTGCATGCGAAATTGAATGTTTTTTTTGATTTTGCTCGTAATATATGTAAAAAATAATTAATATTCAACATGAAAAAATAATTTTTATTCACTTTTTTATGTTGATATTTGTGGCTTGAATATTGTAGTTAAAGTATTCAGCAAGTAATTGATTTTAAGGTATTTAATTGAACAATGAACAGAGATTTGCATAAAGTTTGGAATGAATGCCTTGCGATGATAAAAGATATTGTCCAAAAGGATTCGTACAAGACCTGGTTTGAACCGATTGTACCGGTGAAACTGGAAGGGTCTCTCCTTACTATTATGGTGCCGACATTGTTTTATTATGAATATCTTGAAAGTCATTTCATCAGGGAACTCAGCACGACAATCAGAAAGGTGTTGGGTCCGGATGCCTGCCTCGAGTACAACATCTTGATGGACAATGACGTCAACAAGCCTGTCGTCATGGTGCAGCCGTCTGTTGACCGCACGAACACACAGAATCCGCCGAAGCAGATACAGATTGACTTCGACAAAAGCGAGTCAACGATACATAATCCTTTCGTGTTTCCTGGCATCAAGAAGATTAATATTGAGTCGAATCTGAATGAAAATTATTCGTTCGATAACTTCGTCGTCGGAGAATGCAACCGTGTGGCGTACCAAGCTGGTCTGGCGATAGCCAAGAATCCGGGGCACACATCGTTTAACCCGATGTTCATCTTCAGCCCGACGGGTATGGGCAAGACACACATCGCCCAGGCGATAGGACTTGAGACCAAGAAACACCATCCTGAACTCACTGTGCTGTACGTCAATGCGGAACAGTTCATCATGCAGTTCCTGGCCTCGTGCCGTAACAACAACTCAAAGAGCAACACACGCAACGACTTCGTGCATTTTTACCAGATGATGGACATGCTCATCGTTGATGACATACAGTTTATGGCTGGCAAAAACGCCACGCAGGAGGCGTTCTTCCACATCTTCAATCACTTGCAGCAGGCCGGAAAACAGCTCATCTTCACGTGCGACAAGCCGCCGGCGGAGCTGAAAGACATGGAGCAGCGGCTCATCTCGCGTTTCAAGTGGGGCCTGTCGGTGGAGATGTCGATGCCTGATGTCGAGACGCGCTGTAACATACTGAAACGCAAGGCCTACAGCGAGGGCGTTGACCTTCCTGACGATGTGGTTAGCTATGTCGCGGAACATATCAAGACAAACATCCGCGAGATGGAGGGATTCCTCATCTCACTTGTGGCGCAGTCATCGCTGAATAAGAAGGCAATCAACGTTACGCTCGCAAAACAGATGGTCGAGCGTTTCGTGAACAACTCCAACCGCGAGATAACGATAAACTACATCATCAACATGGTGTGTGATGAGATGGGTACGTCACAAGCCGATTTCTTCACCACTTCGAGGAAACGCAATGTGGTACAGGCACGTCAACTTTCGATGTATTTCGCCAAGAAATATACCAAGTTGTCGCTCAATATTATAGGCGAACAATGCGGCGGCAAAGACCACGCGACGGTGATACATGCGATAAAGACTGTCACAAACATGCTTGAGACCGACAAACAGTTTAAGATTTTGGCCGAGAATATCGAACGCAATTTTCAATAAAATACTATGAATCAGCAATTTGGCAAGTTGTATCTCATACCGGCACTTCTCGGTGCGACGAACGCCGAGCAGGTCATTCCGACTGGGACGCTTGAGATTGTCAGGACGTTGAGACATTTCGTTGTCGAGAATGTCCGCACCGCCCGGCGTATGCTGAGCAAGATGCAGATGCCTTGCCCGATTGATGAGTTGCAGTTTGTGGAACTCGACAAGCATAATCCAGGAAACCTCGACTTGATGACATATCTCGGCCCTGCGCTTGAAGGCCACGACATCGGCGTGATGTCGGAGGCCGGCACGCCGTGCGTCGCCGACCCGGGCGCGCTCGTCGTCGAACTCGCACATCAAGCCGGGATGCAGGTCGTGCCGCTCACCGGGCCTAACGCTATGATTCTCGCACTGATGGCTTCTGGCTTCAACGGACAGTCGTTCGCGTTCCACGGCTATCTGCCGATTAAAAACCCCGAACGTACCCAGAAAATCAAGGCGTTGGAACGTCAGTCAATGGCGAACGACGAGACGGAACTGTTCATCGAAACGCCGTTCCGCAACAACGCCATGATAGAGGAATTGGTGAAGAACTGCCATCCTAACACCATGCTATGTGTGGCGTGCGACATCACGATGCCCGACGAGGAAATCGTCAGTAAACCTATATCAGAATGGAAATCAATAAAATACGACTGGAACAAGAAGCCGGCTGTGTTTTTGATATATAGTAACAAATTCAGAAAAAAATATTAATCATGAGGAACTTGACAAAAGACGAATTCAGGACTTATTGCTTGCTTTTTGCGGCAAATGCAGATTTCAACATCACCAAGCAGGAAATCATCGCCATCGGCGCGAAAATCAATCCTGTGGATTTCGTGCGCGTGTACAACTGGTTTGAGGCTGACAGCGACATTGAGCGCGTTGAGACAATCCAGGCAAACAAAACGCAGTATATCAAGAATGAAGATGACAAACAGAACCTCATCAAAGAGTTGAAAGAGGTGTTTTTCGCCGACGGCGTGTTCGATTCGGTCGAAAAGAGTATCTTCTTTATGCTGAAGAAGGTTTTGTAAATGCTTTTGACATCAACAAACAAGAAAGACTTCCATATTTTTGGAAGTCTTTCTTTTGTTTATTAATCAGAGTGTTGAGAATAACCCCACTCTCAACACTCCAGACTCAACATTTATTGTGTAACTCTTTCGAGCCATTTCACCATGCCGAACATGACTGTCATGGAGACGAGGCAGATGGCGAGGAACACTCCCCAGCACTGCCAGATTGGCCACGCATTCAGCATGATAGGTCCGACGAAGATGAAGAGGTTGCCGATAGCCGTTGCGCCGAGCCACAGACCCTGGCAGAGACCGACCATGTGACGCGGAGCGACCTTCGAGACGAATGAAAGTCCGAGAGGGCTGATGAACAGTTCTGCGACTGTGAGGAAGAAGTATGTGACAATCATCACCCACGGGGCGGCTTTCGCCAATCCTGCGGTTGCCATTTCTGAGATGCTCATCTCACGGAATGCGTCGCCTGAAGGATAGTTGCATACGATGGAGAAAACCATTAGGAACAGATATGCACAGCCTGCAATGCCCATGCCATACGCGATCTTGCGTGGTGTTGACACCGGTTTGCCTTTGCGTGCCAGCATTGCGAAAACGCCCATCACGAGAGGGGTGAGGATGATGACGAACAACGGGTTGAGAGCCTGCCAGATTTCAGGGGCGACTTGGTCGGAATTGACGAAGTCACGGGCGAACACTGACAACGACTGTCCGTTCTGGTGGAATGAGAGCCAGAAGAAAACCGCAATGCCGAGCACTGCGAAGAGAGCTGCCATGCGCTGTTTGATTTCCTTCGCCATAGCCATCTTTTCTTCTTCTGTATATCCAACTGACTGTGCAGCAACCTTTTTGCTCGGCTGTGGGAACTTTTTCTTCTGTGTGAAGAAAATCACCAGAGAAATCAACATTGCAATGACAGAGATGATGAATGACCAGTGAACACCTTGGTTGAAGGTCAGGATGTAGTCGGAACAGAACTTGGTCTGGTTTTCCAAGATGGTCGGGTCCAAAACCACGTTTTGTGATGTCTCGACGAATTTCTGTGTCAGGTCAATGACTTTGCCTTCATCGTTAGTGTAGATGAGTGTGTTGTTGATGAACCTGTGGCAGAGGCCTGACATGTCGGCGTTGTAGATGAAGTTGTGTGCTTTCAGCCACCATTCGCGGAGCATTGGCGCCACAAACGGGGCGATGACACCGCCGATGTTGATGAACACGTAGAAGATCTGGAAGCCTGCGTCGCGTTTGTCTTTCGCCTGCGCGAGAGCCTCAGGGCCTTTCTTCGCAGCCTCGGCCTCGAAGTTGTCGTACATCTGACCGACGAGAGCCTGCAGGTTGCCCTTGAAAAGACCGTTGCCGAATGCGATACAGAGAAGTGCGAAGCATGTGAAGATCAAGATTCCCCACCAAGCACCACCGTTGTCGAGGATGAGGCCGTCGGTACTTCTGCTGAACAACGGAATTGCCATCCCGACATAACCGAGAGCCATGATGATAAGACCCCATTGAATGGTCCTGTTGTAGTTCTGCGTCCTGTCGGCGATGATGCCGCCAACCAGACTCAAAACGTAGATGCCGAAGTAGAACACTGAATAAATCAAGCCGGCGGTGCCATCAGACAAACCGAACTTAGAAACGATGAATAACAAAAGGATGGCGTTCATGATGTAGTAGCCGAAACGCTCGCCCATGTTACTTAATGCTGCGGCTATCAAGCCTTTAGGGTGTTCTTTCTTGGCTTTGACAAGATAAAATGCCAAGAACGGAATCACCACAATTAGAATGGCAACCAAAATCACCAGCGTGGTGTGCGTGTGCCAAAGATTCGCAATTGATAATGATGTCATTTGTTGAAATTTTAATTAAACTTTATTTTGAAAACACTTAATTTTCGTCTTAAAATTAGGCACAAAAATATGAATTTTTTTGACAGCTCCAACGAAAAATTGTTCTGCACGACAAATTACTGTTTTTATTTGAAAAAATGAGAATGTCGTAATCATGTAGCTGGAAAATTTGTATTTTTGCAGGTTTATTGAAAACTATCTAAAAATGGAAATATCAAGCAAATACAGTCCGCAGACTACCGAAGAGAAATGGTACGGGCATTGGATGGACAAGAATTATTTTCATTCAACTCCCGATGAACGTGAACCTTATACCATCGTGATCCCGCCCCCGAATGTGACAGGCGTGCTTCACATGGGCCACATGTTGAACAACACGATACAAGACGTACTCATCCGCCGCGCACGAATGCAGGGCAAGAACGCCTGCTGGGTCCCGGGCACCGACCACGCCTCGATAGCGACAGAGGCGAAGGTCGTCAATAAGTTGGCACAACAAGGCATAAAGAAAACCGACATCGGACGCGAGAAGTTCCTCGAACACGCATGGGACTGGACTCACGAACACGGCGGCATAATCCTGAAGCAGCTCCGCAAACTCGGCGCGTCGTGCGACTGGGACCGCACCTCGTTCACGATGGACGAGACACGCAGCAAGAGCGTCATCCATGTCTTCTGCGACCTATATAATAAAGGTCTCATCTATCGCGGCGTCCGCATGGTCAACTGGGACCCGAAGGCACTGACAGCTCTGAGCGACGAGGAAGTCGTCTATAAAGACGAACATAGCAAGCTTTTTTACCTGAGATATAAAATCGAAGGCGAAGACGGCTGCGCAATCGTGGCGACAACGCGTCCGGAGACAATCATGGGCGACACCGCCATGTGCATCAACCCGAACGACCCTAAGAATCAGCATCTTAAAGGTAAGAAAGTCATCGTCCCGTTGGTGAACCGCGTGATTCCGGTCATCGAAGACGAATACGTTGACATCGAGTTCGGTACCGGCTGCCTGAAGGTCACTCCGGCGCACGACGTGAACGACTATATGCTCGGCGAGAAACATAACCTTCAGAGCATCAATATCTTCAATGACGACGCCACTATCAGCGAGGCGGCTGGAATGTACGTTGGGATGACACGCGAGGATGTCCGCAAGCAGATTGTCAAAGACCTCTCGGAAGCGGATCTCCTTGAGAAAGTTGAAGACTATAATAATAAGGTGGGATATTCCGAGCGCACTAACGTGCCAATCGAGCCGAAGCTGTCAATGCAGTGGTTCCTCAAGATGGAGCATCTCGCGAAGATCGCCCTCGAGCCTGTCGAGAAAGGCGAGATTCAATTCTATCCCGCGAAATATGTGAACCTCTACCGCCACTGGTTGGAGAACATCAAGGACTGGTGCATCAGCCGTCAGCTCTGGTGGGGACATCAGATCCCGGCTTATTATCTGCCTGAAGGCGGCTACGTTGTCGCCGAAACCGCTGAAGAAGCACTTCGTCTCGCAAAAGAAAAGACAGAAAACAACAACTTGACACTCAATGATTTACGTCAGGACGGCGACTGCTTGGACACATGGTTCAGCTCATGGCTTTGGCCGATGTCGCTCTTCGACGGCGTTAATGATCCTGAAAATCCTGAATTTAAATATTATTATTCGACAAACGACCTCATCACGGCTCCCGACATCATCTTCTTCTGGGTTGCCAGAATGATTATGGCAGGGGAGGAATATACCGGAAAAGTGCCGTTCCGTAATGTGTATTTCACTGGTATTGTGAGAGATAAGCTCGGTCGTAAGATGTCGAAATCGCTCGGCAACTCGCCCGACCCGATTGAACTCATCGAGACTTACGGCGCCGACGGCGTGCGCATGGGGATGCTTCTTTCAGCTCCGGCGGGCAACGACATCCTTTTCGACATCGCACTCTGTGAGCAGGGACGTAACTTCTGCAACAAGATCTGGAACGCACTCCGTCTCGTCAAAGGCTGGAGCGTGGATGAAAACGCCGCGCAACCCGAGACCGCGAAGATGGCTGTGAAATGGTTCGACGCTCGTTTCAACCAAGTGCTTGCCGAGATGAACGACAACTTCGACAAATACCGTCTGTCAGATGCTCTGATGGGAATTTATAAACTCACTTGGGACGACTTCTGCTCATGGTACCTTGAGATGGTGAAAGCCCCGATGGGTCAGCCGATAGACGGCGTAACGTACAGAGCCACAGTGACTTTCTTCGAGAACCTTATGAAGCTGCTGCATCCGTTCATGCCGTTCATCACCGAAGAGATTTACCATTTCCTCGATGATAGAAAAGAAGGCGACGACATCATCATCGCACAGCAGCCGAAACAGAAAGACGTTGACAATCACACTCTTGCGCAGTTTGAAATCACGATGGATGTCATCAACAACATCCGCAAGATTCGCGCGGAGAAGAACATACCATTCAAAGAAGCCATTGACCTCGTTGTCGTTGACAACGGCAATGTCTGCAAGGATTTTGACTGTATCATTGAAAAGCTGACTAACGTGAAGTCAATTTCTTACGTTGCCGAGAAACCACAAGACGCGTTCGGATTCCTCGTCCGTTCGATGGAATATTTCATTCCGGTGACGGATTCCGTTGATACTGAGGCCGAATTGAAGAAACTCGAAGAAGAACTTAAATACACTCAGGGTTTCTTGAAATCGGTTGAAGGGAAACTCTCGAACGAGAAGTTCGTGAACGGCGCGCCGGCGGCTGTCGTCGAGAAGGAACGCAAGAAAAAAGCCGACGCTGAAGCCAAGATAGCGGTCATCGAGCAACAGATGGCGGCGTTGAGGAAATAAGAGAATTTGTAAAAATAAGTGGACTTTGCTTTTTTAATTCATCGAATTAAAAAGTTCAGTCCATTTTTTTAATTAATACGTGATTTTATATACACTGCCGTGCTGCAATTTCAGCCAAATGGAGAAGCAAAATACAGCCAAATGGAGAAGCAAAATACAGCCAAATGGGGAAGTAAAATCCAGCCAAATGGGGAAGTAAAATTCAGCCAAATGGAGAAGTAAAATCCAGCCAAATGAAGAAATAGAAAAAATATTTGTTTGAGTTTCAAATATTTGTATTATTTTTGCAGTCTGAAAAATTCTTAAAAATATGAGCAATTTTAAGTACAGAAAAAGGATAGCTGACGACCTTCTTGACTTGCAGTTGGAGAGTGCTGGCGCAGTGCTTGTTGAAGGTCCGAAATGGTGCGGAAAGACAACGACGGCAGAGCAAAAAGCGGGAAGTGTGCTGTATTTGGATGATCCAGAAAACATCGAGCAGAATCTCATGCTTGCCGCGACACGCCCGAAAGCCATTTTAGAAGGTAAAACACCAAGGCTGATTGACGAATGGGAACTTGCTCCAAAACTTTGGGACACGGCACGTTTTGAGGTTGACCATCGGCATGAGATGGGACAGTTCATATTTACTGGAAGTGCCGTGCCGGCTGACATCAACAAAATCATCCACACCGGTACCGGACGTTTTTCGTGGCTTCTGATGCGCCCCATGAGCCTTTGGGAATCGGAGGAGTCAACGGGCGAAGTCAGTTTGAGGTCGTTGTTTGAAGGCGATACCGACATCTTCGGCCAAAATGACAGGAAATTGGAAGACATCGCATATCTCATCTGCCGCGGCGGATGGCCGGGCTCCATAAACCTGAAAAAAACGCCGTCGCTGACCATCGCGACCAACTATTTTGAAGCTGTTGTGAGAAGGGATATTTCGCGAGTTGACGGCGTGTCGCGCGATGAGCAACGCGCACGTCGGCTGATGCGCTCGTATGCAAGAAACCAAGGCTCGCAAGCTCCGTTCAACACCATCGCCGACGACATTTCGACTAACGAAATCGAACCGCTCTCATCTGCATCGGTGGCTGACTATGTTGAGGCGTTGAAGAAAATATTCGTGATAGAAGATATGAAGGCTTGGAACCCCAACCTGCGTTCAAAGACAGCCATCAGGTCGAGCGACACACGTTATTTCGTTGACCCTTCCATCGCGGCTGCGGCTCTCGAACTCGGTCCAGACAACTTAATGAATGACCTGAAAACCATGGGGCTTCTCTTTGAGACGATGGCGGTGCGCGATCTTCGTGTCTATGCCGACGCTTTGTCGGGCAACGTCTATCATTACAGAGATAAAAACAACCTCGAATGCGATGCCGTCATTAGTCTTCGTGGCGGTCGTTACGCGTTGATAGAGATAAAGTTAGGTGGAGAAAGACTGATTGAAGAAGGTGTGAAAACATTAAAACAGCTTGAAAGCAAAATCGACACCGACAAGATGAATAAGCCGTCATTCCTCATGGTTCTGACCGCCACCGGACAGTATGCTTTCCGCCGTCCCGACGGCGTGTTTGTCGTTCCGATTGGCTGTTTGAAAGATTGACTTTCAACAGATTCCTTTATTCATCAACAAGGAAAAGCGCAATCTGTTTTATCCCTTGTGCGCCTAAAATGAATTGATTGTCAAACTCGATGCTCCGGCTCGGTCCGCTGATGATGGCGGTTGTGTCGGGCATCTTGCCGTATTTTTCTCTGATGAAACCAAGCGCGTCTTTCATGCCGTTCACAAACTGGCTCGGCTTGGCATAGACCAAAAGCGTGTCGGCCAACGCAAACGCCTCAACAGACCCCGCGCACCTGTCGCTGACCATGATGCTGCCTGTCTGCGCAATCATACACTCGCAGTCGGTGATGCAGACCGTGTTTTTCGGAAGTGTCGCGAAATCGTCACAAAAATCGATTTCAGCGTTGTGATTTTTAATGAGTTCCTTGATGCGCTGACTCGTGCAGAACAACGGTTTCCATTCATTTTCAGTGATATACTGTTTCAATGCCTCAATGAAATTGTCGTCGTTGTCGAAATAGATGAAGATTCCGTCATTGTCTTTGAATCTGTCGATGAAGGTGAACTCGCTGCCGTCTTCTTCGGCGAACGGCTTCCACGTGTCGCTCTTCAGATTCACGTCGGAGAAGATGTTCTCGTCTTTTGAAACGACAGCGTTGCGCACCTTGGCGAGAATCTGCTCCTTGTTGGTGCGCTCATTCATTCCGGTAAACGAGAACTTCTTCATATTCAAGCTATTGATGTGTTGTCTGACTCTTCGACTTTGGTTTCAGACTCTTCTTTCTTGCCGGAAGTCCTTGAGAAATCCCTGCTTTCCGGAGTCCACGGTCTCTTTCCGAAGATGTTTTCAAGGTCATCGGCGAATATCACCTCTCTGTCGATGAGCTTTTCGGCGAGTTGTGTGAGGCCGACTTTATGCTCGTTTAGGATGCGTATCGCCTCCTGATATGCGCTTTCGATGAGTTTGCTGACTTCTTGGTCGATGACCTCGGCGGTCTTCTCGCTGAAAGGCTTGGTGAAGGCGTAGTCGCTCTGACCTGTTGAGTCATAATAACTTACGTTGCCGATTTTCTCGTTGAGGCCGTAGTAAGTCACCATTGCGAAGGCTTGTTTCGACACTTTCTCAAGGTCGTTCAACGCGCCGGTGGAGATGTGCCCGAATATGATCTGTTCTGCGGCGCGGCCTCCGAGGGTTGCTATCATCTCATGGTACATCTGTTCTTTTGTGGTGATCTGTCGCTCGTCGGGCAGGTACCAGGCCGCGCCCAATGCCTTGCCTCTCGGAACTATTGTGACTTTCACGAGCGGGTGCGCGAACTCGAGCATCCAGCTTGTCGTGGCGTGACCGGCCTCATGGAACGCTATGACTTTCTTCTCCGAAGATGTGATGACTTTGTTTTTCTTCTCAAGTCCGCCGACGATACGGTCTATGGCGTCGAGGAAGTCTTGTTTCTCAATGTTTTCCTTGTTGTGACGTGCGGCGATGAGTGCGGCCTCGTTGCATACGTTGGCGATGTCGGCGCCGGAGAAACCCGGTGTCTGTTTCGCCAGGAACTCCTTGTTGACATCTTCGGCGAGTTTCAGTCCGCGCATGTGGACCTCGAAGATTTCCTTTCGTCCGTTGAGGTCGGGGAGCTCGACGTATATCTGGCGGTCGAAGCGGCCTGCACGCATCAGTGCCTTGTCGAGGATGTCGGCGCGGTTTGTGGCGGCCAGCACTATCACTCCGGAGTTGGTGCCGAAGCCGTCCATCTCGGTAAGCAGCTGATTGAGAGTGCTTTCACGTTCATCGTTACCTCCGCTCATGATGTTTTTGCCGCGGGCGCGTCCGATGGCGTCAATCTCGTCGATGAATATTATGCATGGTGACTTCTCTTTCGCCTGCTTGAAGAGGTCGCGCACCCTTGAGGCACCGACGCCGACGAACATCTCCACGAAGTCTGAGCCGGAGATGCTGAAGAATGGCACGCCCGCCTCGCCCGCTACCGACTTGGCTAACAATGTCTTACCTGTTCCTGGAGGGCCGACGAGCAGCACGCCCTTTGGTATCTTGCCGCCGAGACGTGTGTAACGGTTAGGGTTCTTCAGGAAGTCAACGATCTCCATCACTTCCTCCTTCGCTTCTTCAAGTCCGGCAACGTCTTTGAATGTCGTCTTCTGGTCTTTCTCCTTGTCGTAGAGCTTTGCCTTCGACTGCCCGATGCTGAAAATTTGTCCGCCGCCGGCGCCGCCGTTCATCCTGCGCATGATGAAAACCCAGAATAACAGTATGATTACCAATGGCAAGACCCATGAAAGCACCTCGGCACCCCAGTTGTGACGCTCTTCGAGAGTGACCTCGATGGGATTGCTGAGACCTTCCTGAGCCTCATCGACTTTCTTGTACAGACGGTCTTCCGAAACACTTAACGTGTAGTTCGGCGTCTCCCCGAAATTGGACGGTGTCTCATTCGGGAGATATTTCCTCATGCCTTGCTCGTTGAGGTAAATCTCAGCGGTCTTGCCGTTCACCAAGACGATTTTCTTGATATCCTGGTCTTGAAGCATCGTCGTCAACTCGATCATCGTCAATTCTTTGGCGGGATGCGTCCCTCTGAATAACAGCGAACCAAGGAAAAACGCTATCAAGATGATATAAACCCAATAGAACCCTATCTTCTTTTTCGGCTTGTTGCCGCCGCCCATATTCCGGAAATTGTTGTTCTCTTCCATCAAAAATCTCTATAAACTTTAAATACTAAGCTAATCTTCGTAAACTTTTTTCTCCGCGTCCGCCCAAAGCTCCTCGAGTCTGTAGAAACTGCGTTTCGGCTCAAGGAAAATGTGAACCACGACGTCGATGTAGTCTAACAAAATCCATTCCGAGTTCTCAAAACCCTCGTCATGATATGTGTGGACGTGCAACTTGTTGCGGACATTGTCGATGATTTTCTCGGCGATGGCGTTGACCTGCGTCTTCGACTGCGCATGGCAAATGACGAAATAATCCGTCACTGCTGAGTGTATCTCTCTCATATCCAATGTGGTAACTTCTTTGGCCTTGCTCTCAAGCATCGTCTCAACAATGGTTGAAAGTACTTCTTCTGTGTTGTCCGATTCGTGTCTGACTCTCATTTTTTACTGAAAAATTTTTTGCAAAGATACTTAATAAATTCGTACTTATTTATTTTTGTTAAATAAAAAAATCCTATTTTTGTTTTGTTTTTGAAAAATTAATTTTGATGGTGGAAAATATACATTCTGTGAAGTGTGATACGGCGGCTGATGGCTTCGAGATTCTTGTTTTTGATGAGTTGCAGTCAACAAATGCGTTTCTGCATGACAAAATTTCAGCAGGGACTGACATCGATGGTGTTGTCGTCGTCGCGCGACATCAAACAGCCGGAAAAGGCATGGGCGACAATCGTTGGGAGAGCATGGCGGGCGAGAATCTGCTTTTCAGCATCGCGTTGAATGTCAGCTTCTTGAAGGCTGAAGAGCAATTCAGAATTTCTCAGGCCGTCGCCATCGCTATCCTTGACGTCATCTCCAACAAACTTCTGAATACCTCAAACTCTTTGGTCTCCTCAATAAAATGGCCCAATGACATTTACGTCGGACAAAAGAAACTTGCCGGAATGTTGATTCAAAACACTCTCTCAGGAATGATGATGCAGACATCAATAATCGGTATCGGCTTGAATGTCAATCAGATGGAGTTTAGCGATGATCTTCCGAATCCTGTCTCACTTAAAATGTTGACAGGCGTTGATTTTGACCTTGATATGTTGCTTAATGAATTGATTGTCAATATAAAAGATTCTGTCAAAAAACTTCAGACCGAACAAGGAAAAGAAGACGTTGATGTCATTTACCGAAAAAATCTTTTCCGCTATGGCGAATGGGCTGATTATGAAATCGGAGGAGAGTTTAAGACATTGAAAATCAACGGATACGACAAATATGGCCGTCTCTGTCTGTGCGACAAAAACGGCCGTGATTATCTGTGTGATATAAAAGAAATCAGGTTTATAGTGTAGCCGCTTTCTCGGCCATCATGTCAACGAGGTTCTGCAACGGGCGTTTCGCCATCATCGCCATCAGCGGGTTGAGTTCGGCATCGATTTCAAACATCACGCGGCATTTGTCGCCTGTCGATGCGATGTGAATCGAGAAGACGAAAGGGAACGGCACCTTGCCGACCGGCACGAGCTGCACCAGACTGTATGGTACTCTTTGACTTACGCTGAGCGTTATGCTTCCCATGCCTTGCACTGTGAACGCCAGCGTGTCGGCATCGGCCTTGACGTTGACCGCCTGCTCGGGCAGCATCGCCGGGACGTTCGTCATGTCGCTCACCAAAGCGAAAAACTCCTTCTCGCTCTTCCCCGTATCAACATATTCTGACTTGAACAACATCCTAACTCCTTTTACTTTACAAACTTTATGAACTTTAAAACTTTATGAACTTTCCACTAACCCTGGTGTGCGTCGGACCACGCCTGCGGGTTTTCCCTCCATTCGACGAGCGACTGCATCTGGTCGTCGTTGACATAGCTTTCCTCCAAGGCCTTCTTAATCAATGCCTCGTAGTTGCTGATTGTCGTGAGTTCGCAGTTGGCTTTCTTGAATGCTTCCGCCGCCACGTCGAGCTGATAGGTGAATATCGCCATCATGCCTTTGACGTTGGCGCCTTTCTCGCGCAGTGCTTCGACCGCCGCGAGGCTCGACTTGCCTGTTGAGACGAGGTCTTCGATGACCACCACCGACGCGCCCTGCGGCACTATGCCCTCAACCTGGTTGTTGAGGCCGTGCGACTTCGCTTCGGAACGCACGTAGCAGAAAGGGAGTCCGAGGTCCTGGGCGACGAGCGCACCCTGCGGGATGCCGCCTGTCGCGACACCGGCGATGATGTCAGGCTTGCCGAATACGTCAACACATCTTTTGGAAAAAGCCTCGCGGATGAATGTCCTGATCTGCGGATACGACAACGTGATGCGGTTGTCGCAGTAAATCGGAGATTTTAATCCGCTCGCCCATGTAAAAGGACTTGCAGGATTCAATTTTATTGCTTTAATTTGCAGCAGAAAATTTGCTAATGCTAATGCGGTCTCTTGATCGTTCATGACTTTGTTAAATACTTAAAATTGCGTGCAAATGTACAGACTTTTTTGCAATGAGAGGACATTAATCTCGAAAAATTTTTCAGAGGAAACCTTTGACGGCATTGACCCTGTCGATGTTTCTGCTTATGACGTTGAGAATGTTATAGTTAAAATAAAACGATGGCTCGAAGACGACAGCGTTGAATGTCTCGACCTCGGCGACACCGACGGCGTTGTCGTTGCCTCGGCGGTGAAGTCGCTTTTCCGGCAGGCTCCGGCCGCCGGCGGCGTGGTGATGATTGACAACCAATTCGTTGCGATAGAGAGAAACGGCATCCCCGACCTCCCGAAAGGACATATCGAGAAAGGCGAGACACCCGAAGTGGCGGCGGTGCGCGAGGTGGAGGAGGAGACAGGAATAACCGACCTGACGATAATCCGCGAGCTGCCGGCGACATGGCACTGCTATCTCCTGAACGGAATATGGACGATAAAAAAGACTTCGTGGTTCCTGATGAAGACCGCTTCCGGAATGAAAAACGTCCCGCAGACCGAAGAGGGAATATCGAAAGTTTACCTTATTAATATCAATGGCGAAGATTTTGACAACTTCAGAAATAACACGTTCGCATCGCTTCGCCCCGTTGTTGAGTTCATTTTGTCAAGTTAAAATCACCTCCCTATTGATAATCATTCGGTTGTGATTTATCACATAACAGACACACAGCCACTACGGTCTATGGGTTCGCCAAAGGCCGTGGCGGCTTTTTCCAGCTTAAGGTCCCGGACAAATAATTCGCGCAATCTGCGGGAGAGAATAATCATTTGGAAATGTATAAAAACATTACATGAAAAAAACGGTGCACCCATGCTGTTAGTGAGGAAAAGTTCTTATCTTTGCGGCGTCGTTTCCTTTTGGGGTTTCGTTCAACGGACTTCGCGAAATCCCGAAGGGCGGCGTGGGTTTAGAAAAAACAGAAGTCCATTTAAAAATTCAAAATCACACAAGAGATGAAAAAGGGTATCAGATTATTTGCGACATTGATGGTTTGCATGGCGATGGCGCTGTGCGTGTCGTGCAAGAAAGACAATGCAGAGCCGAATGGCGGTGGTAACACAGGCGGAGGTGGTAACACAGGTGGCGGCACAGGTGGCGAAATCAGCGGGTGTTTTAGCGTGAGCTCCACCACCACTGTCGAGTTCTCGCCGGGCAACCTGTACTGGGACGGCGGCGCGTTCAGGTTCGAGGCGGACCAGTGGAGTTCCGCAAGCACTTGGGACGCAAGCCATGTGAGCCATTTCTTCTGGAGCAATACCACAGACTGGCAGGCATCAGGCAAAGAGCCGTATGCGTCGAGCTATTCATATAGTACACGGACAACGACAGATGTGTTCTTCACGAACAGTTCGTCTTTCCAGGTGGCAGGTGAGACGGCTGGAACATGGCGCACGTTGAGCAAAGCCGAGTGGGACTATCTGCTGAACACCCGCACCAACGCCAATAACCTCCACGCATGGAAAGAGCTTGACGGCGGCGAGCACAAAGGTCTTGTGATTCTTCCGGACGGCACGGATGCGTCAGTGATGGAAAGCATAACTTCGACATCTCACCTCGCGACATACAGCGCTGTCTTCCTCCCTGCCGCAGGCTACCGCTACGGTACGGTCGTGTACAATGTCGGCTCGCTCGGCCTCTACTGGTCGAGTACTCCCTACGAGGACATCGAGGACGGCGCGTACGTCATGTACTTCGATTCGGGCTATGCGAGCACGAGCAGCGGCTATCGGAACTTCGGGTACGCTGTCCGCTTGGTTCGTTAGTTGCCCGTTTGCAGAACTTTACCCTTCACGCGCCGCAGAGAGGCGACGCGCTGAGGGGCGAAAAGCATTGGGCGCCGGCGCTCGCGGAGCGAGCTACCAAGCCGGCGTCCGGCGGTTTTCACCGGCAAGCCCACAGGCGGCAGCCGCAAATACCGCCGCAAGGCGTTTTTTTTTGAAAATTTAGAGACGGGGCATGCCCCGTCTCTACGTTTGTTTATCAATATGGGTT
>X431_Quagga__coassemble_17_pt1 | contig 45558 bp, 46 predicted proteins | sample X431_Quagga__metabat2_low_PE_006 | metagenome-assembled genome bin X431_Quagga
GGGGCTGGTTTGGATGTGTTGCGGCGAAGCCGCAACACATCCAAACCTAATTATTAATTAAAGTGGCCACGTCCTTGCGAGCGACCGCAGGGAGTCGAGCAATCTCATGGTGTTACAATGAGCTTAAAATCTTTTCCTGTCCTGTCTTCCTCGCCCCACACGGCGCAGTACAATAGTCTTTAGTCTTTAGTTTTTAGTTTGGAGAGTTGAGAGTGGAGTTTTTTTTAGTGTGGAGTTTGGAGAGTTGAGAGTGGAGTTGGCTGGCGCGTCAAAAACAACTCCACTCTTAGCACTTTATAGACTCTCAACACTTTTATATGTTTTAATAATTTTTCGGAACATAGACGTTTAAGACCGTCTCTTTGAGAGTTCAAGGTCGGTGTTGTGTTCTCTTCCGAAAAGAAAAATATCGTTGAATGGAAGATGGTTAATTCCTGATTTTAACCTTTTTAAACTTCCCTTTGAACGCCATCACCATTATCACGATTCCGGCAAGGAAAAACGGGATGCTCAGCCATTGTCCCATGTCGAGTACCATCGATTCCTCAAATTCGACTTGTGGCTGTTTGATGAATTCAATCAGGATTCTTGAGCCGAAAATCATCACAAGGAAGAAGCTGAAGAAGAAGCCCGGGTATTTGTTGACGGTGTCTTTCTTGAAAAACAGATACATCAGGATTGCGAAGACGATGACGCACACGAGAGCTTCGTATATCTGTGTCGGGTGACATGCGGGGATTGCGTCGATTGGCGTTCCTGGCGCCCAATCGCGGACGAACTTGAAGCCCCAAGGAAGCGTTGTCGCATCACCGTAAATCTCTGAGTTCATGAGGTTTCCGGTGCGTATCAGTGCGCCGCCTATCGCCACGCAGATGACAAGCCGGTCGAGGACCCACAGATATGGTTTCTTGAGTTTCTTGGCGTAAAAATACATTCCGATAAGGATGCCGATGGCGCCGCCGTGGCTGGCGAGGCCGCCCTCCCAAATCGCAAGGAATTTTATGGGGTTGGCGAAATAATACTCCGGCTCGTAAAAAAGACAATGCCCGAGACGTGCGCCAACGATGGTGAAAATCAACATATACATGAGGATCTTGTCGGCCCATTCCTCGCCGAGGCCTTCTTTCTTGAAGATTCTTTTTATCAGATAATAACCGACGATGAAAACCATCGCCCAAAGCAGTCCGTACCACGCCACCGGATGTCCGCCTAACAGCGGGAATTTCTCCGGAAACACGAAAATGTACGGGTTGACGTCCCAAACAATGTAACCTAAATTCATGATTTGTCAGTTTTTAAATTGTCTTCACCCAATTATTTATGAATTCGTTGATTTTTTCTTCGTCATCTTTGAATTTCTCTCTCATTTTGATTTTTAGCACTGAAACCTTATCTAATTGAAAATTAGATTGTTTGCACCAGTTGAAATATCCGAGTCGCCCTAAATGCATGCACAGATATTCTTGTTCGGTCTGGCCTGGTGTCGGCACGAGATAGGCGTTCCTGTTCAGCCGCACGAGGTCCATGAGCGAGGAATAGCCGCCGCGGCAGATGATGTTTTCCGAGCTGTTCACCAGTTCGACAAAAAGCTCGTCATCGACGTGATTGAACATCGAGACGTTTTCGGGAATATTTCTCGGGAAGTCGTGATGGTCGGGTTTCGCCCTGAGAATCAAGACGTTGTCTTTGATTTTGGCGGCCTGTTTCAGCACGATGTTCTCAAGGATTGTACGCTGCGGTTCCGGACCTGAAAGTATCACGAGATATTTGTTGTCTTTGACTTCATCTTCTTGGTTGTCGGCGTTGAAACGGCTGAGCAGGCCGATGTATGATGTCTTGATTTTCAAGCCGCTTGGATGCGAGAGTCGTCCGGAAAGAGAAAGTTTGTGGTTGCAGTCGGGAATCCACAGTTCATCGTAGTTCTTGATGTAGCTGTGGTTGAACGCATTAATAATAGGTGCCGCCCATTTCCAGCCGCTCGGTATCCGGATGTTAAGCTGATGTGAGATGAATACCGAATGAACCAAGTCGCTCCAGCAGCCGAAACGGTTGTCGGAGATGATGGCATCAATGCCGTAGTTTTTCACTATTGATTCAACTGTCTGATGGTCTCTCCTGAAATCGCGTATTGCCCCAGGTGAAGATGATAATATCTTGAAAACCTGTGAGTTGCCTTTGCTGTATGTCGGTTTGAACCCGGGAAATTTGATGAACTCGGCTTCCGGAAACTCCTTTTGAAGAAACGCCAAAGGCTCAAGGTCGGCTGCGATGATTGCCTTGTGACCCTGTTCCGACAGTGCTTTGATGATTGGAACGCAGCGCGTCGCGTGACCAAGTCCCCAATCCAACGGACATATTAGAATGTTCTTCTTCAATTTCTTGTAAATTTTTGCAAAAGTACTAAATAATTCGATTGAAATATTTTATGCTGATATTTTTTTAACCTCGGTTTCAATTGTTAACATAAAAAATATCTTGTTGAAAATAAGTGCCTTGTACGATGCTTTTTTGCGTTTGAATTGTTAATAAAAATTTACATAAAAAATTGATAGTCAATGTGATATAATTGAAGTTTTTTGTTTATTTTTGCGGCATGGAAAGGCAGAAAATTTATGAGATTGCTCTTACTCTTGTGCCGGGGATAGGCGATGTGAATGGTAAGAAGTTGGTGGCCTACTGCGGTGGGGCGGAGGCGGTGTTCTGTGAAAGCAGGAAGTCGTTGATGCGGATTCCGGGAATAGGGGAGCAGGCCGTGAACAACATCGTTTCTCAGAGGACGTTACTGCGAGCCGAAAAAGAGGCTGTCTTCATTGAGAGAAACGATGTGAAACCGCTGTTTTATCTTGATGTCGATTATCCGAAACGCTTGCAGCACTGCCATGACAGCCCAATGATGCTGTATTATAAAGGTGAGGCCGACTTGAATCCAGAGAGGTCGGTGGGCATCGTTGGGACGAGGAACATCACCGACTATGGCAGGGGTGTCATTGATAAAATCATCGAAGAGCTGAGTCCTGACAACGTGCTGATAGTAAGTGGATTGGCGTATGGCGTTGACACCGCAGCGCACAAATCGGCGTTGAAATATAACCTTGCGACCGTCGGGGTGCTGGGTCATGGTCTGCAAATAATATACCCGGCTGATAACTACAAACTTGCACATAACATGTTAGCGAGAGGAGGTATTTTGACGGAATTTTTGAGTGACACAAAACCAGACAGGGAGAATTTCCCGAAACGTAACAGGATAGTGGCGGGCATGGTCGATTGCTTGATTGTCGTGGAAAGCGCCATGAAAGGAGGAGCCATGATAACGGCGGAGATTGCGAACTCATACGACAGGGAGGTGTTCGCCATTCCTGGCAGGATGGGCGACATCTACAGCGAGGGGTGCAACAACCTCATCAAGACGAACAGGGCGAACCTGATGCTCTCGGCCGATGATTTGAGGTATATCATGCGGTGGGACCACGATGCCAAGGTCGTCCCGAAACAACTGCGTCTGTTCCGCGATTTCAGCGATGACGAGAAAAAGGTCATTGACGTGTTCGGGGGTGAAAGCATAGTACACCTCGACCAGATAATCGTCGCCACCGAGCTGACACCCACAAAGATAGCGTCTGTGCTGCTGTCGTTGGAGTTTGACGGCGTCGTCACGGCACTTCCGGGAAAACGTTATCAAATTTGTGATGTCGTAAAGTAAAAATCAGTATTTTTGCATCCGCAAAACGAATGCAATATGCCAATCGGAAAAGTAATAAAGTCAACAGGAAGCTGGTACGATGTCATGGATGCGGGAGGCGCAGTCCTGAAATGCCGTCTGAGAGGCAAGATACGCCTCGACGGAATCCGCACCACGAACCCGTTGGCCGTGGGCGACAATGTGAATTATGAAAAGGAACGCGACAAAGAGACTTGCGTCATCGACCGCGTGCTGCCGCGTAACAACGTGATAATCAGGAAATCGGTGAACCTCTCAAAGGAATCGCACATAATCGCGTCCAACGTTGACCTCGCCATCATCGTGGCGACGATAGCGCAACCGCGGACATCGACGGGCTTCATCGACAGGTTTGCCGTCACCGCCGAGGCTTACCATATCCCCGTGGTGATTATTTTTAACAAATGCGACATCTACGACGAGGAACAGAACGCGGCGGCGGAAGAGCTGATGACCGTCTATAACTCAATCGGTTACGAGTCATTTTTAGTCTCTGCGAAGACGGGGCACAATTGTGACAGGCTCAAAGACGTGATGAAGGGCAAGACTTGCCTGTTCTCCGGGCACTCGGGCGTCGGGAAGTCGGCGCTTGTGAACTATCTCGACCCGAAACTGAATGTCAAAGTAGGGGAGATATCCGATGTGCACGAGAAAGGCAAGCACACGACAACATACGCGCAGATGTTTCACCTCGAGTTCGGGAGTTACATCATCGACACGCCTGGCATCAAAGAATTCGGGCTGTTTGACCTTGAGAAAGAGACACTTGCGCAACGTTTCCCCGAGATGCGCGCGTTGATGTGCGGCTGCCGTTTCAACAACTGCACCCATCTGCATGAACCACATTGCGCCATCAAGGAAGCTGTTGAAAATAAGGAGATTGCGCAGTGGCGCTACACCAATTATTGCAATATGATGGACGATGAGTCGTGAACGTGATGTAATAGTGAGATGACATGAGAAAGGTACTCCTTGCGATATTGCTGCTCGCGTCGTGCGTGTTGAACGCGCAGAGTGACTCCCCCGACATCGTGCTGACGCGCGTGAATCTGGAGGGTAACAGAATCACCAAGCCGTCGGTGATATTCAGGGAGCTTCTGTTTGACGAGGGCGACACCATACGACGCAGCGACTTCGAGGAGAAGATGAAGATGAGCCGCGAGAATCTGCTTAACACCACCGTCTTCAACTTCGTGGATTTCGACATCACCGATGACCCCGAGGTCTCCAATGGCAAAATCCTGACTATCAAGATGGTGGAGCGATGGTACGTGTGGCCGATACCTTATCTGCACTACGCCGACCGATACATCATGTCGTGGTTCGATGGGGGTGATATTTCAAGACTGAGCTATGGTTTTAACATGGAGTGGAAGAACTTGTGGGGGCTTTTGCACAAGCTCGATATGACGGTGATTCTCGGATACAACCAGAAGTATTCATTGACGTATAATATTCCGTATCTCACTGAAAGACAACGTCTTGGGCTGGAGGTCAGCGGCGGGTATCTCCAAGATAGGGAGGTGGCCTATGTGACGAAGGATGACAAGGTGCGGTATTACAAGGCAGGATATGGCTGCCCGCATGAGGCGTTTTACGTGTATGTGAAGCCATATCTGCGGCTTGGACACAGAAACCGTCTTTTCTTCTTGGCTCAGTACGATGACAAGTCATTCGCCGACACGCTGGCATCGCTGAATCAAACGTTTGGAAATGAAGGGAATACGCACTTTCAATATGTCACGCTTTCGGCAATCTTCAAAAACGACTATCGTGATGACCAGAACTATCCGCTTGACGGTCATTACCTTGAACTTGAGATGACAAAAGTCGGAATAGGTGTTTTCGCGAATGAGCCGGATCTGTTTTATGGCAAAGTGACTGCCGATTGGTACACGCCGTTATGGAGACGCTTCTACTGGGCGTCGAATGTCACAGCCAAGGTGTCGGCCAACGACGATGCACCGTATTTCATGACAAAAGGACTTGGGTATGGCAACGACTATGTGCGGACGTACGACTTATATGCCGTCGATGCGTTGAACTTCGCGATCTTCAAAAACAACTTGAAGTTTGAGATTATCAAACCGGTGACTAAAAATATAAAATTCATTAAGAATGAACGCTTTAGCAAGATTCATATAGCGTTGTATGCCAATATTTTCTTCGACTTCGGCTATTCGTGGAAAGTGAAAATCCCTGATGGCACCACTTCGCGACTTGCAAATAAATGGCTTTACGGAACCGGCGTCGGACTTGATTTAGTGACCTATTATGACCTTGTCTTCAGATTTGAATACGGGCTAAATGGCTTGGGCGAGACTGGCTTTTTCATACATCTCGTCGCACCGATTTAACCTTTAAATACAATCGCGCACAATTTTCAATGCCTGTTAGCGTTATCGATTAAATTTTGAAAAAAATTATTGGGATATATAAAAAAATGTGTAATTTTGTGAGCTTGTTATTGTCGAGTGAAATCATTGACAATCAACGAGGAAGATAATTGAAACGAATGAAAAGAGGAAGAAAGTTCGGGATAACCGTTTTTATAGCCCTGTTTTTAGGGATTTTCGCTGTCGTCAATAATGCAAATGGCCAGGTCATAGAAATAGGCTTAAGTGGCGGATTGTCATCATATTATGGCGATTTGAATCCAATAAAACCATTTAACGAAGCCAAGATAGGCTTTGGTGCCGTCGCTCGGTACTATCAAGGCTCGCGCTGGGCTTTCCGGTTCTCGTATTCAAACATGAATATCATAGCTTCCGACGAAAAAGTCGGGATATGCCCGGAGAAAAAACGCAGTTTCAAGTCAAACCTCAACGATTTCTCACTTATCGCGGAGTTTAATTTCTTCGATTATTGGACAGGAAGCCGCAGGAACTTCGTCACGCCGTACCTTTTCGCAGGCATCGGACTGGTGACCTTCAACCCCACGACCCTTGACGGCAAGGAGCTGTGCGATGTGCTGACGGATGTCGATGGCTATGCCGACGGAAATGAGAATATTATCAGCGATGGCACCGCTAAATATAAGAAATGTGCGTTTTCAATTCCATTCGGTCTCGGCGTCAAATACAGCGTCAACAAGAGAATCGGACTGGCACTGGAATGGCGTGTGCATTGGGCATGGACCGACTGGCTTGACGACTGCAGCGGCTATTACCCGCTGTGGAAGGAAGACGACTCGTGGGCACAGTACGCCGACCCTTCGGGAAACGTGTCGCTCGATGGCGTGAGCAATGAAATAAAATACTTGAAAAGAGGCGATTCGGTTAAATACGACTATTACAGTTTCCTTAACTTCACTGTAGCATTTAAGTTCAATCTGCCTCACAGCAACAGATGCGATGTCGGTTTGAATGGGAACCTCAACTTTTAATTACGACTATGGAAAGCATTAAAGATAGGATAGACAGCTCACGTTTGCCAAGCCACATCGCCATAATAATGGATGGCAACGGGAGATGGGCTAAGGAACAAGGGAAGATGCGGGTCTTCGGACATCAGCATGGTGTTGACACCGTGCGTCGTATCACAGAAGCCTGCGCGGAACTTGGCGTGAAATATCTTACACTTTACGCTTTCTCAATCGAAAACTGGAGTCGTTCCTCCATCGAAGTCGATGCCTTGATGACAATATTGACACAAGCATTGAAGTCTGAACTTAAAACATTGAATGATAATGATATACGTCTCGTGGCGATAGGCGACCTCAAACGCTTGCCTAAATCACAGCACGATGCTTTGATGTACGCGATAGACAATACGAAGAACAATCAGCGCATGACTCTAACCCTTTGTCTGAGCTATTCGGGACGCTGGGAGATTGCCGATGCGGTGAGAAAAATTGCTGCTCAGGTGAAAGACGGCTCACTGAGCCTTGAGTGTATTGACGAGAACTGCATCAGCAAGCACCTTGCAACGGCGGAAATGCCTGACCCGGAACTGCTTATTCGCACAAGCGGCGAAGAGAGAATCAGCAACTACCTGCTGTGGCAAATAGCCTATTCCGAACTTTATTTCACCAAGAAATATTGGCCTGAGTTCTCAAAAGAAGACCTCTATGAAGCCATCATCAACTATCAGAGTCGTGAACGGAGATTCGGGAAGACGAGCGAACAACTAAAAAAATGAAATGATGACTCTAAAAGGAATGAAAATATATATCACCGCGCTGCTCTGTCTGACATGCCTCATGCTCGGCAACGTCTCTCATGCGCAGATTCAGGTCGGCAACGATATGTCTGACATAGATTATTCTCTGCCAAGGGAATACGAGATAGGTGGCATCACCGTCACAGGCGCGAAATTCGTCGATCCTAACGTGGTGATTATGCTGTCGGGCTTGCAGGTCGGCACGACAATAAAAGTTCCTGGCGATAAAATCACAAATGCAATAAGAAAACTGTGGGAACAGGGACTCTTCGAAGACGTACAGGTGTCGTACACACAGAAGATAAGCGGTAAGATATTCCTCAACATCACGATTACCGAGAGACCACGGATAAGCAAGTTCTCATTCAAAGGCGTGAAAAAATCCGAGGCCGAGGAACTCAGGAAGAAAATCAACCTGACAAGAGGCGATGTCGCGACAGAACATACATACAACAAGACCCGCGGCATCATCACTGATTATTTCGCTGACAAAGGATTTTTAAACACTGAGGTGGCCATCGATGCCGTAAATGACACAGCACGTGAGAATTACGTCATACTTATCCTTAATATCGACAAGAAACACAAGGTCAAAATCGGGACAATCGATGTCGAAGGCAACGAGGTGCTGTCCGATAACCAGGTGCGTGCCGCCATGAAGGAGACTAAGGAGAGAGGCAAGTTCGACCCGCTCCGACCGCTCGGCGCAACGGTGGTCAACACGGTGTGGGATGTCGTAACACTCAAACCGCTGAAGGCGGAAGAAGAGTTGTTTGATTATTTCGCTGACAACTACAAACCAAGGATCTTCAAGTCATCAAAGTTCAACCAGTCGAATTTTGAAGATGACAAAAACAAAATCATTGAGAAATACAACTCGAAAGGCTACAGGGACGCAAGGATAGTGAGCGATTCAGTATATGTGATTGACGATAAGAACCTTGGCATCAAACTTGTCATCGATGAGGGTGACAAATATTACTTCGGCAACATCTCATGGGTCGGAAATACTAAATACGACACGGCTGTGCTCAACAGGGTACTCGGAATAAAGAAAGGCGATGTCTATAATCAGGAACTCCTCAGCAAAAATCTGAATTACAGCGAGGAAGGGATGGATATCACCTCCCTTTACATGGATGACGGTTATCTTTTCTTCCGCGTCGAGCCTGTCGAGGTGCGAGTCGATAACGACACCATCGACCTTGAAATCAGGATGAGCGAAGGCGAACAGGCCACCATAAAACGCGTCAAGGTCGTGGGCAACACCAAGACTAACGACAATGTCATCATCCGTGAGATGTACACCAAGCCAGGACAGCTCTTCAGCCGTTCGGACATCATCAGGACGACAAGGGAACTCGCTGCACTTCAATACTTTAACGCCGAGACCCTCAATCCGGTGCCGGAGCCAGACCCGTCGGACGGGACCGTGGACATAGTCTATCATGTCGAAGAGACATCATCCGACCAGATTGAGCTGTCGGCAGGATGGGGCTATAACCGACTCATGCTTTCTTTGGGATTGACACTCAATAACTTCTCATTTAAGAAGTTCTTCAAGAAAGACGCGTGGAGACCTATCCCGAGCGGCGACGGACAGAAGCTTTCGTTCAGGGTGCAGACGTACGGAACAAATTACATCTACTATGGTGCCTCGTTCACCGAACCGTGGCTGGGCGGCAAGAAACCTAACTCACTGTCAGGCTCGGTGTTCCGCTCGATATACACCAACGGATATTCCAAGTCAAGCGAATACTTCGGCTCCTTCAGCCAGACGGGTGTCTCCATCGGATTAGGTCAGCGCCTGACATGGCCGGACGACTATTTCACCATATATAATGGTGTGAATCTGATACGCTATCATCTGAACAATTATGCTTCGGTGTTCAACTTCGGGACAGGGTCGGGCGATTTCAATATCATAGGCTATAACATCACGCTCGGGCGTAATTCGGTCAGCCAGCCGATTTACCCGAGATACGGCTCGGAGATAATCCTCTCACTCGAACTCACGCCACCTTATTCTTTAATTAATGGCGTCGACTACGATAAAGAATATCCCGGTGATAATAATAAATCGGCCCGTCAGGATGCCATGTATAAATGGGTTGAGTTCCATAAATGGAAATTCAAGGCAGCATTCTACACCGAACTGTACGACAAACTCGTGTTCATGACGAGGGTGCGCTTCGGATACCTCGGCCATTATAATGACAAGGTCGGTGCCACGCCGTTCCAGAGGTTCTACCTTGGCGGCGACGGACTCTCGGCGTCAACCAACCTCGATGGCCGTGAGATAGTGGGCATGAGAGGCTACTCTAACGAGGCACTGACTCCGACTTCCATCAACGGACTCAGCGGTGGTACCATATTCACCAAATATACGATGGAACTGCGTTACCCGTTGACACTCAACCCGCAGGCGACAATCTTCGCCCTCGGATTTGTTGAGGCCGGCGACTGCTGGTCGGACAAGGAAGACTTTAATCCGTTTGATGTGTACCGCTCCGCAGGTGTCGGCATCAGGATATATCTGCCGATGTTCGGAATGCTCGGCCTCGATTGGGGCTATGGCTTCGATGATGTGCCAGGCTCTACCAACGCCTCGGGAAGCCAGTTCCACTTCTCAATCGGAGGCTCAATCGACTAAACACTGTTTGAATTTTTAACGAAAAAAATTAAATAATATATGAAAACCGCAAAATCAATTTTATTACTCGCATTCCTGATGATTATCGGAATGAACCCGTCAAAGGCACAGGGAAACCAGAAATTCGCTTTCGTCGATACGGAATATATTCTTCAGAACATTCCGGAATACGGCGACGCACAGGAACAGATAAACCAACTCTCGGCAAAATGGGAAAAGGAAATCAAGGCGTTGAAGACAAAAGTCGATGCACTCCAGCGAGAATATCAGACCGAATCGGTGCTGCTCACCGATGACCAGAAGAGGAAGAAAGAAGAGGAAATCTCGGCTAAAGAACAGGAGATGATGACGTTACAGATGGATTATTTCGGACCGGAAGGACAACTCTTCACAAAAAGAATCGAACTCATCCAGCCGATACAAGAGAAAATCTATAACGCGATAAATCAAATAGCACTCATTAAAAACTACGCCTTCGTCTTCGATAAGGCCTCTGGCACAACGGTGCTTTATTGCAACGAGAAGAACGATATAAGCGATGACGTGCTCGATGAAATCGGCAATGTCATGCAAACGGTTCGCAAGGAAGACCGCAAACGCTCAAACGGCGGCTCAAAGCCTTTCTCGGGAGGAAACAACAACGACAAAGGCTCGAAAAAATAAATTTTGATGAGTTTGTGAAAAATTTTATATCTTTGCAAAAATTTTGAGGTTAATTTAAATTTTTAAAAATAATGAAAAAGTTATCTAAAGTATTGTGTTTATTTGTGTTAGCATTAGGTTTCGGTATCGCCGCTAACGCACAGACATTGAAAATCGCCTACGTTGATTCATCGGCCATCACAGAAATCATGCCTGAGAGGGCAAAAATCGAACAAGATCTCCAAGCTTATTACACAGAACTCCAGCAGGAGCTTCAGACAATGGCAACGGAATATCAGGCGAAAATGAAGGATTACGAGGCTAATTCCGCCACAATGTCTAACATTCTTCGTCAGTCGAAAGAAAAGGAAATCATGGACCTTCAAGGCAGAATTCAGGATTTTCAGGCAAACGCTGAAACAGCATTCGATGAAAAGAGAATCGAACTCCTGACACCAGTCATTGAGAAGGTTCAGAATGCTGTCAATACAGTCGGCAAGGAAAAAGGTTATACATATATCTTCGACAAGTCGGTCGGTGTCATCGTTTACATCGGGACAGATGCAATCGACATCACAGCTGACGTGAAGGCGAAGTTGGGCCTTTAATCGCAGTTAAAAAAAAGTAGAATCAAGATGGACTGGCGCGTGAGCGTTCCAGTCCATCGTTGTTAAATTGTAGAGACGTTGTATGGGATTGAACCCCAAAAGTTTTGACCTATAGGTGAAAAAATCTTCGTGGTATCACCAACCTTTGGGCTTTGAAATCATATTTCTGACCCCTAAAAACGTGGTGAAAAGCACGAAGAAGAGGTCGTAAACCGGTGCGAAAGCGAGACCTAACTTCTTCTCGCCCAACTGCTTGGCCGATATGTAATAAACCGTGAACATACTGCCGTAATGTGTCGCCGCAAAAGCCGCCATGATAATGTAGAAATAATAACCGCCGGCCGTGATGTCGAAGGCGTGAGGAATGCACAGCAATGTAATCAACGAGGCGTAATACAGCAACCTGCTTAACAGCAACGTCCCTAAAATTCTGTTTGTCAGCGGTTTGTACATGTTTGCGGTGGAGTAGTGGCGGCGTTTCTGCCTGACCCAGTTGCCGAACTCGTGTTTCGGCTCCGACTCTATTCTGCTCTTCGCGTCGATGAGGATGCGCGTGTTGCTCTTGTTCGCCACCTGGCTGATGAAGATGTCGTCGTCGCCCGACGGGATGTTGTAATGCGACGTGAAACCTTTGTTCTTGTAGAACAGCTCGCGGCGGTACGAGAGGTTGCGTCCGACGCCCATATACGGCATCTTGGCCAACGCCATCGAGAGATATTGCATCGCGGTGTAAAGTGTGTCGAAACGTATCAGCTTGTTGAGCAACCCCTTGCGCTCGAAATACGGGCCGTAGCCAAGCACCACCTCCGTGCCTTGGCGGTAAGCACCGACCATGTTTCTGATCCATTGGTTGTCGGTCGGCAGGCAGTCGGCGTCGGTGAGAAGCAGCAGGTCGTGGCTCGCCGACTTGATGCCCATGCTGAGTGGAAATTTCTTGCCGTGGAAGAAGTTGAGGTGCTGCGTCAGCGTGACGACATTTATTTCAGGATGTACGCGGACCAGCTCCTTCAAGTATTCTGTCGTCTCATCGGTGGAGCAGTCGTTGACGATAACAATCTCATAATCAGGATAATCCTGCGACATCAGCATCGGGACGAGGTCGATGAGGTATTCGTATGCGTCGCGGGCGCAGACTATCACCGAGACAGGCTCAAGCATCGCCTTGCCATCGCTTTCATATTTGTCTTTGTTGTAGAACGCCAACCGGCTGAAAAGCCCCCAATAGTATCCCATCTGAATCAGCCATGAAAGAATGAAGATGCCTAAAATGATGAGAATCAATATATTGTCTGAGAAAATCATGCTTTAATAAATCTAAAAACTCGGTTGCAAAGATAACTCAAATTTCGATATTGGCAACCTTAATCTTCTGTCATGTCTCAAAAATCATTTTTACATTATCCGCTATGAAATCTCGGGATTAAAAAAACTTTACAACTTTGTGACATTATGACTTTACAAGTTTAAAAACTTTCTTAACTTTGCGCAAAATTTTTTGATGAAATACGAGCTGATAAAAAATGATGCAAAGAGCAACGCCCGCGCGGGTCTTCTGACCACCGACCACGGTGTCATCGAGACGCCTATCTTCATGCCTGTCGGCACGGTGGGCAGCGTCAAAGCCACGCATGTCAGGGACTTGGAGGAAGAGATCAAGGCGCAGATTATCTTGGGCAACACATATCATCTGTATCTGCGGCCTGGTCTCGACGTGCTTCATGAATGTGGCGGGCTGCATCAGTTCAACGGATGGCATCATCCTATCCTGACCGACAGCGGCGGCTTCCAAGTCTTTTCGCTTACCGACATACGTAAGATGAAGGAGGAGGGCGTGGAGTTCCGCTCTCACATCGACGGCTCGAAACATCTCTTCACGCCGGAGCGCGTGATGGACATCGAGCGCACCATTGGCGCCGACATCATCATGGCGTTCGACGAATGCGCGCCAGGCACGTCGGAATACCGCTACGCCAAAGAGGCGATGGGACGCACACACCGCTGGCTCGACCGCTGCCTCACGCGTTTTAACGAGACGGAGCCGCAATACGGCTACCATCAGTCGCTCTTCCCGATAGTGCAAGGCTGCACCTTCAGGGACTTGCGCGAACAGTCGGCCGAGTTCATCGCCTCGAAGAACGCTGACGGCAACGCCATCGGCGGCCTCGCTGTGGGAGAGCCGACAGAAGTGATGTACGAGATGATAGAGGTCGTCAACGCGATACTGCCAAAAGACAAGCCCCGTTACCTCATGGGCGTCGGCACGCCGGCAAACATCATAGAAGGCATCTCGAGAGGCGTCGATATGTTCGACTGCGTCATGCCGACACGCAACGGACGCAACGGGATGCTTTTCACATCGGAAGGCATAATAAACATCAAAAACGAACGTTGGAAATACGATTTCTCACCGCTCGACGAAAACGGCACGACTTACGTTGACCGCCATTATTCAAAGGCATATCTGAGGCATCTCATCATCTCGAAGGAGATCCTCGGCCCGATGATCGCCACTGTGCACAACCTCGGGTTCTACCTCTGGATAGTGAAGACGGCGCGACAGCATATCATCGACGGCGACTTCACCGAATGGCGCGACATGATTTTGCCCAAGGTGACAAACAGAATCTCGTAACCGCACAGTGAACTATGACAAAGATCGACTGGTACATATTCAAGAAATACATCGGCACGTTCGTGTTCGCCATCAGCCTGCTGATAGTGGTGGTCATCGTGTTCGACGTGGCCGAGAATGTCGATAGTTTCATCAAGAACAAAGCCACGCTGAAGGAGGTGGTGCTGCATTACTACCTGCCGTTCATCCCGTATTTCATAAACCTTTTCGTGTATCTCTTCACGTTCATATCGGTGATTTTCTTCACCTCAAAGATGGCGGGTCACACCGAAATCATAGCGATACTCAGCAGCGGCATCAGTTTCAAAAGGATGATGTACCCGTATCTCTTGGCGGCGTTCATCCTCGCAGGCGTCTCGTTCTATCTCGGTAACTTCCTGATTCCAAGGATGGATACGATAAGAAGGGACTTCAAGAACCAATATATGGAAAACCTGACTAAAAGCGCTGGTATTAACATCCATGTGCAAATCGCTCCAGACACATACATTTATGTCTCGGGTTATGATGTAAAACGCCGCACCGGATATAAGTTCTCGTACGAGAAATTCGATGGTCACACGATGGAGTATAAACTCACGAGCGACAAGGTTGAGTACGATACTATCAATGATAAGTGGAAGATTACCAATTATATAGAGCATTATTTCCTGCCGGAGGAATATTTGGTTCGCGGCAAGCTGAAAGACACGACGATAAACCTCAAGCCCAAGGATTTGTATAACGTGAAAGAGGATTTCGAGGAGATGAACCTCATCGAGCTGAAGGACTACATCGACTCGCAGAAGTCGAAAGGCGCCGACAACGTGCTTCCGTACGAGATAGAGATGCACAAGCGTCTCGCGTCGCCGGCGGCCATCATCATCCTCACGCTCATCGGGGCCGCGTTGTCGAGCCGAAAGGCAAGGGGCGGGATGGGGCTTCATCTCGGCATCGGCATCACAATCACGTTCTCGTACATCATACTGCTCGAGTTCTCGCGTGTCTTCGCGGTGTCGGGCGGGATGCCACCGGTCATCGCCGGCTGGATACCCAACATCATCTTCTCATTGATAGGAATATATTTCATAATAAAAGCACCTAAATAATTAAATATCATGCATATCGCTATTGCTGGAAACATCGGCTCAGGCAAGACAACCCTGACACGCCTGTTGGCGAAACACTTCGGATGGAAACCTCATTTCGAAGAAGTCGATAACAACCCGTATCTCGAAAGTTTTTACGATGACATGCAACGCTGGTCGTTCAACCTCCAGGTCTTCTTCCTCAACAGCAGGCTCCGTCAGGTCCTCGACATCCGCAAATGTGGCGAGGACATCATCCAAGACCGCACAATCTATGAAGACGCGTACATCTTCGCCGCAAACCTCTACGACATGGGACTCATGGAGACGCGCGACTACGAGAACTACCGGTCGCTCTTCGAACTCATGACATCGTTCATCCAGGCCCCCGACCTGCTCATATATCTGAGAGCCAGCGTGCCGACACTCGTCAGACAGATACAGAAACGCAACCGCGACTACGAGCAGTCGATACGCCTCGACTACCTCAAGGCCCTGAACAAACGCTACGAGAGTTGGATCTCAAGCTACGACAAAGGCAAGCTGCTCATCATCGAAAGCGACAACATCGAGTTCGAAAACCCCGATGACCTCAGCATCGTGATAGATAAAATCAATGCATCGTTAAACGGATTGTTTTGATTATGAATATATTGGGAATAATACCTGCGCGTTACGGCTCAAGCCGCTTCGAGGGCAAGCCGCTCGCACTCATCAACGGGAAGATGATGATTCAGCGCGTCTGTGAGCAGGCCAAGAAAGCCGACAGGCTCGCCGAGGTGGTGGTGGCCACCGACGACCAACGTATCTTCGACGCCGTCACAGGCTTCGGCGGAAAGGTGGTGATGACATCATCAAACCATAAAAGCGGGACCGACAGATGCCGCGAGGTGGTGGAGAAAATCGGAGCCGGCTTCGACGCGGTCATCAACATACAAGGCGATGAACCTTATATCAATCCGCTGCAAATCAACCAGATAGCTGAGCTTATCTCGGACCGTGACACACAGATCGCTTCGCTTTGCAAGCCGATACGCGACATCGACGAGCTGCTCAGCCACAACGCCGTGAAAGTGGTGATAGACAAAAACGGCAAGGCGTTGTATTTCAGCAGATACGCCATCCCGTTCCAAAGAAACGAAGCCGACACCACGAAGTGGATGCAGCTGCGCACATACTACAAACACATCGGTATTTATGCGTATAAGACACAGACACTCAAGGAGATATCCGCGTTGCCGCAGTCGGTCCTCGAGATGTCGGAATCGCTCGAACAACTGCGTTGGCTGGAGAATGGCTACGCTGTGAGAATGGGCGTCACCGAGTTCGAGAGCTACTCCGTCGATGTGCCTGACGACATAAAAAAGATAGAAGAAGTCTTCAAAGACTGATTTTCAACGACATCGTGATTTGTTGAAAAATTATTTCTTTCGATGCTGTCAGTGTCGCGGAAAAGTGTAATTTTGCGACTGCAAGTTTTTTCGTTACATCCAAATAATAATGTTGATGAACACTTTGATAATTAAATGTTTAGCTGAACTGATGCATGATCACGAGTGCGTGATAATACCTGAGTTCGGCGCTTTTATCTCCAACGGATGCCCTGCAAGGTTAGACTACGCCGTGCATCGCCTCACCCCGCCAACCAAGGAGTTCGCCTTCAACGCGCAACTCGTCTCCGATGACGGAGTGTTTGTCGGTTATCTCAGTGAAAGACAACATATCACACCGCAACAGGCCGCCGATGAGCTTCACGCTTTCGCCATGCAGTGCCTCGCTGTGTTGGAAGTGGAGAAAGAACTCCAACTTGAAAACATAGGAAAATTATATTATCTTAACAGTCATACTGTTACGTTCGAGGCCGACGCCAATGTGAATTTCTGTGGCGAGTCGTTCGGGCTGGATGTCTTCACGGTCCAGCCGATTTACAGGAGCGAGACGTACAGCGAGATGAGGACCGTCATTGAGGAACGTCAGAGAGCCAAGAACACGCCGATGACCGTTGTGGGGGAAGTGGCGGAGGAACAACCGCACCGCGTGACACGCGCCAACTACAGATGGTACCGCATGGCGGCTTATTCCGCCGTCGTCGCGACAATGCTGCTGTTCTTAGGATGGGGCGCGGAGAAAAGCGACTCACGCATCGCCTCATGGAACCCGTTCTTCTTCTCATCACCTAATGAGTTCATCGCCAAGCATTTAAACGATAAATACAACGAACGTGAGACATTCGTCATCGAGCCGCTGAAGCCGGTGAAGGCCGACCTCACGTTTCTTGAAAAAGATGTCGAGCTCGTTGAGAAAGCCATTGTGTTTGAAGAGGTTAAGCCGTTGGAGGAAGTGAAATATTACAGCGTGATAGGCGGTTCGTTCGATAACATCGCCGCCGCTGAGCGATGCGCCGCGAGGTTCAAAGCGATGGGTTTTGAGAAGGCGGCTGTGCTTCCTTTGAACAAAAAAGGCAACTACCGTGTTGAATACGAAGCTGTCGCCGGCAAGGAAGCTGCGATGGCGCGACTTGAAGAAATTAGGAAGAAATATAACGAATCCGCGTGGATTCTGGTAAAAAAACAATAAGGTGGGTAAGAAAAACAAACTTGAGCGCTTCGCTGAATGCAAGACATTTCCGAATATGTTCGAATATTCATTCGAGCGTCTTCGCGATGAGAAATTCCCAATGAAAGGGAAGTGGCATGAGTTCTTCGGCAACGACAACCCGATAATTCTTGAACTCGGCTGCGGCAAAGGCGAATACACCATTGGTCTGGCGAAGGCGCACCCCGAAAACAACTACATCGGCGTTGACATCAAAGGCGCGAGGATGTGGGTCGGGCTGAAGCAGGGGATAGAGTCGGACCTGAAGAACGTGGCGTTCGTGCGCACCCGCATCGAGCTCATCGAGAACTTCTTCGACAAAGACGAGATCTCCGAGATCTGGATCACCTTCCCTGACCCTCAGATAGTTAAGGCCCGCAAACGTCTCACGGCGATGCCATATATAGAAAGGTATCGCACCTTCCTGAAAAAAGACGGCTATGTCAATCTGAAGACCGACAGCGATTTGCTTTATGAGTTCACCTTGGACGTGATAAAGAAAAATAATTTCCCGCTCGCATACAATTACGACGACCTCTACGCGAACGACGACGACCTTGAGGTGAAGTCGATTCGCACCTACTACGAAGGCATTTGGCTCGGCCAAGGCCTGACAATCAAATATTTAAAGTATCAAATCAACTCGCCTGTCTCAACGGCGGATTAGTCGTTCCCGACTTCTCTGAGCATCGGGACGAACTTGCATTCCCCGAACTCCTCACGCTTCATAGTGCCGTCCTCCTGTTTGGTGAGACGCAGCATCTTCTGTCTCATCGCGTCAGTCTCGTCGTTGAGCGGTATGACCATGATGCCGCCGGTTTTCAGCTGGTCGATGAGGTTCTGCGGTATCTCCGGCGCCGCCGCGGTGATGATGACCCTGTCGAAAGGCGAGAACGACGGGAGGCCTTTGTTGCCGTCGCCAAGGAAAGCCTTGATGTGATAGGGGAACTCCTCAAGCAGCGGCTTCGTCTTGTTGAACAGGTTGCGTTGGCGTTCGATGGTGAACACCTTCGCGCCCATCTGCGCAAGCACGCAGGCCTGGTAGCCCGAGCCGGTGCCTATCTCAAGGACCTTCATGCCTTTCGTTACAGAAAGCAGCTGACTCTGCATCGCCACAGTGAATGGCTGCGAGATGGTCTGCCCCGAACCAATCGGAAACGGACGGTCCTGATATGCATATTCGATAAACGACGATTCCAGAAAAACATGACGCGGCACCGTGCCAATGGCGTTGAGTACGTTGGTATCGCTAATCCCTTTATCTTTAAGCACTTGCACCAAATTCTGGCGCATCCCCCTATGACGATAGTTATCTTCCCGCATATTGAATTTTTAATGTTGCGAAATTACAAAAAATTCGTAGATTTGCAAAAATTTTCGATATGCTAAAAATAGGCGTTTTGGGTGCAGGACATCTCGGAAAAATCCATATCAACTGCATCAAACAAATTGAAAATTACGATTTGGTCGGATTTTATGACCAGGATGCAAATACGGCAGGCAAGGTGGCCGCTGATATGGGCGTGAAATATTATCCATCAATAGACGAACTTATTGATTCTGTTGATGTTGTGGATATTGTCACGCCGACAATCGCACATTTCGCTTGTGCGTCGAAGGCCATCGCCAAAGGCAAGAGCGTGTTTATAGAGAAGCCGATAGTGGCGACGGTGGAGCAGGCCAACGAACTCATCAAACTCGCGAAGTCGGCGAAAGTGAAGGTGCAGGTCGGCCACGTGGAGCGTTTCAACCCCGCCTTCATCGCCGCGGAACCTTATATCAAAGACCCGCTTTTCATTGAGGTTCACCGACTTGCGATGTTCAATCCGCGCGGGTGCGATGTGCCTGTGGTCCTCGACCTGACGGTACATGACATCGACATACTGCTCACAATAGTGAAGTCGAAGATAAAGTCAATAGTGGCAAGCGGCGTGTCGATAGTAAGCCCCACACCCGACATCACGACGACGAGGATTGAGTTCGAGAACGGCGCTGTGGCTAACCTGACAACAAGCCGTATCTCGTTGAAAAACATGAGGAAATTCCGCATCTTCCAGAAAGATGCCTATATCACGATGGATTTCCTCGACAAAAAAGCCGATGTCGTCAAGATAGAGGATGTCGAAGGCACGCCAGGCCCGTTCGATATGACAATCGACCTGCCTGGAGGAATAACCAAGAAGATTTCCGTCGAGGAACTGGAAACAAACCAGCTGAATGCCATCAAGACCGAGCTCGAGCGCTTCCACGATGCCATAGTGAACGACACCGAGCCTCCTGTCACCATAGAAGACGGCGTCGAAGTGCTGAAGGTCGCGTATATGATTCTCGATGAAATCGGCAAACATCAGGATTTGCTTCAAAAACATCTTTCAAAACAATAAATAATGTTGGCTTCCGTTTGAGAACCAACGAAATGTGAATTTCAATATGAAGAAACTGTTTGGTCTATTTTTGACAGGATTGCTGATAGCCGCCTTCGCCTCGTGCACGAAATTCAAAGGCGACCAAGAAATTCCCGCGTATATGTGCATCAAGCCTTGGACTTTGACGGCCGATTATGACCGTTATGGTGCTAATACTGATGCGATTACCGATGCGTGGATTTATGTTGACGGCAACGTACACGGCTGTTTCGAGATCCGCCCGAAGGAAAATGACACCTCCGTCACCATCCCTATTCTGAGCAAGGGGAAACACAAAGTGACACTTTATCCTGGCGTAAAGCTGAACGGTATTGCATCAACCAGAGTGCAATATCCGTTTTACAGACCATATATCATTGATAATTATGAATTTACACCTGGGAAAACAGATACCATCAATCCTGCGACGACATATTATTCAATTGATGAAGGTCAGGTGAAGTTTAAATTGATGGAAGATTTCAACTCTGTCGCGATAAAATTCAGCAAGACCGACAACAGCGACACGACGGTCTGCCGAGTGAGTTGTGTTGAAAGTGACGTCAACTATGACCCGCGGGCATGGACCGGAAATATAGCGAAGTCGAAATATTCCGGTAAGGTAACTCTTTGTGACACAATAGATTATTTCTGCATCCAGTCTGATAAAATGACGGAGTTGCCCAAAATGGGTAATTATATCCTTTTGGAATTGGATTATCTCTGCGATGTGGAGTTTGAGGTCGGCCTGTTTGGTTACACAAAAAACGGCTACGAGACTTTCGAGCTTGTTTGGGTGAAGGCGTCGCCGGATTGGAAGAAGATGTATATCAACCTCGGGCCAACGATTACCGACAATCAGACGGCATCGTGGTGGAAGGTGTTTATTGCAGGCTCGACCATCAACGGTGAGACGGCAGATTTCTATTTCGACAACATAAAGGTGGTTTATCGTGATTAGAAAAATTAACAAAAAGAAACTGACTTGCAAATATGTCAGCTGGGACTGGTTCGCATCCTTGGCGGCGTGGTTTTTGTTCTTCTGCTATCGGAAAAACTCAGAGATGCAGGATTTCTGCGGTCGGTTTGATACGATTTTCGATGACAGGAACTTCTGGATCGGTATTATACTGATACCGATCGGCTGGGTGTTCCTTTATCTGCTCGCAGGTTCCTACAGGAAAGTGTATTTCAAATCGAGGGTCAGAGAACTCGGTGAGACGTTCTTGGTGACATTAGTCGGGTCGGTAGTGCTGTTTTTTGCCACGATTTTGAATGATACAATCACTTCATACATAACGTATTACGATTATTTTCTTGTTCTTTTCACAATACAGTTCTGCCTGACGTACGTCGGTCGTTTGGTCATCACCACCATCACGGCAAGGCGGATTCACAACCGTAAGATTGGTTACAACACATTAATAATAGGTAGTCACGACAATGCCTGTGACATATATAAGGAGATCGAGAATCAGGAGCTTCCGACGGGAAGCACTATTGTGGGTTTCGTCAATGTCTATGACTGGAGTGAGTTCAAACTTGCTCAATACACGCCGCATCTCGGATATTACAAGGATGTCGAGAAAGTGATAAAAGACAATGACATTGAGGAGGTTATAATAGCCATCGAGCGTTCCGAGACGAAGATGATCGACAATATTTTGCTTCTTCTTGAGACGATAAATGTCAAGATAAAAATTATCCCAGTGATGCATGATTTGGTGTTTGGCACCATCAAGCAGGAGGGCATCTGGCATGCGCCGCTCATCGAGATTTCTCCCGAGCCTATGCCGGTGTGGCAGGCTGTCACGAAACGCCTTTTCGACATCGTGGCGTCTGTCATGGTGATTGTCATCCTCTCGCCGGTTTATATCTTCACCGCGATAATGGTGAAATGCTCTTCGCCTGGTCCGGTGTTCTATTGTCAGGAGCGTATCGGTAAGTATGGCAAGCCGTTTAACATGTTGAAATTCAGGAGTATGTATGTCAATGCGGAGGATATGGGCCCGCAGTTGTCGAAGGACGATGACCCGCGTATCACGCGGTGGGGCAGGTTCATGCGCAAGGTGCGTCTTGACGAGATTCCGCAGTTTTTCACAGTCCTCGGCGGAAAGATGTCGATTGTCGGCTATCGTCCCGAACGTCAATATTATATAGATAAGATAGTTGAGAAGGCACCGCATTACAGGATGCTGCTCAAGATAAAACCTGGCATCACGAGTTGGGGCGAGGTGAAATATGGTTACGCCTCCACCGTCGATGAGATGGTTGAACGCCTGAAATACGACATACTCTATATCGAGAACATGAACCTCGCCGTTGATGTCAAGATATTGATTTACACTGTGCTTATCGTCGTGCAAGGACGCGGGAAATGATTATTAATCTCTCAACTCTGCTTTTTAACTTTTAACTATAATCTCTTTCGCCAATTTGTCTTTCGCGTAGCTCAAGTCAATCTTCAGCTTTTTTTCGCCCGACGATGGCATGTCGAACATCGCGTCGTTGAGGATGGCTTCGAGGATGGACCGCAGCCCGCGGGCTCCCAACTTGAACTCAATGCTTTTGTCAACGATGAAATCCAGCACCTCATCATTAATAATCAGGTCGATGTCGTCCATCGCGAATAGTTTGGCGAATTGTTTTGTGATGGCGTTTTTCGGCTCAGTGAGGATGCGTTTCAGCGTCGCCCTGTCTAAAGGATTCAAGTATGTCAATATTGGGAAACGCCCGATGATTTCCGGTATGAGCCCGAATTTTTTCAGGTCCGACGGCGCGATGTATTGCAGAAGGTTGTCGCGGTCTATCTGTTCTTTGAGGTCGGAGCCGTAGCCTATTGCGTTGGTACCCACACGACCGGCGATTATCTTGTCGATGCCATCGAATGCGCCGCCGGCAATGAACAGGATGTTCTTGGTATTCACCTGAATCATCTTCTGTTCAGGGTGTTTGCGTCCGCCTTGTGGTGGCACGTTGACGACAGTGCCTTCAAGCAATTTCAGCATCGCCTGCTGCACTCCCTCGCCGGAGACGTCACGCGTGATGCTCGGGTTGTCGCCTTTCCTCGCTATCTTGTCAATCTCGTCGATGAAGACGATGCCTTTCTCCGCCGCCGCCACGTCATAGTCGGCGGCTTGCAGGAGCTTCACAAGGATGTTCTCGACGTCTTCACCGACATAACCCGCTTCCGTCAGGACCGTCGCGTCGGCGATGGCGAACGGCACGTTGAGCATTCGGGCTATCGTCTTGGCTAACAACGTCTTGCCTGTTCCGGTCTCACCGACAAGTATCACGTTCGACTTCTCAATCTCAACATCATTGTCATCGTTCACCTGATTCAGACGTTTGTAATGGTTGTAAACGGCAACCGCCAATACGCGTTTTGCGCTGTCTTGCCCGATGACATATTGGTCGAGGAAATTTTTGATTTCCAAGGGTTTGAGCAGTTTGAAGTCAGGTGTCGCAGATTTCTTGCGGTAGTTTTCCTCTTCCTTGAGCAACAGGTGTGCGCGCTCCAGACATTCGTCGCAGATGAATCCGTTCAATCCTGTTATCAGGAAATTCACCTTGCTCTCTGGTCTCCCGCAGAACGAGCAGCAGTTTTCCGGTCTTTTTGTCATGTTTCTTTATGGTTTTTAGAGTTGGGCTTGAGGGTAGGGCTGTTGCTTGCTTCACTCTCAACTCTCAACTCTCAACTCTTCACACTTTAAAACTTATTTCTTCGATAGCACCTCGTCAATCATGCCGTATTCCTTGGCTTCGGCTGATGTCATCCAGTAGTCGCGGTCGGAGTCGGCCCACACTTTGTCGAACGGCTGTCCTGAGTGTGTGGCGATGATTTCGTACAGTTCCTTTTTGAGTTTCTGGATTTCTCTTGCGGTGATTTCGATGTCGGAGGCTTGTCCTTGCATCCCGCCCATTGGCTGGTGTATCATGATACGTGAGTGTTTGAGGGCTGAGCGTTTCCCTGCCGCGCCTGCGCAGAGCAGCACCGCCGCCATCGACGCGGCCATGCCTGTGCATATCGTGGCGACATCGGGCTGCACGAACTGCATCGTGTCGTAGATGCCGAGTCCGGCATATACCGATCCGCCAGGGGAGTTGAGGTAAATCTGGATGTCACGTTTCGGGTCGGACGACTCGAGGAAAAGCAGCTGTGCCTGGATGATGTTCGCGACATAGTCGTCAATCTGGTCGCCGAGGAAGATGATGCGGTCCATCATCAGACGCGAGAAGACGTCCATCTGCGCCACGTTGAGCTGACGCTCCTCAATGATGGTCGGGGAGATGTAGCTGGTGATGTTGTTGGCGTATTTCTCAAGCCCTAATCCGTTGATGCCCAAATGCTTGGTGGCATATTTGTAAAATTCGTTGTTCGTGTTCATGATGTTGTTTTTTTTAGACGAATATAGAGACGTCACACAGCGGCGGCGTCTCTATATCCTGTTATTGAATCATTGTTATTTCTCTTCTGTTTGTGCGCTCGGCATCTCCGGCATGACGGCCTTCACGAAACCCTCGTAGTCGGTGTCAACGGTGTTGAGCTTCATGTTTTTCTTGAAGAACTCCGTGAGCTTCTGGTCGGCGACCTGGTTGTGGATGTTCTGGCGCTGGTTCTCGTCTTTGAGCACTGCGTCAACGATGCCGTTGAGACGCTTCTTCATGTCTTCGTCCATGCTTGTGATGTCGAGTTGGCCGAAGTACATCTTCCTGACGAAGTCTCTGACTTCCTCCTCTTTGAGGACGAGCTCAGGGTTGGCCTTGGCGATTGTCTCTTCGATGACCTGCCATCTGAATGTGTTGGCGTATGTCTTGTCGTAGTTCTTCTCGACGTCTTCGGCTGTGATCTTGCCGTCGCTGTTGGCCACGATCAGGCGTTTCAGGAATGCGTCAGGCATGTCGAACTTGACTTCGCCTACGAGCTTGTCGATGGCGAGGTTGTAGAACATCCTGTCGGCTTCGATGACGTATTGTTTCTCCATCTCGCCGGCGACTTCCTTGCGGAATGTCTAGATGTCTTTGATTTCTTTGCCCGGGAAAAATTTCTTGAAGAACTCCTCGTTGAGCTCCGGCATAGTGCCGTCTTCGGCCTTGTTGTTTTCCTGGATGCGTGTTATCGTCGCGTCAAGCTCTTTCTCAGAGGCTTTGATGTTGTAGTAATCCATCGTGATGTCGCCGAGGTTGACGTTGACTTGCGGCTTGAGGCCGACCTCGAAGAAGAAACTCATTGTCTCCTGAGTCTCTGGGTCTGCCGGCTGTTCTTTCTCCAGATCCGGAAGCGGGTAGCCGATGGCGTCGATTTTGTTCTCGATGATGTGGTTGTTGAGGGCTTCAGACACCTTCTTGTTCAGTTTGTCGAATGTGACTGATGCGCCGTACATCTTCTGAATCATCCCGAACGGAACCTTGCCTTGGCGGAAGCCGGGAACGGCTGCTTTGTGCTGATAATCTTTCAATGCCTTGGTGACTTCGTCTGCGTAGTCAGCCTTCTCTATGTCAATTTGAATTTTGGCGATGAGTTCGCCGTTCATTGTCTGTGTTGTTTTCATTATTCGTAATGTATTGATTATCTGTGCGGATGAAGGGACTCGAACCCATACTCCTTACGGAACCAGATCCTAAGTCTGGCGCGGCTACCAATTACGCCACATCCGCTTCTCATGCTCTTTTTTGAGCGTGCAAAGGTACAACTTTTTTCAAAACGTTTGAAATTATTTTCAAAAAATGTGTGCGACTGCATGTGAATTAAATATTTTCGTAAATTCGTGGAACTTTTCTGAAACCATGAAATTATGTCAAAGATTTTTAAATTATTATGTATGTCACTCGTAATAATTTGTATTTCAACGAGTTATTTACAGTCGCAGTCGGTTATCGGAACTTATGGTAATTATGTTGGCTCTGATGGCGCTTTGCTGAATCCGGCATCATTGATGACATCAAACGTATATGCTGATTTCGGACTTAGTCTCAACGCATCAGCGTATAATGACTATTTTCATGTGAAGTCAAAAGATTTGTTAAATGCCGTCGCCGATAAAAAATATACGGCGTCTTATACGAAAACAATTAATGGTTTGCCACGTCTTTTTGATGTCGATTTTGATTACGGAAGCAACAAGCCTGTTTCCGCAAATGTTAATGTTGATGCTCTGATATTCAGCGGGATGTACAATTTTAAGAATAAGTTTGTGCTTGGTTTCTTCGCAAGAGCGCGTTCCAATGTCAATGTTAAGAAAATTCCAAACTCAATAGTTGAGATTGCTATCGTGGGCTTTGACCATTCATATAGCGTTGGTGATGGGTTGTTCGGAATTGACACCGTGATTCATTATAATCAGTATGCCCGCGATTATTCTAACAAAAACACTGACATTGGCTTCATGGCGTGGTCGGAACTTGGTGTTTCGTATTCGAAGAATATTATGAATTATGGTTTTGAGCGTGTCGATTTTGGCATAAATGCAAAGCTTGAACTTGCTGCTGGCGTAGCAGCTCTGTCGGCAGAACAATTTGATTATCACCTTGATCTTGGCGAAGATGGGGCTGTCAATGACTCCTTGTGGTTTGTGGATGATATCAAAGGGAAAATGGTGTATTCTCTGCCGGTAAGTTATGATGTGCCTTTTGTGAACAACGGCAAAATAAATCAGAATTTGTTCGGCAAATACATAAATGGTTACGGCCTTGGGTTCGACATAGGTGTGACTTATACCAGCAACAGAATTGCTGACCATAAGCGCTCGATATTAAATAGTTGTCAAATAAAACCAATTGATTATCAATATAGAATTGGTGTTTCATTACTTGATATTGGGGCTGTTTACTTCGGTGGAAACAACGCGGAGATAATGGATGTGAATGCTGCCAATTCCGTGATTAATACGAGTGGATTTACAAATGTCAAAACGGTTCATGATTTTGTGAACGTGTTAAGTGATTCGTTAGGTGCTAAGACACAAAAAGAGGGGTTCTGGATGGGGCTTCCTACCGCAGTGAGCCTCCAGTTTGATTATAGTTTTAATCCGCATTGGTTCATTAATGCGGTTGTCGTTCAGCCGGTTAAATTTTTTAGACACCATGTGACACGAGATGCTCAACTGCTCTTGTCACCGCGTTATGAGTCAACATACTTTGATTTTGCATTGCCTGTCACCTTGCTTAATTACAACAGGGTGCTTCTCGGGGCATCGGCTCGGTTTGCTTTTCTTACAATCGGAACACAAAACATACTTAACCTCATCGGATGCGGTGAGACCTACGGACTTGACATATACGTGTCTCTGAAATTCAATTTCAACAAGGGGAGATGTTATATTGACAAAGGTTGCTTGTGGAACTCTGATTTCGGATATAGCAAACGTCGCCTGTGATTTATTTCTTCACGTTCAACGCCTCGCGCAAAGCGTTGCCCATCAGCATGAAAGCGAGGACGAGGAGCATGATGGCGATGCCCGGGAGTATCGCCAAATAAGCGTCGTCGAGGATGATGTATGCGTAGTTCTCCTTGATCATTGAGCCCCACGACGGCATTGGCGGCTGCACACCGATACCCAAAAAACTCAAACCAGCCTCAAGAAGAATTGCCGTGGCGAAATTAGCCGCCGAGATGACGATTATCGGATTTATCACGTTCGGGATGATATGCCTTATGATGATTCTCGCGTTCCTGAACCCCAACGCGCGTCCCGCCTCCACGAAGGTCGTCTCCCTGACCGACAGGATCTGACCGCGCGTCACACGCGCCACCTCAACCCACATCGTCAGCCCGACGGCGATGAAGACCTGAACAACTCCCTTGCCCAAAGCGAAAGTTATCGCTATGACAATCAACAACGTCGGCAACGACCACACAACGTTGATGAACCACATCACCACGTCATCGACACGACCACGGAAGAACCCGCCCAAACCACCGACGAACAAACCTATCAACACGCTGAGTATCACCGCGATGAAGCCCACCGAGAGACTGATTCTCGTCCCCAACAACAGCCTGCTTAAAAAATCACGCCCGAACTGGTCGGTGCCGAGAAGATATCTCTTGTGGACAACAAAATCCTCAACATTCGTGCAATTCGTGTTATTCGTATCATTCGTGGTGAAATCATTCGTGTCATTCGTGGTGAAAACTTCGTTGTATATAACCTCCGTCTTCACCTCGCCGGAATGCTCCGGATTGAACACATAAACCGTGGTTGTCTTTTCTTCAATCTTCAGCGAGTCGAACGGAATCTGCCTGTACGCGCTCGGCTGTCCGCCCCAAAGCTTCCCGAAAAACCCCGCATCCTCCGGCTTGACGGGCTTCGGGACAAGCAAAACATCGACCTCAAAACCCGGCTTCTGCGTGCAAATCTCGAGAATCTGCGTGTTCGCGTCAGGCGTGTCGTCGGGGATGATGTAATACGCGAATATCGCTAATAACGCGCATAAGACAATGAAAATCAATGAAACCATGCCTGTCACATTCTTCTTGTAACGTTGCCATGCCATCTGTGAAGGTGATAGATATTCGTTGTTTTTCATCTTGGAAAATTATTGGCAAAGATATTGGTTTTTGTCTTACATTTGCACTTTCAATTGTCAAAATTATGGATAAAATTAAAAAAATCATAGAAAAAGCATGGGACGACCGTTCACTGCTTGAGAGAAACGAGACCTGCGACGCCATACGTGAGGTGGTCGGTTTGCTTGACTGCGGACGGCTTCGCATCGCTGAAAAGGTTGACGGTCAATGGGTTGTGAACGAGTGGCTGAAGAAGGCCGTCATCATGTTTTTCCCGATAAACAAGATGGAGGTGAGCAAGAGCGGCATCTTCGAGTATCACGACAAAATCGCGCTGAAAGATGGTTTCGAGCAGGCCGGCGTGCGTGTCGTGCCTCCGGCGGCTGTCCGCCACGGTGCTTTTATCAACAAAGGTGTCGTCCTGATGCCGTCGTATGTCAACATCGGCGCGTATGTCGATAGCGGAACCATGGTTGACACATGGGCTACCGTCGGCTCGTGCGCACAGATCGGCAGGAACGTTCACCTGAGCGGCGGCGTGGGCATCGGCGGCGTGCTCGAGCCAGTGCAGGCCGCGCCAGTCATCATCGAGGACAACTGCTTCATCGGCTCGCGCTGCATCGTCGTCGAAGGCGTCAGGATAGAGGAGGAAGCCGTGCTCGGCGCCAACACCGTCATCACGCAATCGACAAGGATTATCGATGTGACCGGCCCGGAACCCGTTGAATATAAAGGCTTTGTGCCAGCCCGCTCGGTGGTCGTACCGGGCTCGTTCACCAAGCATTTCCCGGCGGGCGACTACCAGACACCGTGTGCGTTGATAATCAAGAAAAGGAACGAATCGACGGATAAAAAAACATCTCTCAACGAAGCACTGAGAGATGTTCAAGTTTGAGGGTAGAAGGTGGGATTCGAACCCACGACCCACGGAACCACAATCCGGTACTCTAACCAGCTGAGCTACATCTACCATCTGATTTGCGGCTGCAAAAGTACAACTTTTTTTAATACGACCAAGAAAAATTTCTTTATTTTTGCAAAAAATTTCAAGTAATGGGCAGAATAATGGCAATTGATTATGGCAGAAAGCGTTGCGGCATCGCCGTGACCGACCCGTTGCGCATCATCGCCAACGGCTTGGCCAACGTGCCGGCGCATGAGCTGATAGCTTTCATCCAAAACTATATCAAGACGGAACAGGTGGATGTCATCGTCGTCGGCGAGCCGAAAGACATGCACAACAACCCTTCGGAGTCGGCGAAATACATAGAGCCGTTCCTGAAACAACTCGCGAAAACACTGCCCGACATTGAAATAAAACGCTACGACGAACGTTTCACCTCCGTGATGGCACATCAGGCGATGCTCGACGCAGGCCTCAGCAGGAAACAACGTCAGAACAAAGAACTCGTTGACACCATCAGCGCAACACTGATTCTGCAATCATATATGGAATTTAACAAAAACGTCTTTTAGTTTTGCCGCGACACTTTATACTTTATGAACTTTATAAACTTTTAACTTTTTAACTTTCAACTTAAATGATTTTACCAGTAGTAGCATACGGCCATCCTGTCCTGAAACGCGTGGCCGAAGATATTGAAGAGAACACGCCTGAGATTCAGAAACTTATAGCCGATATGTTCGAGACGATGTACCATTCGGAAGGCGTCGGCCTCGCCGCGCCGCAGGTCAACAGGTCGATACGCCTGTTCGTCATCGACTGCGACCCCTTCAAGGAGAAATATCCTGAAGGCGCGGGCGTGAAGAAGGTCTTCATCAATGCCGAGATCATCGAACTCTCCGGCGAGCCTTGGGTCTTCAGGGAAGGATGTCTCAGCCTGCCCGATATGGGCGAAGACGTCGAACGTCCGAGCATCGTGACAATCAATTACTTGGATGAGAACTTCGAGGAACACGAAGAGACGTTTTCTGGCATCGTGGCGCGTGTCATACAGCATGAATACGACCACCTCGAAGGGAAAGTCTATGTTGACAGGCTCAGTTCGATGCGCAAGATGCTGCTGAAAAACAAACTGCGCAACATCTCCGAAGGCCGCGTCGATGTCGATTACAAGATGATTTTCCCGAACAAGAGGAAGGTTAGAGGTTAGAGGGAGAGACTAAAGACTAATGACTAAAGACTAAAGACTAAAGACTAATGATGTTGTCGCAAGGATACTTTATAAACTTTCAAACTATATGAAGAAAATTACACCTATATTAATTATGGCTTTTGCGCTGCTTTTCGCGGGTTGCAAGCCGAATCTTACGAAAGAGATTGCGAAACTTGAGAAACAGGCTTTCGCGACAGACGGCGCGGTGAACCATCAGATGGCCGAGCAGCTTGTTGACGCTTATTGCCGTTTCGCAACGCAAAACTCTGACAGTCAGGCGTCTGCCGAGTATCTCTTCAAGGCCGTTGATGTATCGATGAATTTCGACAATCCGCAGAAGACCATCGGCATCATCGACAGGTTGCTTGATGAATACCCTGAATATCAGAAGACGCCGACCGCGCTTTTCCTGAAAGGTTTTATCTACGAGACGCGCTTCGGCAACTATGAGCGGGCACGCGCCGCGTACGAGAAATATCTCGAGCTTTATCCCGACGGCGAACTTGCCGACGACTGCCGCGCTTCCATCAATAACCTCGGACTCACTCCCGATGAGTTGGTGAAGATGTTCGAAAGCCAACAGTAGGATAAGGCTGGAAAATATTTCTGAAAATCACATCGCTGCTTTGAAATTTGTTGTATCTTTGCAGCCGTAATTTTCGTGGAAAGATTTGATTGATTGCAACCACAAGAAAAAATGCTAAAACAGTTTCTTTTTTACAATCACAAATACTCCATATTTATTAACTTGTTGACGTTAAAAACTTTACAACTTTTTAACTTTCAACCTTATACTAAAATATTATGGGTTATTATTTCACTTCAGAATCAGTTTCAGAAGGCCATCCCGACAAGGTGGCCGACCAGATTTCGGATGCCGTCCTCGACGAGATGCTCCGTCAGGACCCGGAATCGAAAGTCGCCTGCGAGACATTGGTGACGACGGGTTTGACGGTCGTGGCAGGCGAAGTCAAGACCGACGCTTACGTTGACATTCAGGACACTGCGCGTCGCGTCATAGAGAAAATCGGTTACACAAAGGCTGAATATCAGTTCGACAGCAAGTCGTGCGGCGTGTTGTCGGCCATCCACGGGCAGTCGCAGGACATCAACCGCGGCGTCGAACGCCAAAGTCTTGAAGACCAGGGTGCCGGCGACCAGGGCATGATGTTCGGCTACGCATGCAAGGAAACCCCTGAATACATGCCACTTACGATTGTCCTTTCTCACATGCTCCTGATGGAACTCGCGAAGATCCGTCGCGAAGGCCGTCAGATGAAATATCTCCGTCCCGATGCGAAATCGCAGGTGACGGTGGAATACGCCTCCGGCTGGAAACCGCTCCGTATCGACACAATAGTCATCTCGACGCAGCACGACGAGTTCATGGACGACGATGCCGCCATGATCCAGAAAATAGAACATGACGTGCGCACTATTCTCCTTCCGAGGGTGAAAGGGCTTCTGCCGCAGAAGGTCAGGAATCTCTTCAAGGCCGACATGAAGCTCTTCGTCAACCCGACTGGTAAGTTCGTCATCGGCGGGCCTCACGGCGACACCGGCCTCACGGGACGTAAGATCATCGTTGACACTTACGGCGGTCGCGGCGCACACGGCGGCGGTGCGTTCTCCGGGAAAGACTCGTCGAAAGTTGACCGCTCGGCGGCATACGCGGCACGTCATATCGCAAAGAATATCGTCGCGGCAGGCATCTGCGACGAGGCTCTCGTACAGATCGCATACGCCATCGGCGTGGCGCAACCTGTTGGTTTCTACGTGAATACGTACGGAACGGCTCATGTCAAAGACGCAAACGGCAAGAAAATGTCTGATGCTGAAATCGCCGAAAGACTCAGGACGTTGTTCGACCTCCGCCCTTACGCCATAGTGAAACGCTTCGGCCTCAAGAACCCGATTTTCGAAGCGACAGCATCTTACGGACACTTCGGCCGCGACCCGTTCACCGCAAAGGTGGAAGTCGGTTATAAGGATGAAAACACGTTCGTCGAAAACGGCAAGAACTACAAGAATGTCGAGTTCTTCGCATGGGAGAAGACCGACATGGTGGAAAAGATTGCGCGGACGTTTGCGTGATTACGCTGGTTCAGCGCAGAGGATTATTAAAAACGCGCGTTTTGCGAGAGGAAATAATCATTTTGTAAAATTTCTAAAATATAAAATGATATGACAAATATCTTGAGAAAAGCTTTCGGGTTTACCGAAGGTGTTCATAAAATCAAGACAGAGTTTATTGCCGGTTTCTCCACATTCCTTACGATGGCTTACATTCTTGCTGTCAATCCAATGATTTTCAGTGCGTTGCCAGATATGCCGAAAGGAGCGGTATTCACTGCGACAGCATTGGCCGCAATTGTATCCACTCTTGTTATGGCATTTTATGCGAAAAAACCTTTTGCCTTGGCACCAGGGATGGGGGTGAATGCTTTTTTTGTCTATACAGTCTGTATCTCAATGCACCAGACCTGGCAGTTCGCTCTCACCGCAGTTTTTCTGGAAGGAATAATCTTTATTATTCTCTCAGCTACTAAAGTGAGGACATTGTTGGTAAATTCCATTCCGGTGAGTCTCAGGAATGCCATCGCTGCCGGTATCGGTCTGTTTATTGCTTTCATAGGTCTGCAAGGCTCCCACATCGTAGTGTCCTCTCCTGACACTTTGGTGACAATAGGGGATATAAGTCGGGGACCCGCACTTCTGGCACTCATAGGCATTGCCATAACCAGTATCCTTCTGATTCTCAAGATTCGCGACAGTATCCTGATAGGCATACTCGCTACCACCATAATAGGATTTTTCATAAAAGACCCTTCTACAGGTGAGGCTGTCACCAAAATCAGCGGTTCTATAGTCTCTTCCCCGGAGAGCATCAGTCCGATATTCTGTAAATTCGAGTGGGGCAGTATATTGACTATGGATATGCTTATAGTCGTGTTCACTTTTCTTTTCAACGATATTTTCAACACATTGGGAACTGTCATAGGTGTTTCTTATAAAGCCGGGTTTGTTGATGAGAAGGGTAACATTGATGGAATCGACAAAATATTTATGGCTGATGCAATCGGTACAGTTTTCGGCGCTGTCGCAGGCACATCCACTACAACGACATATGTCGAAAGCGCCGCAGGAGTTGCAGATGGGGGCAGAACTGGTATGACAGCTTTCTTCACGGCGTCGTTTTTTGCTATCGCAATTTTCTTCTCGGGCATATTTCTTTCGGTCCCGGCAGCCGCCACTGCACCCGCCCTCATATTGGTGGGTATGATGATGATGGAGCCGGTTGTCAGAATTGATTGGACCAACTTCCGAGATGCTATCCCTGCATTTCTTTCAATAGCGATTATGGTTTGCACTTACAGTATTGCTGACGGTATTTTAATCGGTTCCATATCATATGTCCTTGTCTATGCCCTTACCGGCAAAGCCAAAGACATCTCCCTGACAATGTATATACTGGCAGCCTTGTTCATACTGAAATATGCCTTGATTTAATCTCTCTTTTTCATTTCTTATTCTAAAGTCATGAAAAAAATAATAATTTCATTTGCAGTTCTTCTGACAATGTGTTCCCATATCGCTATGGCGCAAACACCTCTCACTGACACGAATCTTCAGCTTTTCTATGACTTCGGGAATGGCAGGCAGTTTGTTACCTCCACTTTTGAGATGTTCCATCCGGATTCTTGGGGAAACACGTTCTTCTTCGTTGACATTGACTACAATTTTAAGAATGTTTCCAACAAGAACATCGGGCCCAGCGGAGCATATCTTGAAATAGCCCGATGCCTTAATTTCTGGAGTTCGACCGCTTTGAAAGATTTGAGCCTTTAGGTGGAATACAACGGCGGTCTTGGGGCTTTGAACGGAGGATATCCCATCAACCACGCTTTTCTGGCAGGCACCAATTATTGTATCCATAGCGCTGACTACAAAAACACGTTGAATCTGTCAGTCCTGTACAAAAAATTCATCGGAATGGAACAAAAACTCCAAATGCAGTTCACGGCAGTATGGGGGTTGAAGAATCTTTTTGGGGCCAATGGACTCTGTTTTTCTGGCTTTGCAAACATGTGGTGGGAAGGCAATAAGACAGTCTTTTTGTCAGAACCGCAGTTGTGGTACAATATAGGCCAATTATTCGGATGTCCTAATCTCAATATCGGGGGTGAACTTGAAGTTTCCAACAATTTCGCAGGCTATGATGGCTGGGCTTGCAGACCTTGCGCAGGATTGAAATGGATATTCTGATAACCTTGAAATACAAATCAGTCAAAACAAGTTAATAACCAAGAAGTTGCATCCGGCACGGACAAAGAGCTTTGAAAAATAAGATGCGGGAACTTAAGGACAACTGCGCATGGACGTGGACGACACAGAGCGGCGTGAACGGCTACAGCGTGGAAGGTTCCAACGGCGAGAGCATATTCCTGCAGGCCGCTGGCGAATATGACGGTGGCTTTTTAGTTTGGAGTTTTAAGAGTGGAGTTGGCTGACGCATAAACAACTCAACTCTTAACTCTCCACTCTCAACACTTTAAAATTTTAAGAACTTTAAGAACTTTTTTACTATTTTTGCGCCCGAAAAGTCATTTAACAATATTATCATGAAGAATTTCTCAAAATTATCATTGATTGCCGGCGCGTTGCTGATGACACTGCTGCTGGCGGGCTGCAAACAGATCAAAACCGTCAATTCCATCGAACAGGTCGGCGATGACCCGTACCTCTTTGTCATGGAAAACCATTTCGAGTACGACCTCGATGAAGTCATAGAGAGTGACATTAGCAGCAATAATAAGCTGCTCGTCTATGTCACGGAAAAAATCGGCCACGGACTGATGAAAGCCGACACCGCAAGCCTGTACAAGAACTCGGACTTCGGCTGTACGAGTTTTCAGGTCAGGAAAAAAGACGGTGACGGCTACTGGTACGGACGCAACTACGACTTCTTCAAAGACCCGACGATGGTTGTCATCAACAAGCCGGAGGAAGGCTTCGCCTCAATCTCTACCTGCGACCTCATGCAGCTCGGACTCGGATTCGACAAGCTGCCTACATCTTTCAAAAATAAAATGATATGCCTCGCGGGGGTCTATGCGCCGATGGACGGCATCAACGAGAAAGGCCTCTGCACGTCGATCATGGCGCTGCCTCACCAGGCCGGACACCAGAATACGGGGAAACATAAAGTCGGCACAAGCATCATCATGCGCCTCTGGCTCGACCGCTGCGCCACGGTGCAGGAAGCTATCGACCTACTCGCCAAATACGACCTCTGCCATGACATCGAAGCCGGCTCAGGCTACCACTACATGGTGGCCGATGCTGACGGCGACTGCGCCATCATAGAGTTAGACAAAGACGACGCTTGGAAGACTATCGTGCTCAGGAAACCGGCTGGCAGCAACTACTTCCATGTCACGAACCACCTCCTCAACCCGAAGCACGTCACGACAGAACCCGACCCGACGGTAGGAAACCCCGACAGCAAGAGCTGGTGGCGCTATGAGACTGTCAATAACTATATGATTGAAAACCACGGCGTTCTATCACTCGAAGGTATGCAAAAAGGCCTCGAGATGGTGCGCTGGGTCGATCTCGCACTGCCCGACGGCGAGGTGGAAGACACACAGTGGAGCAACGTCTATGACCAGACCAACATCGTGCTGTATCATCGCAACTGGAACAGCTACGACAAGACGTATATATTCACATTACAGGATTCGCACTAATCTCTCTTGACTCTCTTAATCTTACCCCGCTTGTAATCGATGGTGCTGATTATGACAGTCATTATCGGACTGAGGTAGTTGAAGAAACAATATGGCAGGTACGCCAATGTCGCGACGCCGAGCACTGTTGACTGCGTCATGCCGCAGGTGTTCCACGGCACAAGCACGCTCGTGACCGTTGTGGAGTCTTCCACGGTGCGGCTCAGCAGGCGCGGCTCGTAGCCTTCTTTCTTGTAAAACTCCTTGTACAGACTGCTGTTAAGTATGATGGAGAGATATTGGTCGCCGATGCAGATGTTGCAAATGACGCCCGACACCGACGTTGCCGCCGTCAGGCTGAATACCGATTTCAGGTATTTCACGATGAAGTTTGTCAGTGATTCTATCATGCCGCTGCCGAGCATGGCGCCGCCGAAACACGACGCGCAGAGAATCAGCCAGATGGTGCCCATCATGCCCGACATGCCGTTGCAAGAGACGAGACGGTCGAGGATTGGCTGGCCGGTGTCGAACTCGCAGCCTTGGAACATGGATTGGAAAACCGCCTTGAAGATTCTTACGCCTTCACCGTCGGCCCCGACCATTATGTCAACGACCTGCGGCTGGCAGTGTATCATGAAAGGAATGGCTATCACTGAAGCCAAAAACAACGTTATGAGCGTCGGGAGTTTCAATGCAATCATGACGGCTGTCAACACGGGGACAAGCAGAAACCACGGACTGATGTTGAACAAACCATGTATCTGTTCAGTTATCTCAATGGTGTGTTCGGTCGGCCTGATGTCGGTCATGAAACCTATCACAAGGAAAATCGCCAATGTCATTATAATGGTTGGCGTCGTCGTCTTCAGCATGTATTTGATGTGTACGAAGAGCGGCGTCCCGACGGTCTGCGACGCCATGATGGTGGTGTCGGAGAGAGGGGAGAGCTTGTCGCCGAAATACGCGCCGGAGATTATCGCGCCGGCGATCACCGGTTTCGGGATGCCGAACAACTCGCCGATGCCGATGAGTGCCACGCCGAATGTCGCGATTGTCGTCCACGAACTGCCGGTCATGAGTGATATGATGGAACAGATGATTACCGCGGCGAAGAGGAATATCTTCGGACTCAGAATCTCCATGCCATAGACGATCATCGTCGGGATGACGCCGCTCAACATCCACGTCGAGCCGATCGCGCCGATGAACAGCAACATTATCAACGCCGTTGACAGGCTTTTCATGTTGTCAATGATTTTCCCCTCAATGTCGCTCCACGGAATCTTGCAGAACACCATCGCGATGAAAACCGCAACGGCTGCGCCGAAGATTATTGCAACCTGTGCCGGACCACCTAATGCATTCTGCCTGAATGTCTTGATTACCAACGTTAATGTTGTGACGAGAATCACAATCGGGATTAAAGATTCAATGAGTTTCGGCGCACGTCTGGCCTTGGCGTTTTTCTCTTTCATTTTTTATTTTCAAATTTGTGCAAAAATATGAAAAATAATGTATCTTTGCGCCGATTTATTTTTTCAAAATATGAAACCTTTTTTTAGTTATAAGTTCCTTGTGGACGCTTGCCTGATTGTCTTTTTCCAGACGTTTCAAATTTCAAACGTTAATGCGCAAAACGTTGAGACTCTGCGCATTGCCTTCTGGAATTTTGAGAATTTCTTCGACCCGTTCGTCGATTCGACGAGGACGTACAATGAGTTCACTGAAGACGGTGCGCAGCGTTGGACGATGTCGAGATTTTACAAGAAACGTAACAATATGTACAAGGCGCTGCTCTCCCTTTCGGGAAATGAGCCTCTCGCCGTGCTCGGCATCGCTGAAGTGGAAAACCATTATGTGCTGAACACCTTATTTAATAATACGCCTCTTAAAAACCATAACTACCGCATCATCCATTATGAGGGCGATGACCGTAGAGGCATCGATGTGGCGATGGCGTATTGCATTGACAAACTGCAACTTATATATTCAGAGCCGGTGAAAATAAGGAATCCTGACAACAAAAATTTCAAGTCGCGAGATATACTTTATGCAGTGTTTTCGGATAGGAGGGGCGACACGCTGCATGTCTTTGTGAACCACTGGCCGTCGCGTTATGGCGGCGAGCGCGAGACGATAGACCTCCGCGCTCTCGCGGCACGGACGCTGAGACATAAGATAGATTCGCTGTGTGAAGCCCGTCACGTCATGCCGAAGATAGTGACGATGGGCGACTTCAACGACACCCCCGACGACCCGAGTATCCGCGAGGTGCTGCACGCGAAGTCATTGAACGACTCCGACAAAAACGATGTCATGGTGAATCTGTTCACCGACGGGAAAAGCCTTGGCTTTGAAGGCACCCTGAAACATCAGCACAACTGGCAGATATTCGACCAGATAATGGTGAGCAAGTCGCTGATTGACAACAAGTCAGGTCTTCGTTATAAAAACAGGAGCTCCACGATATTTCACGCTGATTTCCTCTTCGAGCCCGACGAGTCGCACGGCGGCGTGAAACTCTTCAGGACTTACGTGGGGCCGAAATATTTCGGCGGCTTCAGCGACCACCTGCCGGTGTATATTGATTTGGAGACTACTCGGTCTCCTGACCAAGAAAAATTTGAGAAATTTTGATTTCCTGAAAAGAAAAACACTAAATTTGCCGAAAATTTATTAACGTATTTAATCATTTATTATGAAGAAATTATTACTTATCCTTGTGCTGATTTTGACTGCAACGACATCATTCTCACAGAATTACACACACTATCTTAATTCATGGTATTCAGACGACCTGATGGAGACGAAGGAGTTTTATTACGATGAAGACTACAAGCTCATCGCTGATTATTGGATTGACAATGTCGGGGAGCCGATTTCTGTCCGCGACAGCCTCGAATATGACGCCAACGGCAATGTCACAAAACTCTCCTGTCATCAACTGTTGAATGGCGAATGGATTTATGCGAATTATGTTGAATACACGTATAACGAACTGAATCAACGTCTTACGAGAGACAATTACAACAATTTCGGCGGCAGCTTCGAGCATGGCGGCACGTATAACTATCAATACGATGAGAATGGGAATCTTGTCCACCATGATATGTATCTTGGCACGTGGGGGCTTTTTGAAACAGCCGATTACACCTACGACGAGAATAACAACTGCACGCTCATTGTCAGCTATTCGGAGGGCTTCAGCGGTGAATTTGAACCGTCAAATATGGTCGAATACACATATAATGCCGATGGATTCCTCATCGAAGAGAAGAGTTACTATTATTACAACGGTTGGATTCAAAGCACGCATGTCGTTTACACCCGCGATGAAAACAACAACATCACCACAGAGGAGAACCTTGACCAATACGGCTCCGTCCTCGAACGTCATGAATATGAATACGATATGAATATCCTCTTTGACGAGGTCGCTCCATTCGTGAACCCTGAAGGCGAGTTGCCGAATCCGGAAAGGACCGTGAATGCGAGAAACAAAGACAAATATTGGACTGTCGCCGACAACGGCACACTCACTTACATTTGCGATTATTACTATTCCTATAAGGAGATTGAAGGCACCGGCGTGGCGGAGAATGTCGCTGACAATGTGAGCGTCTATCCGAATCCCGTCAAGGATGTTTTGACTGTGGAAGCGTCAGAATATCAGAATGTTGAGATTTTCGACCTTGCCGGAAGATGCGTCATCAGCCGTGAAATCAGTGGTATTGCTAACATCGACATGAGCCAGATGCCGAAGGGCGTTTATTTCGTCAAGATGAATGATGAAAACGACACTGCTACAAGAAAAGTTGTTGTTGAATGATACATGTATCTTGATTTTTTTTATTACTTTTGCCGATAATTAATCTTTTAAACTTTTGATATGAGGAAATTTATTACATTGTTATTAGTACTCATCGGAATAGAATGTCACGCTCAAGTTGAATCGGAATACGAGAGATACATAAGGGAATATAAGGCCGCGATGGAGCAGATGAAAAATGATCAAGACTCCAAGATTGAGGAGATGAACAAGCAATACGAAGAATATGTGAAGGCGGAGAAAGAGGCGTATTCGAAATTCGTGAAAGAGATGAGCGCCAAGTGGGGCGAAGGCAACGTCGCGGAAAGCACTCGGAAGGACTGGGTGGAATATTCCGACAATGGCAATTCGAGAAGCATCGTTGATTTCGAGAGCGGTGAAGCTACCGTCGAAGTCGTGACAACACCCGGCAAAAATGTCAACAGGGAGGAACTTGAGAAGACCGTTAAGATACTGATTCTTAACAAAGGTAAAACCAAGGATTACGACTCGTCTGTTGAGAAGGCGGAGCCGTTGTCGGAAGAGCCTGTCCTGCAAGGACTTGTGGAGACGCCATCGGGTGAGGTCGTCGATGAGAGCAATGTCGATGAAAGCGTGAAGGAGATCGTCGAAAATGCGGTGGTTGAGGTTAAGACGGTTAAAGACCCTGATGGGAATGAACGCCAGATAACATCTGTGTCGTTCGAGCTGATACCCGAGCACATTAGGGTGCGTGCCGAGAAGTTCTCCGACCAGGTGAGCAAATATTGCGGACAGTTCAGTGTTGAGCCTTCATTGGCCTACGCGGTGATTCAGACAGAGTCGTCATTCAACCCGAAAGCCAAGTCATACGTGCCAGCCTACGGACTGATGCAGATCGTGCCGGCATCGGCAGGGGCCGACTGCGCCCAAAGCCTGAAGAAAAACTTCAGCAAGCCGACGGCGAACTATCTGTATGACCCTGACAACAATATTGAGATGGGCGTGCATTACCTCTACCTGCTGAGAAAGAGATATTTCAAGGATGTCAACGACGAGAAAAAACAAGAGCTTTGCATCATCGCTTCGTATAACACAGGCGCCGGCAACCTGGCTCGAGCACTCTGCGGCGGCACCAATATAAAGAAGGCAATACCGCAAATAAACGATATGACGTACGACGAACTGTTTGATTATCTGAAGAAAAATCTTCTTAAAGAGACACAGAATTATATTGTGAAAGTGACCGAGAGAGCTGACAATTTCAAAAAGTGGATGAAGTAAATATAGAACATATTTGTTTGTTATGGAAGAAAACAAACTGAATGAAGAAGACGATGACATCTATTATTATGATGACAAGTACATCGTAATAATCAAGGCCGACGGGTCGGCTGAGATAATTGATTTTGATGTTGAGTACTGGGATGAGCTGCCGCAATATATCGATGCCCGCCGTCTTGACGCAGTCCGCGTGATGCCGCTGTACGACATAGCCGAAAAACTCGGCCTCGATGACCATATCACAGGCTGGGTCGATGACCGCGGACTCCTGAAAAACCTCGACGAAAATCCCGTGGGCTGCAAAATCTATCCGGGCAAGATTGTCGGAGATATGATTCTTACATTGGAGGATGATGAGTATAAACCGCGGAGTTTCAATGATTTGGATACCATTTACGATGTCTTGAATAAACTCGGTGTCACCGAGATAGAAGAGAATTTCGAAGAATATGATGAGGAAGACGGAAAATATGACGCATGGAGTTAAATTTTTTTTTAAAATGATGTAACATTTTTGTATTTTTGCACACTATTAAATAAAAAAATATGAAACGACTTATTTCAACGGCATTATTCGTGATGGCTTTGGTTATGATGCCATCATTCGCGAAAGCACAGAACGACGACACTTTCAACAAGCAGACGCTGAAAAGTACTGGGAGTGGCAACACAGTGAAAGAGAAACGTGTTGACAGAAAAACGCAACCAGAGCAGCCGGCAGTAAAACCGGCGGAGAATCCAGTTGTGAACAAACAGACAAAGCCGGAGGCGAAAAAAGACGAAATGGTCATTGTCAATCCATGCAGCGACTGGCTTGATTTCGAGTTTGTTGAACTTATTGGCAATACCAGCAAGCAGACGCTTTCAATGACTTACAAAGTCACGAATCACGATGTGAACAAATCGATGTATGTCGGCCATGATGTTCTCGCATACGATGACAACGGTGGGGAACACAAAAATTCATGGGGGACAAGATATGACATGGTCACCGACGTGATGATTTCATACACAATGGATATTCCCGGTCAGGTGCTTCCTTCAAAAGTAAAGAAGCTGACGTATGTCAGCTTCAAGATCGGTGATTGCAAAATCGAAATGAGGAACGTGCCAATCAACTGGAAATAGACGGATTGACGTTGTCATTTAAAAGCGAGCCATGATGCTTTCATTACATTCGTGGCTCACTTCGTTTATGCCTATTTGTCTGGAATTATCTTTTTAACCTCGTTCTCTCTCGCCTCCTTGGTCCATCTCACAAGCATGATGATTGAGTTGATGAGGAAGACGCACGACATCAGCAGGATGGCGACGTTCTCTCCGCTGGCATTGAAGTCGTTGAACCAAAGGACGACATGCAAGATGTTGACAACCAGCCAGATCCACCATTGCTCGGCGTAACGGTTGATGGCGATGATCATCGCGACGATGTTGCAGACCGCCGAGAATGAATCGAGAATGGGCTGCTGGTTGTTGGTGAGTCGCATGATGTAACTGAATGCGACAGTTGCCGCGGCGATAATGACAATCCATTTGAAACGCGTGATCCATGTCATCTTTCTCTTTATAACCTCTTGAGATTCAGTGTTGATGTGCTTCCTCCAAGTGACGAATCCGATGACTTCCATCGGAAGGAAATAGACGAGATACATTAGCCCGTTCATGTAAAGGCTGCTCTCTAACGCGACAATGCCTGTGAGGAGGCACTGGACGAAGCCGAGGACGAAATTGGAGAGTTTGCCTTTTCCCGAAAGCACAATCCCCGTCACGCCGACCAAGCCGGTGATGAGCGAAATAGCGGTTGTCCCCTTGATGATGCTGCCGGCCAGCACAACCGAAAACGCGATGGTGAGCCAGATGACTTCTGATGTCTTCCAACCAGTCAGTTCGTTGGAAATGAATGTCTTGAATTTTGATGAGTTGTTGTTTTCCATTATTAAATCAATTTGTTTCAAATTAAATCGGGAATAATATGAATACGCTCACGTCCCACAGCGCGTGGCAGACGATGAGTGGCACGATGCTTTTTGTAAATCTGTACATGAAGCCCCAGAACAGTCCGCACACCAACGCCGCCATGATGAGCATGAAGTTGAAGGAGAAGACATGCACGATTGCGTAGATGAAAGCAGTTATAAGAACCGGCGCGAACCAACGCCATGTCTCTGACTTGATTTTCAGCGACTTGCTGCATATTTCGCTGATGCTTCTCTGAAAATATCCGCGCCAGAAAAACTCTTCCGCCGGCCCGATGACAAAAAGCAGCAACGCTCCGACAATCAGCGGGTTGTTGCCGTTTTTCATGTCATAGATGCTGTTGATTTGTCCTTGTGCGAAGTCGAACCAGCGTGTTGAAAGAAAATCTCCGATCCAGAAAACTCCCCAAAGGGCAGCGGCGGTGACAGCACCTATTAATATATTTATGAATGTGAGTTCTTTCGTCTCGATTCTTGTTCCGCCGATAAAAAACGAAATCGCCATGAGTGCTATTCCTGAAACGGACATCGCGGCCCAGAAATTGAGGTGAGGTGCGGTCCACGGCGAAAACATCACAAACCACAGGATGGCGACTGTCAGTGTTGAAATTATCAGTTTCTTCATTGTAAGCTCTTGATTATAAAATTATTGGAGCAATGAAGTCGCCGATTGAAAGAAGCAATGAGAATACCAGCACGAGCTTTGCCGACTCGCCGTCGAGACTCGCGATGTCGGTCATTTCCTTGCACCTCGCCATCTTCCTGATATTTGCGAAAGCAATAGGGCAGGAGAGAAGCACTAACAGCGCGAGAACCGGAAGGTTGCTGAATATAATGTTCACAATGACAATAAGATACGCTGCGGCAACCAAACCGATGTAATAGACTTTCGAGCCTTTTGTCCCGATGATTTTTGCAAATGAAGTGACACCGGCTCTCGTGTCGTTGACGCGGTCGCGCATGTTGTTGGCGTGCAGAATGCTGACAACGAGGGGTCCTGTCGGTATCGTGACGAACAATATCGGGAGGTGGAAGATGCCCGTTCCGCAGAAATATGTGCCGAGTGAGATCAGAATGCCGAAGTTCAACAAGATGCAGAGGTCGCCTAATGCGTTGGTTTTCAAGAAGAAATAGAAAATGGTGAGCAGCATTCCGGCAATACCGATGTAAAGCACCGGCAGACCACATCTCGCCACGAGATACAATCCGATGGCAATTCCTATCGCCATGAGGATGATTCCGAAACGTAAAATTGTCTTTGCGGGGATGATTCCGTCAACAATCGTGAGGTTCGTCTGCCCGATGTTGTCGTGTGAATCGACGCCGTGTTTGAAGTCGAAGTAGTCGCTGATTAAATTTCCCGAAAGGTGGAAGATGGCAGCGCCAAAAAGTGCGATGACGGTTGCAACCCAATCGATTTCAACGGTTTGCGATAATGATGTCTTGTTTAAAAAGATATATGAGATTGTCACCAAGGCGGGCATGATAGATGCCGGCAATGACCAAGGACGCGTTGCTAAAAAATATTTTTTCATAAAAATGATTAAAAATCGGCTGCAAAGTTATGAAATTATTTGACATGTGAGAGTAGTCTATGCGGTGATGAATTTGTAAAGTATTAAAAAACTGTTGTTTGTATCGAATTTTAAATGATTTAAAAAAAAAATAC
>X431_Quagga__coassemble_19_pt1 | contig 44281 bp, 39 predicted proteins | sample X431_Quagga__metabat2_low_PE_006 | metagenome-assembled genome bin X431_Quagga
GTTCTGTCTTGATGATTGTCTTCTTTTTGATTTTCAATGGAATAGAATATTTTTCATGGCTTCCGCAGAAAGGACGGTTCATACTTTTAGTTCTTTTCATCTGCATCTCGGCGTTTGTCATCGCCACGTTTTTTGCGATTCCGATAGTCAATCTTTTGCGTTTCCGAAAGAAGATGTCCGACCGTGACGCGGCGGTTTTGATAGGGAAATTCTTCCCCGAAGTCAACGATAAGTTGCTTAACACGCTTCAGCTTTCGGAGAGTTTGTCTGAAAATACTTATAATGAGTTGCTTGCCGCGACGATTGAGCAGCGTACAGAAAACCTGAAGCCAATCAATTTTTCTGATGCGATAAATCTGAAAGAGAATTACAAATACTTGAAAATCTTTGGCTTGGCGTTTGTTGTATTGTCGGTTCTCGTCATCTTCGTCCCTGAATTTACAAAGAGGCCGGCAGAACGAATCATCAACTACTCAAAGGTTTACGAGAAGCCGCTTCCTTTCGATGTAACGCTCTCATCATCAAGACTTGAGGTGACACAGGGCAATGACATCAATTTTGAAATCCGCGTAACCGGCGAGAACATTCCCGATGCATTTTACATAAAGGGCACAAACGGCGTGAGATTGATGAATAGGTTGAATACCAACGACTTCCGTTTCATCTTCAAAAATAATTATCAAAACGAAACTTTTTATGTTGAAGGCGGTGATTACAGAAGCCATGACATTGAATTGGTCGTCAGGCCGAACCCGACGCTGCTTTATTATGAGACGGAACTGGTTTTTCCGAAGTATATCAAAAGGAAAAACGAGACTGTTACAGGAAAGACGCGACTTGTTGTGCCGCAGGGGACCGAACTGAATTTCACGTTTCACACCCGTGACGTTGATTCGCTTTACGTTTTTGAAGACACCATCGCGTTCGCAGCAAATAATGATGCCGATGATTTCCATTTTTCGGTCAAAGCATTGAAATCCAAGAAGTTGAAAGTGCATATCTTAAATGAATGGAATGGAAATCTTGAACCCATACCTTTTGCTATAGAAGTTGTTCCGGACGCTTTTCCCGACATCCAGGTGCAGAATTTCCACGAGGATTTCGCGAGACAGACCTATTATTCCGGTCTCATTGCCGATGACTACGGCTTCACGAATTTGCTTTATCATTTTGAAGTTGACGGAAAACCTGAGCAGTCTTTTGTCAAAAAAATTGACATCGACAGGCGTCAGACGCGCACTTCATTTTATTATAGTGTTGATTTAGATACACTTAATGTTTTCAGAGGCGATGAGATAAAAGCATATTTGGAGATTTTCGACAATGATGGAATCAACGGGCCGAAAGCACGACGGTCGGAAGTATATTATCTGAGTCTGCCCACGGAAGCGCAACTCGATTCAATTGCCGAAAGTTCTGAAAATCAGATATTTGAGAAGCTGAATCAGGATTCAAAAGAACTTGAAAATCTGAAACGCGACATTGAAGAAATGCTCCGCGACCTGATGGCGAAGAAGGAACTCGACTGGAGCGACAAGGAGAAGATGAAAGACCTTTTGGAGAAGCAGAAACAGCTTCAAGAGGAATGGCAAAAGATTCAAGAAGAGCAGAAAGAACTCTCCGACTTCTTGAAAAAAAATGAGTTAACATCGGAAGAACTATTAAAGAAACAAGAGGAAATCAACAAACTGTTTGAGGAGGTCGTTCCGGATGACATCAAGAAAATGATGGATGAGATTGAGAAGATGCTCGAGGAGATGCCGCGTGAGAAGATGCAGGAGATGATGAAGGAATTGAAGAAGAACAACGAGAATTTCTCGCAGATGATGGACAGAAACCTCTCACTTCTTCAGCAGCTGAAGGTCGAGAAAGAGGTCAATGAGTTGATAAACGAATTGAAGGAACTCGGCGAGAAACTTGAAAGCAACACTGACAGTATTAAGGCACAAGACGCTAAAAATCAATTTAATACGTTGGAACAAAAAATGGATTCTGTCATGGAACAGAACAAAGACTTGCAGGATCCGTTTGACATTTCAAAAGATGAAGAGGCAGCCGATGAAATCAATGATGACTTGGACGAGGCCGGTGATTCGGAAAATAACAACGATAGTTCGGGTGCGCAGAAAAAGAAAAAAGACGCAGGTGAAAAGATGAAAAAGATGGCCGAGAGTTTGGACCTGATGATGGCGGGTTCGGGTATGGACCAGCTTGCGGAAGACGCTCATCTTGTGAGGATTCTGCTTGAAAACGTGGTGCGTTCGTCGCACGCTGAGGAGGAGCTTATGCGTCAGGTCGGGAAGATGCGCAAAGACGACCCGAGCGTCTCGGATAAGATAAGTCGCCAAAAAGAGATTTCAGAGAATTTCGTGATGGTCAGCGATTCGTTGAAAAAGATGGCCTTGCGTCAGACCGCAATACAGAATTTTGTTTTCAGCGAATTGCAAATCATTGACAATCAGTTGCAAGGAGCGATGCAAGACGTTCTTGAGCTACGTTTTGGAACGGCGGCAAACAAACAGCAGAAGTCGATGATGTCGATGAACAACCTCGCTTTGATGCTTGCCGAGTCGTTGGACCAAATGGAGATGCAGATGGACGGGATGAGCGGCTCGTGCTCGAAGCCGGGCAAGTCGAAGAAGAGCAAGGGCAAGCCGCAGGACATGAAGAACATGAAAGACTTACAGGAGCAGCTCGGCAGGCAGCTGAAGGAGATGCAGCAAAAGATGCAGCAGATGCAGAAAGACGGGCAGCCGATGCCGCAGATGAGCGAGGAGCTGGCGCGCATGGCGGCGCAGCAGGAGATGATACGTGAAGGGATGCAGCAGATGCTCGACGAGATGAAAAAGAACGGGCAGCTCGGCGATGACGGCCTCAACGAGATTATGAAAGACATGGAGAAACTCGAGGAAGACCTTGTAAATAAACGCATTACAAATCAGACCATGAAACGGCACAAAGACATCATGTCGAGGATGCTGAAGGCTGAAAAGGCGCAGGAAGAGCGCGAAAAAGAAGAAAAACGCAAGTCGAACGAGTACAAAGGAGAGCAAAAAGGACATGATGTTGATGAGTTGAGATATGAGGAGAGCGTAAAGAGACAACAAGACTTTTTGCGCACCAATCCTATTGAATATCAACAGTTTTACAGAGAAAAGATAAACGAATACTTTTTAAATAACAATGATAAGGTTTCAGACGATTGACATTGAGAAGCCCGAGCTTGACGAGCGTTTAGCTAAAGAGTGGATTCAGAGTTTCGTTGCCGAATACGGCAGGAAAGTCGGGGAGTTGTATTACATGTTCTGTTCGGATGAGTGTTTGTATGATTTCAACATGAGGCGCATGAATCATGATTTCTACACTGACATCGTCACGTTTCCGCTCAACGACTGCACAGAATATCTTTCGGGCGAGTTTTACATCAGCATCGACAGGATTCGCGACAACGCCGAGCAGCTCGGAAAGCCGTTCAGGGACGAGTTTCACCGTGTTTTGGCGCATGGCGTTCTGCATCTCATCGGTTTTAAAGACAAGACAGACAAAGACGCTGCCGAGATGCGAAAGCAAGAGGAGTTTTGTTTGGGAATACGACCTATTAAATTGTAAATCAATTTGTTAAATATATTAGTTCACGTGAAACGAAGAATATGATTTTTGATAGATATGATGTTATAGTTGTCGGGGCCGGTCACGCCGGATGTGAGGCTGCTGCCGCCGCCGCGAACCTTGGAAGCAAGACGTTGCTGATCACCATGAATATGAATTTCATGGCGGCAATGTCGTGTAATCCCGCCGTCGGCGGGATAGCGAAAGGCCAGATTGTGCGCGAGATTGACGCCTTGGGCGGACAGATGGGAATCGTGGCCGACAAGACGATGATACAGTTCAGAATGCTCAACAAGTCGAAAGGGCCGGCGGTGTGGAGTCCGCGGGCGCAGAGCGACAAGGCGGCGTTCTCGGCTGAATGGAGAAACACACTTGAAAACACGAAAAATCTTGAATTCTGGCAGGACCATGTTGACGGAATATTGGTTGAAGGCGATAAGGTCGTCGGCGTACATACCATGATGGGCGGCAACGTCTCATCAAAAACGGTCATCCTGACAAACGGCACATTCCTCAACGGAAGGATTTTCATCGGCGAGAAGTCGTTCTCCGGCGGAAGAATCGGCGAGAGCGCAAGTCACGGCATAACAGAGCAGTTAACGGAACTCGGCTTTGAGGCCGACAGGATGAAGACAGGCACGCCCGTCAGAATCGACGGCAGGACCATCGATTTCAGCAAGCTGACCGAGCAGAAAGGCGACGACGAGGTGACGGGGTTTTCGTTCATGGATGTCGAGAAACCATTGAAACAGCGCAGCTGCTACCTCGCATATACTTCGCTGAAGGTTCACGAGATATTACGTCGCGGGTTCGAGAAATCGCCGATGTTTACGGGCCGGATACAGGGAATCGGGCCGCGCTACTGCCCGAGCATAGAGGACAAGATCGAGCGTTTTGCGGGGAAAGACTTCCACCAACTTTTCGTGGAGCCCGAAGGCGCGACGACAGTCGAGTACTATCTCAACGGATTCAGCTCATCGCTTCCTGAAGACATTCAATATGAGGCACTTCGTAATATCGAAGGCTTTGAAAACGCTAAGATTTTCCGTCCGGGTTACGCCATCGAATACGACTTCTTCCCGCCGGAACAGCTGAAACACAGCCTTGAGACGCACAAGATTCACGGCCTTTTCTTCGCCGGTCAGATCAACGGGACGACGGGCTACGAAGAGGCGGCGGCGCAGGGGCTGATGGCCGGAATCAACGCGCATCTTTTGATAAAAGAAGAAGAGCCGTTGGTATTGCGACGCGACCAAGGCTATATCGGCGTCCTCATCGACGACCTGATAACAAAGAGCGTTGACGAGCCGTACAGGATGTTCACGAGCCGTGCCGAATACAGGATTCTGCTTCGTCAAGACAACGCCGACGCGCGCCTCACACCTCTCGGCTACAAGCTCGGCCTCGCGACACAGGAACGATACGACAGGTTGGTTGAGAAACAAAAACGCATTGACGAGCTTGTATGTTTCTTGAAAGAAACCAACGTGAATCCGGAGGAAATCAACGGTCTCTTGGTTGAGAATGACACACCCGAAATCGGCAATAAAACGCGTTTGGCGCATATTCTGACAAGGCCTCAAATCAATATCGTTGAGATGATAAAACACGTTGAAATGCTAAATTCGCGGTGGAATATGGATGACGCGATGACAAGAGAGATCGCCGAAGAGGCGGAGATTTTGGTGAAATATGAAGGTTATATCGATAAAGAACGTGAAGTGGCCGACAAGCTGAAACGTCTCGAAGACGTGAAATTAAACCCGGATTTCGACTACAATTCGCTTCATTCGCTGACCATAGAGGCACGGCAGAAGCTGACGAAACACCGACCGCAGACGCTCGGGCAGGCGTCGAGAATCAGTGGGGTCTCCCCTGCCGACATCTCCGTCTTGGCGGTTTTCCTCGGCCGTTAGTTTCACGTGAAAGTTTTTGTAAATGATTTAAAATTAAAGAAATGATTCATAATTGTCCGTTTTGCAAGTCTGAAAATACAAGACAGTATATTAAGTTAAAGGACTATTTTTTAACTCAGGAAGAATTTGAGATTTTTGAGTGTGATGACTGCAAACTGCTTTTTACAACGCCTCGCCCGTCTGCGTCTGAGATTGGCAGATATTATAAATCTGATGAATATCTGAGCCACAACGAGAATCAAAAAGGATTGATGCCGTGCCTCTACAATTGGGTGAAGAAAAGAAATATAAGAAACAAATTTAAAGTAGCCTTTGCGGATAACTACCTTCAACGCGACAAGACACGCCTCCTCGACTATGGCTGCGGAATCGGCGATTTCCTGCGCTTTGCCCAAAGGAGAGGCTGCAACGTCTATGGCTGTGACTTGAGTGCTGACGCAAGAACTCTTGCAACGAAAAAACTTGGGGTTGAAATTGTTGAACCAAACGCGTTGTCGTCACTCCCCGACTGGCGTTTCGATGTGATAACACTATGGCACGTCTTTGAACATATTGATGATTTAGAATTGATAGTCAATCAGTTTCACAGGCTTCTCGCCGACAATGGCCGACTCGTCATCGCAGTTCCGAATTACAAATCATACGACGCCGAACTTTATGGAGACAAATGGGCGGCATACGACGTTCCGCGTCATCTCAACCATTTCCATAAAGAATCACTCGAAAACGTTTTGAAAGGTAAATTTGCACTGAAGAAAATCAAACCGATGAAATGGGACGCTTTCTTCATATCAATGATGAGCGAAAAATACCTCCCAAACGGAAAACCAATGCTGAATGGATTTCTCAACGGCATTAAGTCGAACATCAAAGCGAGAAAGACCGGCGAATATTCCAGCTTGATATACGTTTTTGACAAAATCTGATTTGACGCCGTTTTTAAGCGATTTAAGACGTTTTCCGTTTTAAACATGCAATGTATCAAAAAATTCGAGATAATGCGTCAGAAAAGACCGATTTTTGAACTAAATTTTGACAACGATTGAAATAAAATTATAAATTTGCAGTTTTGGAATTAAATAAAAAAATGAGCAATAATCCTTTGAAGGCCTTGGCTGGGCAGACGGTGGTCTATGGACTGGGAACGATGATCCCCCGTCTGCTGAACTATTTCCTTACACCTTTATATGTCAGAGTGTTCGTCTCGGGAGTCTATGGACAAATCACCGACCTGTACGCTTGGATGGCCCTCCTCATAGCTCTCCTGACATACGGGATGGAAACGACATTCTTCCGTTACACCGGTAAAGCTGATCCAAACAAAGTCTTCAACAACATCATGTCGTGCATCTTCACGACGACAATGATTTTTGCGTTGCTCTATTCGTTTTTTTACAAGTCTTTCGCCAATCTGATTGCCTACGACCACAACACACAATACGTGCTTCTGCTTGGAGTTGTCGTCGCTTTGGATGCCTTGACAGCCGTTCCTTTCGCAAAACTGAGAAGAGAAAACAAGGCAAAACAATTTTCGATTATTAAAATCGCAAATGTTTTGTTCAACATCGGACTGAATCTTTTCTTCCTGGTTGTCATTCCAGAAAAGTCAGAAGCCATTTCCGCAAAATTGTTCGGTCCTGAAGCCGGTTTACTCATCTGGGTCTTGATTTCCAATATCTTAGCAAGTCTGTTAAGCCTTGTTCTGCTTCTCCCGCAAATGAAAGGCTTTCACTTTGAGTTGGACAAGAACCTTGTGAAACCCATGCTGAAATACGCCTTGCCTATCCTACTCGTAAGCATCGTCGGCATGGTTAACGAAGTCGCCGACAAGATTTTGATAAAATACCTCACCCCTGTTCCCGATGCAGAGACTTTGGGCGGCTTAGGCATGACGGCCCGTGAATACGCCATCGCTCAAGTAGGAATTTACGGCGCGAACTACAAACTCGCGGTGCTTATGACAATCTTCATCCAGATGTTCAGATACGCCTCCGAACCGTTCTTCTTCAACAAGGCGAAAGACCGCAACGCACCTGAACTTTATGCGAAAGTGATGACATATTTCGTGGTCTTCTGCCTCCTGATTTTCCTCGGTGTGATGTTGTACATCGACGTGCTGAAATATTTCAGCGGAGCCGAAGGAAGTGACTACCACGAAGGTCTTGTGATTGTTCCTATAATATTGATTGCCAATATGTTACTTGGTGTTGTGTTCAATCTCGGAATTTGGTACAAACTCACCGACAAGACGATTTGCGGGACCGTCATCACGATCATTGGAGCCTCGGTGACATTGCTGACATTGTTCCTGCTTGTTCCGAAAATCGGCTACAAAGGCGCGGCGTTTGCTCATTTAGCATGTTATTCGGTCATGACAATTGTCTCGTACTTCTGGGGACAAAAACATTTCCCGATACCATACCAAATCGGCAGGATCGCCTTTTATTTCGTCCTTGCCTTAGGCCTCTATCTGCTAAGTCTCGTCTTTAAAGATTTGAATTTAGTTTACAGATTGATAATCAATACAATAATAATATCTGCTTATATTGGAACTGTAATAATTTTTGAACGTAAAAATCCTATAAAAATATGAAATTGAACATTGTCAATAAATCGAACAACGCATTGCCGAACTATGAGACTGTCAATTCGGCCGGAATGGATTTGAGAGCTTATCTTCCTGATGGACAGATAGTTATAAAACCGATGCAACGGATTCTCGTGCCAACAGGCCTCTTCATGGAGATTCCGGTGGGTTATGAAGGACAGGTGCGCCCGAGAAGCGGACTCGCCATAAAAAGCGGGATAACCGTCCTGAACTCCCCCGGCACAATCGACGCAGATTACCGTGGCGAGGTGAAAGTGATTTTGATAAACCTTTCCGACTCAGACTTTGTCATAAACAGCGGCGACAGAATTGCACAACTCGTAATTGCCAAATGTGAACAGATGGAAGTCGTTGATGTAGAGGTGCTTACCGAAACAGAACGCGGCGCAGGCGGCTTCGGCCATACCGGAAAAAATTAGTGATATGAAATTGAAAACAATATTTTTAAGCTTTTTCTTGCTTACTTGCCGATTAGTTTCAGGGCAGGCTGAAGCTGTCCACGACACTGTTGTGAAACAGGATCTTGCAAAAAATGCCGAGAACTTCTCAAAAGGACTTGAAAACAAGTACAACGAGAATTATGACATGGCTATTCATTATTTCGAAGAAGCACTGAAATTCTATAACGATGATGATGCAAGCATGTATGAACTCGCCGAACTTTATCAGCTGAAAAATCAGAATACGAATGCATATTCAATGATATACAAGGCGGCAAACCTCAAGCCTGACAACAAATGGTATCAAATCAGATTGGCGCAATTTTATTTGAATAATTCTGATTATCAGCAATTTATGAATATTTATGACAAGCTGATGGCTGATGATCCGACAAACCTTGAGTATCTTGAAACGTATATCGATGTTCTACTCAAAATTGGAGACTATGACAAAGCCATTGCAAAAATCGATGTTCTTGAGGACGTGATTGGGAAAAATGAGTTGATTTATCTGCAAAAAATCGACATCTACAAAGCTGTCGGCGATACAAAAAAAATGACAGAGGAAATGGAGAAATTGATAGAACTCGCTCCGACAAACACTCGTTATCTCGCGATGATGGCCCAACTCTACCGCCATGCGAAAAAAGACACTGAAGCATACAAACTTTACTTGCGGATAAAAGAACTCGACCCCGACGACAAATATATAAACCTCTCATTGTACGATTATTACCAAAGCAAAGGCGAAATCGACAAGGCTCTCGAGGAGTTTGTCGCGGCGATTAGAAACAAAAACCTCGACTATGGTACCAAGGTGCAGATTTATGAACTTTGGTCGGAACAAAATGAAAAAAGTAATAATTCTTTAACAATTCGAGGAGCCGAACCAATAGGGCAGGCTTTCATTGAGACTCATCCAGACAAAAACGTCGGTTATTACATAATGGGCGTAGTCTGTTACAACGACAAGGACTTGCAGAAAGCACATTACTACTTTACGGAATCGATGGGACGTGACAAAAGTAATTTTGCGACACTTTACCATTTATGCCTCGTTGATATGGATTTACATGATTATCAATCAGTTGTTAAACATACAGAACTTGCGATAAGCCTCTATCCCGAACAGCCACTGTTTTACCTTTTCGCCGGTTTGTCGTATTATAACCTGAAAGATTATGAAAATACCGTGAAATTCCTTGAAAAAGGACGCAAACTCTCTGCTAATAAGGACCTTACAAAAGATTTTGATATTTATATCGGCGACACATATAACCTCATGGATAACCGCAAAAAATCATACGAGGCTTACGACAGGGTTCTTCGCGCCGATCCGGAGAATATTTATGTATTGAATAATTACGCCTATTATCTTTCCCTTGATAATCAAGACCTTGAGAAAGCTTTAGAGATGTCGGCAAAGACAATTTTAGCCGAACCGAAGAATGCCACCTACCTCGACACATACGCTTGGATCCTTTATAAAATGAACCGCTTCCAGGAAGCGAAGAAATGGATGGATAAATGCTTCAAATACGAAAAAAATCCTTCTGGCGTCAATTTTGAGCATCTTGGCGACATTCTTTATAAGCTCGGTGATACCAAAAAAGCCTTGCAGAACTGGAAGAAAGCCAAGAAAGCCGGCGACGCATCAGAATTTATTGACAAAAAGATAAAAGATGAAAAATTGTATGAATAAAATACGTAACATCTTGATAATAAGTATGCTAACATGCTTGTCGCTTTTTGCCTCAAGCTGTGCTTCAAACAAGGTTACGGCAAACAAAAACCTTCACGCACTTTCTGCAAATCGCCTGATAAAAGAAGTTGAAGATAATAATTTCACTTTCGACCAGTTTCAGACGAAATTTTCAGCGAAAGTGGAAACGGAAGATGCCAAATTGTCACTTAAAGGACAGCTCCGCATGAAGAATGACAGCGTTGTCTGGCTCTCCGTTGCACTTCCTGTCGGGCTTGAAGTGGTCCGCGCCATGATAACCCACGACTCAGTTTTTGTGATTAACCGCACCGAAAAAACTTATATAAAGGAAAGCATCAAAAATTTCAAGCAAATCCCCTCTCCCATCGCTGATTTGAAATTCATCCAGGCAATCCTCGTTGGCAATGACATAACCTTGAAAAACGGCGACAAATATTATTCGGAAATTGTCGATGAAATGTATAAATTACAGACAATCAAAGAAATAAATAAAATTCTTCTCATTCAACCAGAGAATTTCAGAATAAAAAAATGTGACTTGAATGAAATTTCCGGTGACGAAAGGAAAATCGAACTGAAATATGATAATTTTGAAAATCATGAAGGCAGATTTCTGCCAACAAACATTGACCTGACAATTTCAGAAAAACCGAAATTTAATATAAGTATTTCATATTCAAGCGTTTTAATAAATACTGAACAAGATTATAAATTCAGCATCCCGAAAAAATTTGAGCGAGTAAAATGATCATGAAAAAAATCACTTCAACGGTTTTGTTTTGTCTGATGCTCATCGTCATGACAATGCAGGGGTTTGCCCAGTCGAAAGACGACCTGCAGTCGAAGGTGAAGCAGCTTGAAAAAGACATAAAAAAAGCCGAAAAACTGCTCAATGAGACATCGAAAAACAAGGCGGCAACCGTCAGCGAAGTGAATCTTCTCCAGACACAAATAACTCAGCGTGAAGCACTTATACAAACATACAAGCAGCAGGTCACGAATTTGGACAAAGCAATAAAACGAGACAAAAAAAACATCGGAAACCTACAAGATGAGCTTGAAAATCACCGTCAGGAATACGCCGATTTGTTGGTTCTCAGTTATAAAAACCGCAACAACCTCGACAATCTGCTTTTCATTTTTTCGTCAGACGATTTCAGTCAGGCTGTCAGAAGAATGCGCTACATCAGAGAATTTAACGAGTCGCTGAAGGAAAAAATGACAGAGATTGACAACACTAAGTCTAAGATAAAGAATAAGTTAGTAAAAAACGAGACTGACAAGGAAGACAAGCAGAAACTCCTTGCGGCGCAGGAGAAAGAGAAGGCTTTGTTGTTGAAAGACAAGAAAAAACTTGACGAAAAAGTCGCGAAACTGAAGAAAAAAGAAAGTTCCATCAAGAAAGACATTCAGGCGAAAAACAAGGAATCGGAGGCGTTGCAGAAGAAAATCAGACAGATCATCGAGGCTGAAGCGAAGAAAGCCCGCGAACGCGAGGCTGCCGCGAAAAGCAAAAACAAGACATCTGTCGATTATCAGCTTTCGACGAAGTTTGAGAACAACAAAGGCAAACTGCCATGGCCGTGCGACGGAATCGTCACCGGAAAATATGGAAACAGCCAGCACCCAACACAGTCGAAGGTGACTGTAAACAATCATGGAATTGACATCACAACTACCGCTGGTTCAATGGCTTACTGTGTGTTTGACGGTGAAGTCTCCACCGTTTTCAACACTGGTAAAAACAACGTCGTGATGGTTCGTCACGGACTGTACTTCACGCTCTATGCCAACCTCGACAAAGTCTTTGTAAAGTCAGGAGAAAAGGTCAAGACCGGCGACAGAATAGGAGTAATTCATACAAGCGCAACCGAAAACACAACTGTCCTGCACTTTGAATTATGGAACGACAAAAACCACACAAACCCAAAAACTTGGTTGAAGCCATGAAAAAGTTAAAAGTAGAAAGTAAAAAGTTAAAAGTCCGCAGAGCGGTGAAGAGTTTGTTTTTGTTTTTTTTAGCCTCTCTACTACTCGTTTCATGTTCAAGGGCTTACAAGCCGACAGGAGTCAAGAAGCGCAAGAAGAGCAAGTGCGACTGCTCAAGATGGACATACACCGAGCCGCAGACATTACCCGCCGGCACAGGCGGCAGTGGCGACACTGACCTTTATGTCCTTGACATTGTATAAAGCCTTGCCCGCCGCCATCAGCGTGGCGCCAGTGGTCAGAACGTCGTCAACTAAAAGCACATGCTTGCCTTCAAGCTGATTGGCATTGACGACAGCGAAAATATCTTTCACGTTCTGCCATCTCTCCTCCCGCGATTTTTTTGTCTGGGTTGAAGTGAAAACATTTCTAATCAAGCAGTTGCCGGCAATCGGGATACCGGTCTCCTCCTCTATACCTTGCGCGATGACCATGCTTTGGTTATAGCCGCGGATCTTCTGCTTCTTCGGATGCAACGGAATCGGAATGATATAGTCAATACCTTGAAACACAGGCGATTGCTTGATGCTTTTGCCAATTTCCTGCCCGAGAAATATCCCGTTTTCCTTTGCGCCGTGATATTTCAAACCATGAATCAAAGCCTGGACATGACCGCCTTTGCTGAAGAAAAACTCCGCAGTCACCGCATTGAACGGCATCTGACCTAAGAAATTGAGCATCAACGGATTGTCAGGATTCAGCTCATATTTAGTTTTAGGCAAAAGACAACGACAGGTGGTACAGACGGTTTCCTCACCTTTTAACAACAGCGTTCCGCATGAGGCACAAACTTCCGGGAACAGAAGGCTTACTATAGAATCAACAATTTTTTTAAGCATGGTTTTTGGTGTTTTCGTGTTGAAATCACACCCGAACCACCATCAAAAATTATGCCAAAAAAATGTAAATAATTGAATTACAAATTGTTAATAAATTTTTACATTTTCAGAAATGTTAAAAAAATTGTAAAATTTTCATTTACATTTTTTGTTGATTTGTTCAACCAGGCGGTTGTACCAATCCTCTCCGAAGCGGCGAATCATAGGTTGCTTGAGGAACTTGTAAAGCGGGATGCCTTCTTTCTCGCCATGACGTTTAGCGGGGACGCAGACGCTCCATTCGTGATAGCTGACATAGATGAAGCCGTCTTTTTCGATGAGGCGGATAGGGTAGAGGTGGCAGCTTATCGGTTTCCAGAAGTCAATCTTACCTTCATTGTAAGCTTTTTCAATGGCGCAGAGTGCCGTGCCGTTCTCATGGAAATAAACAAATGCACATTCTTCATTATTAACAAGTTGCGTAACTATATTCCCTTCGTCATCATAGTCATAGACATCGTTTTGCTCAATTGCCTCGATGCCTTCAGGCCGCATATATGGCCTTATCGCCTCGATGTTTTCCTCAATAATCCCGACTTCCTCGAGGTCGAGCGGAGCGCCTGCATCGCCCGCAATGCAACACTCACCCTTGCAACGTGAAAGCTGGCAGCAAAAACGCGCATCCAGAAATTCATCTGTAACTATTACATTATCAATGATAATCATTGTCGTCCTTTTATTACGAAAATTTTTGCAAAAATAAATAATTAAAACATTGATAATCAATAAACTTTAAAAAATTTTAAAAATTTTTGTCGAAATTAAAATTTTATTGTAGTAATTTTGCACGCGAAAAAATCGTTTGAGGAGCGGTTTCGCGACTCGTATTATATAAAGGTGTAAGACTTTTATCGGTCTTCACATAACATTTTAAATTTAGAAATATGGTAAAAAATCTTGTTATCGTTGAGTCTCCATCGAAGGCGAAGACAATTGAAGGATTTCTTGGGAAGGATTTTACAGTAAAAGCGAGCATTGGTCATGTAAGGGATTTGAACAAATCGAATTTGAGTTTGGATATAGAGAAGGGTTTCCAGCCTGAGTATGAGGTTCCAGATGACAAGAAGGCGATTGTCGCTGAGTTGAAGAAACTCGCGAACGCCGCGGAGATGGTGTGGTTGGCGTCCGATGAGGACCGCGAAGGAGAGGCCATTTCGTGGCATCTGCTTGAGACACTCGGACTTTCGGAGGACAAATACCGCCGTATCGTGTTTCATGAAATCACGAAACCGGCTTTGCTTCACGCCATCGACAACCCGCGGAAGATTGACAACGACCTCGTGGCGGCACAGCAGGCGCGGCGCGTCCTCGACCGTCTTGTCGGTTACGAGCTTTCGCCGCTCCTTTGGAAAAAGGTGAAACCAGCACTTTCGGCGGGGCGTGTGCAGAGCGTGGCGGTACGTCTCATCGTGGAACGCGAAGAAGAGATAAAGAACTTCCAGAACAGCAGCGCATACCGCGTCACGGCGAATTTCTCGTTTACGATTGACAACCATGAATATCAGCTGTTTGCCGAACTCCCAACACGTTTTGAGAAAGAGGAAGACGCGCTTAAGTTCCTTGAGGACTGCAAGACAGCAGGTTATACGATAAAAGCGGTGGATAAGAAGCCGTTGTCGAAATGTCCGGCACCGCCGTTCACCACCTCAACGTTGCAGCAGGAGGCAGGCCGCAAGCTCGGTCTCTCAGTCAGCAACACCATGCGCATCGCGCAGCAGCTTTACGAGTCAGGAAAAATCACTTACATGCGTACCGACTCCGTGAACCTCTCGACATTCGCCATGAGTCAGGCACGCAAGGAGATTGAGAATCTCTTTGGCGCTCAATACGTTAAGACTCGTCAGTTCACAACAAAGAGCAAAGGCGCACAGGAAGCCCACGAAGCTATCCGCCCGACATACCTCGACCAGCAGACCATCAAAGGCACCGCCGACGAACGCCGTCTGTATGACCTGATATGGAAACGCACCATCGCTTCGCAAATGGCTGACGCTCAGATAGAAAAAACAGTCGTGAACATCGACGTGTCGAATTCCGAAAAGGATTTCGTGGCGTCAGGCGAAGTGGTACTCTTCGACGGATTCCTGAAGGTTTATATCGAGAGTGTCGATGACGAAAACGGCGAGAACGCCAACAGCATGCTTCCGCCGATGAGAATAGGGCAGACGCTTGAACTCGACAAGATGGAGGCACAGCAACGTTACGCCCGCAAGCCGTTCCGTTACACCGAAGCCAGCTTGGTCAAGAAGATGGAGGAACTCGGAATAGGTCGCCCTTCAACGTATGCCCCGACAATCTCCACAATCCAAAAGAGAGAGTATGTCGAGAAGAAAGACATCACCGGCGAGACACGCAACTACAAGATTTTCACACTGAAGAAGAATAAAATCACCGAGAAGACAGGCAAGGAAAACATCGGTTTCGAGAAGGCCAAGCTCGTCCCGACCGACATCGGCGTCCTCGTCAACAAGTTCCTGATGAACTATTTCGAGAAGATCATAGATTATAATTTCACCGCGAATGTTGAAAAGGAATTCGATAAGATTTCCGAAGGCCGCTGCGAGTGGAATGCTATGATTAAAGATTTCTACAAGGATTTCCATAAAGACATCGAATCGACATCGGGCAATTCGGGCAAGTTCAGCGGCGAGAAGTTCCTCGGCATCGACCCAACTTCCGGGAAGAAAGTCTTCGTGAAGATAGGCCGTTTCGGACCTGTGGCGCAGATTGGCGAGACGGATGCCGACGAGAAACCGAAGTTTGCGGGGCTGCACAAAGACCAGAGCATCGAGACCATCACCTTGGATGAGGTTTTGGACCTGTTCGCGTTCCCGCGTTCGCTCGGCGAATACGAAGACGCAGAGATTCAGGTGGCAATCGGACGTTTCGGCCCGTACGTGAAGCACAAGAGCGCATTTTACAGCCTTTCAAAGCTCGATGACCCGTCAATGGTGACATTCCAACGTGCCGTCGAGATAATCGAAAACAAGCGTAAATCTGACCTCGACAACGTGGTCTCGACCTATCCGGAAGATGCCGACCTCAAAGTACTGAAGGGCAGATTCGGAATTTACATATCGTATAAAAAGGCTAACTACAAGATTCCGCGCACTTACGACCCGAACAACCTGAGTTATCAGGACTGCATGGACATCATCGCCGACCCCGCCAACGCGTCGAAGAAACGCGGGTCGAAGAAGTAGGTGAGAAGTGATAGAGTTAAGATGAAATCATAAAAAAAACGCCAACCATTAATTAAACGGTTGGCGTTCATGCTTTTTGAGGTACCAGACGGAATCGAACCGCCGTAAAAGGTTTTGCAGACCTTCGCCTAGCCACTCGGCCATGATACCCTGCATTTGCGGCTGCAAAAATACAACTTTTTTTTATATCGGAGAGATTTTTGAAAAAATTATTTTTCCGACTGGTTTTCAATTCTGTTCCAAAGCCAAAACATCAATGCGCCCCAGATGAAAAACAAAACGAAATGAACCCATCTTGGAACTCTTGAGACAAAACATCCGTCAGCGTCAACTTTCTCATAATCAGGGATGTCGGCGTAAAAATACGCCCCAGCTCCGAAGTCGAGACCGTCAACCAAACCAAGTCCGTTGGCCATTATGTAAACAGCAACCAAAATGGTGACAACCACCAAAACGGTGGTCGACACCTTGAAAAATCTATGATTTTTCTTTGAGCTCATGATAAATCAATCGAGGACAGGTATCGGGAAAACGACTCCTGAAAGCAGGAACCAGACGGCAAACAGCGTCAGGGCGATGTTGAATGTCTGCCCGATGACGTAAAGCCAAAGCACCTTGCCGCCGTGCATCTGCTTGGCAATCTCCCTGAAATTCGTGTCGAGTCCGATACTCGTGAACGCCAGCACGAAAGCCCAGTTCTTATATTGGTCAAGCACCTTGTTGATTGCGCCCACAGCGTTGAAATCGGCTGTGTTGAACATCGGCTGTATGATGAACGAGGCGACCAACGAAGCCACGAAGAAACCGATGATGAACTTCGGGAAACGATACCAGATCTCCTTCGCGCCGATTTTCTCGGAAGGGTTCTTATCGACCTTCGTCGCAAAGAATATCGCCACGAAAAACGCTATGAAACCGATAAGTATGTTCTGTATCGACTTCACGAGGACGGCGGCCTTCTGCGCTTCTTCGCCGAGTGCGGTGCCGGCCACGACAACGGCGCCGGTGCTGTCAACGGTACCGCCGATCAACGCGCCGCCCATGAGCTGGTTCATGCCGCACGCCTTGATGATCATCGGCTCGAAAACCATCATCAATATCGTGAAGATGATTGAGATTGAAACCGCCATCGAGAGGTCGCTCTTCTTCGCTTTAGCAGCCGCACCGGTGGCGATGGCAGCACTCGTGCCGCAAACACTCGTCGCGCTCGCCAACGTGATGACCAACGGCTTGTTGTCGATTTTCAGCACCTTGGTGCCGAGCCACCACATGAAAATGATGACTATCGGCGTCACAATCCATGCGATGCCGAGACCGTAAAGCCCGAACTTCGCGATGTTCGAGAACAGAACCGAAAAGCCCATGATGACCAACCCCGTCTTGATGTAAAACTCTGTCATCACCGCCGGTTTCAGCCATTCTGGTGTGCCGACGGTGTTTGAAATCACAAGGCCGATGAGCAACGCCCAGAAAGCCCATTCGAGATAACGGTTCAAGGTGAATTCAGCGCTTATCCATCTCACCAACAAGGCGATGACGAACAGCCCGATGAATGCCGGGATGTACTTTTTCAGGCTTTTGCCCATCATTTTCGCACCAAGCGTGAAAAGAACGCCCAACACGACAAAGGTGCGGAGAAGTTTCCATACGAAACCGATGTTGAGCTGCTTGCCCATCGATTCGGCGAACGTGCCTTTATCTTCCCAGAGATACCATGTTGAGAATTTCAATGCGGAGAAGTCGAAGCCACCGCAAAGAACTGATACACAGCCTATTGCGATGACGATAAAACCTATCCAACAGGCAAGCCAATCTTCTTTTTTCCAAAGGTCAGAGAGCGTAGTCCTCCCTGCCGTAACAATTTCATTGTTAGTGTTTTGCATGATTTTTATGGTGTTAATAAACGACAAGATGACTTGGTGTCAGGAAATCATCTTGTCAAAAAAATGGTGTTAATAATTTCAATATGGTGTTTGTAAAATATTGATTTCCAATCAAATGATTTCAATAAACAAAGAACCTGATTTTTCGATTAGAAGTTGACCGAAACCAAAGCTGCGACCATGTGCCCGTTGTTTTTATTCGCCTGGTCTGTCTTCAACGTATAGTTAAGTTGCAGACGGAGATGTTTCATCGGATAATAGTTCACGCCGGCCATGTAATATGTCGAGCGTTGGTTGTCGAGGTCAAGGTTGTTGTTCATGTAGTCGTAACGGAGCACTGGCGCGATTCTCTGTTCTTGTGCGCCTTCTTTCTTGCATTTGAATTTGAAATAATAAGTCGCCATGACATAGACGCCATCGCTCTTCTGCGCTGAAAGCCAATCCGGTTGCGTTTTGTCAATTTTATCGGTGATGCCGTAGATGTATTCCGAACGCACAGTGAGGCGGTCGTTTTTATACTGCATGCCGTATGTGTAGCGGATTCTGTTGCCATCCAAAGAGTCCTTTATCAGCATCTGTGACCCGATGTATGCCGCGCCGGTCATCATGAAATCTTTTGTAAATGGGTGAAAATCAATGCGTGCCGCGAAATCCTTATGCTCGTTGTTATCCTTGAGATTGATACCGTTGCCGTTGTAGATTCCGATGGTGTAGTCCAGAATATTGTATTTTGCGCCGTCCTCTCCGCGGCTGAACAAACCACCGTATGCGATGAAACCGACATCACGGCCGCCGCTGTAGTTCTTGTTGCCGGAAATATCGCTGAACCCCGACAACTTATTCACTACCTGCGCATATTCAATGACTTCCAAATCGCTGAGCGAATACGGATTTTCAATTGTGAACGGAATTTTCTGTTGGCCAATTTTGAAGTTGAGCCACGGATTGATTTTCACCGCGACGTAGGCGTCAAGGAGTTTCGGCGAGCTTGCGAACTCGGCTTGGACACGGAATTCCAGATGTTTGTTGATGTTTCCTTTAATGTCGAGACGCGCGCGTCTTACATTAAAGGTGTTCTCATTCGACACGACACCGGCGTCGGTCTTGGCATTTTCAAATGTGTACTGCGCGTCAAGACGACCGCCAATTGAAAGATAATCGCCGATAAGCGATTTCTTCTTCTCAACCCTTGTCTCGGGTTTCTGTGCATAAACCGCTGTTAATGAAGTAGATAACAACAGCAATGCCGCAACTAAAAATTTCTTTGCTTTCATGATATTTAAGAATTTTGTTAATACTTATTTTTAAAAAACGCGGCAAAAATACAAAAAAAGTAAATACGTTTACTATAATTTTGAGAAAATAGTAAAATATTTTACTAATTTTAAAAAATCCCTATTTGCAACCTTTCTTATACCCCACCAAAACCACGCTCGACTTCCCGACACCCTTGCTGTTATAGACGATCTGGCTGATGTTGCTGACATAGCGGGCATACCACGAGTCGGACGATGAGCGGAATGTCCCGACCGGCGTTTTCGTGCGGACGTTCTCGTGGATGAGGTAGGCGTTGAAAGTGCCGGCCTCCGTCTTGATGGTCTTATAATCAATAACTTGTCGCTCCGTAGTGTAAATTGTCGCTTTGATGAATCCAATCTTCACCGGCATCTCCGTGTCGGGCAGCCTGTCGCCGACCTTGAAATCTCCCATGATGGTGCTCGGGTCGCCGGACGAAAGCATGTACTGCACCCTCAGGGCTTTCATCCAATCGTTCATCACGATATACGACTTGCCGTTTTTCTTGGTGATATCCATGATGAACTCATTAGGCGCGCGGAAGAATGGTTCGCCATCGGGCTCGTAGAAGTTGTAAACCATCATGAGGCGTCCGTTTTGGAGGTCGCCCTCGCGCTCGCGCACCGTCATGGTGAAATATGCGTTCATCTCGCCGTTCTTGTCGTACGACTCGTAGGTCAGCTGGGCGCCGATCTTCGTCGGGAAGAATGCGTTGAAAATCTCATCTGGAGAGCCGTAAGGGTTGTCAACAAGCGTGTCGTCGGTGAAATTCACAAGCTGATAAACCTCACTCCTCTGCAAGGCGCGGTTGACCACCAACGTGTCGCCTTCAACCACCGTCGTCTGAACCTGAGCGACGGCGTTGTCAATTGATATACAAATAATTAAGGTAGTAATGATTTCTTTCCAAATATTTTTCATCTTTAATGACCTTCATTTTAAAATTGAGCGGCAAAGGTACTAAAAAATCCAAAATAAACATATTCGTTGAAAACTTTATAAATATAAGTGTTTATTTTGTAACTTTGCCCGCATTTTCAGAGTAAAAATAAGAAATTCGAGCAAATGAACATTACCATAATTTGCGAAGTATTTGGAGAAGCGAACAACGGCACCACAATAGCCGCCATCAATCTCATAAATTATTTGAACAGTCATGGTCACGAAGTGAAGGTGGTGTGTCCGGACGAAGACAAGCGTGACTGGAAGAATTATTATATACTTCCGAAGCAGAATCTCGGCGCATTGATAAACTGGAGAATACGCGTCAACGATATTGTACTTGCGAAATTTGACAGGAAAATAATTTACGAAGCCGTGAAAGATGCCGACATTGTGCATGTAATGCTGCCACTGTTCACTTCGCGCAGAACATCGAAATACATCGAGAAACTGGGGATACCTATCACCGCCGGATTTCACGCGCAGGCAGAGAATTTCTCAAACCAGATCGCGATGCAGAACGTGAAGCTTGTGAACAAACTGATATACCACTGGTACGACGGCAACATCTTCCGCCAAGCACAAGCGATACATTACCCGACACAGTTCATCCGCGACATCTTCGAGAATGAGATAAAAAGAAAGACCAACGGCTACGTCATCTCCAACGGCGTGAACAAGATGTTCAAGCCGAACCCGGGAGCGAAGCCCGAACAGTTCAAGGACAAATACTGCATCCTTTTCACGGGACGACTTTCAGCCGAGAAGTCACACATGGTACTTCTTGAAGCCGTTCACAAGTCGAAATACAACGACAAGATCCAGCTTATCTTCGCCGGCAACGGCAGAACCGAAGCCCCGATAAGAAAATATTCAGCGAAACATCTTGTGAATCAGCCGGTCGTCGATTTTTTCTCAAGAGAAAAGCTATTGGAAATCATCAACTTCTGCGACCTGTACTGCCACCCGGCCGAAGTAGAGATTGAAGCCATCGCCTGCCTTGAAGCTATTTCATGCGGCCTCGTGCCAGTCATCGCCAACTCACCGAAATGCGCGACGAAAGGTTTCGCCATCGACGAACGCAGCCTGTTCAAAGTCAACGACAGCACCGACCTGGCATGCAAAATAGATTATTTCATCGAACATCCCGAAGAAAAAGCAGGACTCAGCAGGAAATATCTCGAAGAAAGCGTGAACTACGACCAGGACGAATGCATGAGACAAATGGAGGAAATGTTCCTGAAAGAAATAGAAAAACATAAAAACTCGTGAAACTCGTGTTAAAAAGCTCGTGAAACTTGTGTTAAAATAATATGCCAAGAAAACAGCGATATTTCTATTATTACGACGAGGTTCACGATGACTTCGCGAGTAATAGTATTGTCGCGAAGCCCATACCAGAAGACTACGAATATTTCCCGAAGAGCCGTCTGTACAGAATAATCGAGCCTGTCGCGTATTATTTCATCGCCGTCATCATCAAGATTTGCTACGGCCTGAGACTCGTCTTCCCGATAAAGAACAAGAAGGTGCTGAAGGAAAGGAGAGACCGCAAGAAAGGCTATTTCGTCTTCGCGAACCACACAAATGCCATCAACGACGCCTTCGCCCACCCAGGGACAGCGTTTCCCGGACATTGCTACCATATCGTTCATCCCGACGGCATCTCCATCAAAGGACTCAGCACCTTCCTCAGGATGATCGGGCTTTTCCCAAGACCTGAGAAAAGAAGAACGTACCTCACTTTTTACAACTCCATCGAAAAAGCAATTGGCAAAGGCCGTTCGATAGTGATTTTCCCGGAGGCGCACATCTGGCCTAAATACAACAAAATCAGGAATTTCCCTGACGTGAGCTTTTATTATCCGGTGAAATTAGACGCCCCATGCTATGCAAGGACGACCGTCTATAAGAAACGCCGCGACGGAAGCACCAAAGGCGTGACATACTACGACGGGCCGTTCTATGCAGACCAGAAACTGCCTTTCAAGGAAGCCCAAAAAGACCTGCGCGACCGCATCCACAAAAAAATGACGGAGCGCACAAACGACTCCGCCATTGACTGCAACTATCACTATATCAAGGTCGAAACACCTGATGAAGTGAGGATGGAGGTTATTTAGCAGAAAAAAATTTTCATTTAAAAAATTATGTAATTTTGCGGCGCCATTTTCCTTTGTGACGTTTGTTTAACGGACTTCGCAAAATCCGAAGGGAGTGGCGTTAAAGAGTAAAGTAGAAGTCCCCGTAATTAAAATTTTGTTTATATGAAGAAAACAAAAAAAATTCTTTTCATGGCATCCTTTGCCATGCTGTTTGCGTTATCTTTCGCGGTACTATTGAACAGCTGCAAGAAACGCAATGATGACACAAAGGTCGGAAGTATCATCGGCAAATGGTACAATGAGACTCCAATTGGCGTCGATGGCGTTGTCATTACCACTCTCGAGTTCAGGGACGACAACATGTTGCATGTGACGTTGGATTATTCAGATCTCGCAAAAGCGGACGACAATCTTGATTTCACATTGCCTTATGAAGTAAAAGACAATATACTTCGTATTACGTATAATTACGAAGACGTAGAAGATTTTGAATATGTTGATTATTTTGAAGATAAATTTGAAATAAAAGACAATTATAGATTAACTTTCGTTGAAAATATTAACGATGACGCCGATGGCGTTTTTTCAAGGATTGAATAGAATAGAATAAACCCTTAACAATTAGTTATTATGAAAAGTATGAAAATTATCAGAAACAGCATATTGGCTGTGTTATTATTCGGTTCAATTTGTTTGAATGCACAAAAACCGATATGGCTTGTCGGCCACCGTTGCAATTCTCAGGCACCTCTTGCTGCAGTGCTTGAAGACGGAGGCAACGGCGTTGAGATAGATGTGCGTACTCCCAACAACGGCGCATTCTGGTGCGTTGACCATGACTATTCGTGGGCCGAAAGCAGCTGCGACGGTAAAAAACACTTGAGTCTCAAACAATATCTCGCTCTTCCCGAATTGAAGGATCAGCGATTCTGCCTCCTTTGGATTGACTGCAAACACCCTTATCTAAAAGAATTGGTGGAATACGTGCATGCCAATATACCTGAAGACATCAAAGGCAAGTTCGCCATTGCGTACAGCCGCTACGACTTGAAAGACATCAACTACTTTGTAACTGATAATGGACAAGCAGTACATATCTTAGATTGGCTTAAGGCAAATCTTTGGGAAAACGAAGGTCTTAGCCTCGGCTGGGAGAGAGCACAAAATAACGCCTTTAAGGCATTGCTGGATCAACATAACTTCCCATACGAGAAGCATTTCTTCACAGATGGTGCTTTCCACAGCAAACAAATGACGAAAAACTCAAGATGGTGTATAAGTTTGAGAAAAGCAGCCGAGTACAGAGACGCAAAGCAGTTCTGCTGCCGCGTTGGTATGTGGACTGCCTCAACAGCATACGACGCTTATTGGTTCTTTGACCCCAAATATGGTAACATGACTTGCGATGTCGTTATGGCGGAATGCAGAAAAACCGCTGGACTTGTTCCGTTGATTGCTTCCCATACCGCACTGAAATACTGCAGATTAAATTACATTGACAAAAATACCGACAAGTTTAAAATCGCTAAACGTTCAAATACTTTCTTTGTAAAGTAAAAGCGTGTATATCATTGAAATAATAAAGCAGGAAGGGAAAAAGTTCCCTTCCTGCTTTTTTTGAATTGGGTAAATGTACTAATTTATATACAGTCAATGTGTTATTCTTCTGTACATAAACTGTAACACAAACCAATTTGCTAACTGATCAAATTTTTAACGAACCATTGTTAAAAATTAATTTTCCCTTTGATATAAAAGTTCCTTCCCGGCTCGTAGTTGATGTCGCTTCGGTTTGTGGAGAAGAAGTTGGTATATGTCTCGTTTGTGACGTTATCGATACCGCCGAAAAGCTGCATTCCGACCCTTCCTATTCTGAACACTCTGCTGCGCAATGCGATGTCGAACCGTCCGTAGGCCGATGTCGGCTTTTCACCTTCGGCGATGAGATGTTTCTCGCCTGCGCCCGTAACCTCAACGGATGCTGTCCCGACCTTATCGTAAGTGTATGACACACCAATCACGCCTTTCATCGGCGGGATGTTCGGCAGATAAGAATCGTTTTCTCTGTCGATGCCCATAGTGTAAGAGCCTGACGCAAAAACATTCAACCCGTTGATAATGTTGTAGTCGAGACTCAAGTCAACACCACAGAGCAATGCTTTACCGACGTTGTCCAAGACAAGAGCCGGCACTGAATCCGTCGCGCCGTCGGTTGTCTGATAGTTGAAAACTCCGTCTCTCTCGACAATCATGTTGTTGATTCTGTTGATGAAACCAGAAGCCTGCATGGTGAATTTGTCGCCCCAAAAACGTACTCCGAGGTCACCGGAGATGCCGTCTTCCGACTTCAAGTCAGGGTTGCCGAGACGCACCTTGCTCGTCAGGTCGATGTACTTGAAACGTTCTTCGAGCGAAGGCGAACGATAAGACCTTGCTCCGTTCAAAACAGCATGCAACTTATTGGTAATCTTATATATGGCACCGATGTTCGCACTCCATGAAAAGTCCTGCTTCTTCCCTTTTTCAAAGGTGATGCGCTGTCCGGCAGGGTGTTCGTTCATGTTGCCGTTTGTGATGATGTAATCAACATCGTGACATTCCCCGTTTTCGACGAAGATGCCGTCGATACGTCCGCCGATGGTGACGTTGAGGCGGTTTGCGAAGAAACGCATCTCATCCTGCACAAAGACACCCGCGCTGGTGAAAGACGCATCAGGAAGCGGTGATTCTTTACGTTCTATACTATTGGTTTTCAAAATATTCCCGATAGAGTCCTGAACCGTCACTGTAATGTGTTTTGTGCGGTCGCTGGTGATGTTCCGCCTCCACACATCAACACCGGCGATGAGGATGTTTCTGTCGTTGAACTTGAAAGTGCCCTGCACGTTTCCGCCGAAAGTCAGGTGAGTGCCTTTGGGTGTGACAAGCGTCGGATTCGTCACCTGAACGTTTCCGTTCGGGAGTGTCTTCTTCGTGACGCTGTTCGGATTCATCTCCACGTCACGGATGATGTTTTGCACAAAGCCTGTGAATTTCAATGAGTTAAAGACGCGTGAGAGGTCTTTTATCTCATAGTTGGCATTGAAGAGCGTACGGCTGATGTCTTTATATTTCGCCGTTGCTGTCGGGGTGAACGCCGCACCGCCAGGGATGCCGACATCTTTCGACCAATTTCTTTGGAAATTCAATTTAATAATGTGATTATCAGCTGGTTTAAAACCGATGCGCGCGGAGACATCATTTGTCTTATAGCCGCTGTTTTTAATGTAACCGGCAGGTGTCTTGATGTTACCTCCAAATCCGTAACCGGCGTTGAGTTTCGCATACCATTTCTTGTCGCCGACATTCATGTTTATATAGTCTGCATTCGAAGCATTGACCGAAGCAAGTCCGACCATGGCACACCCGTTGACATAAAGCTTGTCGGAGAAATATCCGTCTTTTGTGATGACATTGACTATTCCGCCCATCGCGCCGCTTCCGTAAAGCACCGACTGTGCGCCCTTTATCACTTCCACACGTTCAATGTCATTCGCGTCAATCATTGACAATGAAGCGGTTAAATCTGTGGCGGTTTCAACTCTGTTGCCGTCAACCATGGTGACGAGGCGGTCTTCGGTGAGTCCGCGCACATTGATGTTTTTCGCCCACACACCATCACCGCCCATGAAAATCCCAGGCTCGCCGCTGAGACCGTCGGCTACAGTGAAGGTCTGTCTTTGTTCAAACTTCAACGAGTTGACAACCGCGATGCTGATCGGCACATCAACAAGTTTTTTCTCAACCTTAAGGCTGTTTACAACGACATCTTCGAGTTTCACAATCGTGTCATTCTCAGAGTGTTGCACTGTCTGCGCATTGACTGCGCCGGCGCACATCGAAAAGACGACCGCGCCGATTTTCAAGAATTTGTTTTTCATTTCACTTAATTTTTAACAAGGCCGATTTCACCTCGATGCCGTCAAGACGTCCGAGTTGTCCGGTCAAGGAGCCAATCTGGTCGGTGGTGCCTTCTAAAATCAGGGAAATGATGCTGTGGTTGTCGGCGCGCGGAAGCCCTATGCGTCCGATGATGATCTCGGCGTGACGCGATATTATTTCGTTGACGCGTGGAGCCGCCATCCGGTTTTCGATTTCGATAATTACTGTTCCAAGTCTCTTTTCCATTAGAATAACCTCCGGTTTAGATTTTAAAAACTCCGTAACTTCTTCAACTTCAACGTATTGTCTTAATTTCAGTCTATTACGGCCTTCGTTGATTTAGTTCCGGCAAAGGTAAACAAAAAAACTATACAAATTGTTTATATCTCAAGGATAAAATATATTCGTGTAATTCGTGAAATTCGTGGTTGTTATTTGTTAAAAGAGGAGAGAGTAGAGTTAAAAGAGGGGTGTTGAGTGTCTTATTCGGATTATTCGTGATATTCGTGGTGAAAAAAATAACTTTAGTGGTCAAAAATAACTATTTTTGCAAAATGAAAAATTCAATCCTGACATCGGTCATTTGTGTGCTGCTTGCCATGTTATTTTCTTGCGGTAACAGTAATTCACCAGAGAAGAAGTCTCATTACGTCATCGCTTCCTTGCGTGGTCCGTCATCGCTCGGCATGCTTCAACTCATTGACAGTCTGAATAATACAGAAAAATCCACGATTGAAATCATGATTTTCAACGAGCCGCTTCAGGTCCGCAAGATGATGCTTGACGGCAGCGCCGACTTCGCTGTCCTCCCAACCACGATGGCGGCGTTGCTTTACAATAAAGGTGTCGATTACCGGCTTGCCGCCATCTCGACATGGGGCACGCTCTACCTTTGCGGCAATGACACGACAATTCACACTTGGAATGACTTGAGACACAACAAGATACATCTCATGGCAAAGAATATGACGCCAGATGTCCTTTTCCGCTACCTCCTGAAAAAAAACAGACTCGAGCCTTATCAAGACGTTGATTTGGATTACCGTTTCCCGAACCATATAGACCTCGCTAATGCGACAACGGCCGGCATTGCGCCGATGAGCGTCCTTTCCGAACCATATCTGAGTTATGCCATGATAAAAAATGACAACATTCACATTATCATGAGTTTGCATGATGAATGGAAGAAAACCGAAGGCTTTGAGATGCCGGAGACAGCGTTTATTTGTAACGGCGATTTGGCCGAAGACAACCCGCAGCTTGTTGAAAAAATCGTGAGTATTTACGGGAAGTCGGCCGATTGGGTCAATGAAAATGTTGACAGAGCCGCCGCTCTCGCCGTGAGGTATGAGATTGTGGGCGACGAGAGTGCCGCCCGAGACGCCATTCCGCGCTCAAACCTGCGTGTCGCCCGCTCGGAGGATGTCAAAGACTTGGTGGTGAATTACTTAAACGTGTTTCATAAAATGGATTCAGCGATAATAGGAGGGAAGATGCCGGATGAAAAATTCTACTAAAAACATTATCATATTGTCTTCCGTCGCAGTGATGCTGATTCTTTGGGAAGTGGCGTCCTTGCGCATCGACTCCGAACAGATCATGCCCGGACCGGCAGCGACTTTGATTTCAACGGTCAAGCTGTTTGGCGAGAAAGACTTCATCTCAATCGTGTTCTCCACGGTCTTCCGCGGTATCATAGGGTTTCTCATCGCCACGGCAGCCGGGGTGATTTTCGGAATCACCGCGGGTATCCACGATGGCTTCAGCGCATTCATGAGGCCCTGGGTTGTGGTGATGCGCTCGACACCCGTCGTCGCCTTCGTACTCCTCGCACTGATATGGTTCTCGCAGTCAACGGCGGTATTCATCGGGATACTGACGATGTTCCCGATGATTTTCACAAATGTCGTTGAAGGAATCCATAATGTTGACGGCAGGTTGCTTGAGATGTCGAAACTTTATAATGTAAAGAAAATCAAGGTGATAAAAGGGGTTTATGTGCCTGCAATAGCACCGTTTATGGTCAGCGGGATTTCAAGTGCCATCGGCATCGGCTGGCGTGCTATTATCGTGGGTGAGGTCATGAGCCAGCCGCGCTATGGCATCGGAAACAGCATGCAACTCGCACAGATTCAGATGAGTGTTGACAAACTGATTGCCTGGACAATCATCGCCGTGTTACTCGGTTTTCTTTTTGAAAAAATAATAAGACTGATTGAAAATGTTACAGTTAAGAGGCATAAATAAAACTTTCGGCGACAGCGTCATTTACTCGGATTTCGACATCGAGTTCCGGGAAGGCGTCACGACGTGCATACTCGGACCGTCGGGATGCGGAAAGACCACGCTGCTCAACATCATCTGCGGTCTGCTCAAGCCCGATGACGGGACACTGCAAGGTTTTGACAACAAGCGTTTCGGCTATATTTTCCAGGAGTCGAGACTGCTTCCATGGAAGACCGTCAGACAAAACATCGAGTTTGTCGCCGACGGAAAAGACACCGATGAGTTTTTGAAACTCGTTGATTTACAACATGCTGCCGACAAATACCCGTCACAATTGAGTGGCGGAATGAGCCAGCGCGTCTCCATCGCCCGCGCATTGGCAGTCAAGCCCGACATCATTCTCATGGATGAGCCATTTTCAAACTTAGACAGAATCTTAAAGAAAAACATCATTGACAGCTTCAGAAACATCTTGGAGACAGAAAGAAAAACGGTCATCTACGTCACACACGACATCGATGAAGCCATCGCGATGAGCGACGATATCTTCGTCATGAGCAAGGCACCGGTGAAAATCGTCTTTGAGGAAAAAAACATCAGAGACAAAGACATCAAAGACAAAATCATCAGTTTTTTGTAGGATTTTTCACCCCGAAATACAAAGAGGGAGACGGCCAAAAACATTTTTCAAAAAAAAGTAACCTTTCATTCAGAAAAATTGCTTAATTTTGTATGCTTATTTTTGACCACAAAAAACACACTGAATAAAATGGACAAGACGAAGGTATTATTCATCCACCAAGAGATAACTCCCTATCTCGCAGAGACACCGATGTCATTGATTGGCAGATACTTACCACAGGGGATTCAAGAAAGAGGGAAAGAAATTCGCATCTTCATGCCGCGTTTCGGCAACGTGAACGAACGCCGCAACCAGCTGCATGAAGTCATCAGGCTGTCGGGCATGAATATGATCATCAACGACACCGACCATCCCTTGATCATCAAAGTCGCATCAATTCAGAAAGCAAGGATTCAGATATATTTCATCGACAATGACGACTTCTTCACGAAGAGGAAGTTCACCGTTGCCGAAAACAACGAGGAGTTTTACAAAGACAACGACGACCGCACTGTTTTCTTCTCGAGAGGAGTCATCGAGACGGTGAAGAAGCTGAACTGGCCGCCCGACATCATACACTGCCACGGATGGATTTCCTCGCTTGTGCCGCTTTACATCAAGAGAGCCTTCAAAGACAATCCTTTATTCAGCGATTCAAAGGTGATTTATTCGATTTATGACGACGATTTCAAAGGCGCTTTCCGTAATGGATACGACAAGAAACTCAAGATGCCGGGCATAATCGCCAAGGAAATAAAATTCCTGAAAAATCCGACATACGCCAACATCCAGAAATCGGCTCTTGACTTCGCCGACGGCATCGTAATAGCAAGCCCGAAAATCAACCCTGATGTTGAAACATACGCCAGATCGTTAAATAAACCGATTCTTGAATACCAAGGAGAGGAAAACTACGTTGATGCATACAACGAATTTTACGATAAGATCAAAGAACTATGACAAAACTTCGGATGCTGGCAATAACATTGGTTATTGCGTCGGTCGGTCTCTCATCATGCAAGAAGACACCAAAAACAATAGGCGACAACCTGCAACCGCAGAACAGTTATATCAAAGTGTTTTCATCAGAAGACCGCGACATCGTTGCACTCACACAACATGTTGACTCACTGCTTACAAGCACTTCTACGACATTACTCATCGGCTGTATGCATGACGACATCTTCGGCATGTCGCTTTCGCAGACGTTCACACAAATCTCCCCAACGGTCATCGGGCAAGTGTGGGGCGACAATGCGGTGGCTGACTCCATCGTGCTCCAGCTAAGCTACAACGGCTTCCATGGCGACACAACGACGTATCAGACGTTTGTGGTCAGAGAACTTGATGAAGCATTCACCGACTCAACAAAATGCTACTCAAACACTTTGCTCGCCGTCAAGGACAACATACTCGCGGAATACACATTCCAACCCCATCCAAACAAATACAGCAACATCGATGACGATTCACTCACAAAGGCCGTCCTGCGCATCCCGTTAGACATCAGCCTCGGACAGTCTTTTATCGAAAATGAAGACAAATTCGAGACATTAGATGGTTTTCTCGATTTCTTCAAGGGATTGAACATCTCATGCCAACCCGACATCCCGATGTTAGGCTCAACAGGCGCGACGTGCTTCTTCGACGCGACGAACAGCTACACATACGTGAGGCTTTATTATCACAACGATACAGACACGTTGAGCTATGATTTCAACATCACGTCCGACAACAAGCATTTCTGCAACTACAGTCATGATTACGAGGCGGCTATGGCACCGATAAATTTCAACGACTCCACCGACAGCCGCTATCTATACGTCCAAGGCATCGCAGGTGTCATGACATGGATTAAGTTCCCGAACATCGCTTCATGGGCCAAGTCATTCAACACCAACGTCCTTATCAATGAGGCGAAGCTGATTATGAAAGGCGCACCAGAGTCAATTAACGGAGCAACCAACGACACCGCGACTTTCACTCCCCCGACGCAGCTCATCATCGCGAAGAAGACAGGTGAAGGGACGTATGCAATCCTTGATGACCAGTATGTCGGTTCGGAATATTATGGCGGACAATACGACAGCGAAAGCGGGACTGTCTATTTCAGGCTGAACAGCTATATACAAAACCTCATCTTGGACGGTCCGGATGCGGAGAACTTAGGGCTTTACATTTTTGTCAACGCCGGTGCCTACACCCCGCGCCGCTGGATCTTCAACGGCCCTGACTATCAGGACATTGAAAACAACCTCAGACTCGAACTAACATATTCACTAATCGACACTGAATAACAGAATCTCATGAAAAAATTATTTTTAATACTTTGCGTTTTATTAGGTATGACAGCACAAGCACAAGACAAAGAGACAAAGGTTTTATTAAAGACCAATCAGGGCGACATCACGGTGAAGCTTTATAACGACACACCAAAACATCGCGACAATTTCATCAAGTTGGTTAACGAAGGGTGGTTCAACGGCTCGCCTTTCCACCGCGTCATCAATAAATTCATGATTCAAGGCGGCCAGAACGCCGACGGACGCGTGGACCCGGGCTACACAATCCCAGCGGAAATAAAACCGAACCACTATCACTTCAAAGGCACCCTCGCGGCAGCACGCATGGCCGACCAGGTGAACCCGAAAAAGAACTCAAGCGGTTCACAGTTTTACATCGTCCAAGGTGAAGTCTATACACCGCAACAACTTGAGAGATTCCGCGACTATTACGGAAAGACATTCACCAAAGAGATGGTTGATGTCTATACCACACTCGGCGGCACACCGCATTTGGACGGCGACTATACCGTCTTCGGCGAAGTGGTCGAAGGCCTCGATATTGTTGACAAGATAGCAGCGGTGAAGACCGGATACATGGACGCCCCCGTCGAACCAGTAATCATCATCTCAGCTGAAATATTAAACAAATAATCACATCTATAACCGCGTAGCGGTTACATATCAGTAACATAAGAGTTAGAAGTTACACATCAGTATGAAAGAGAAAATTGAACAGATATTGAAGGAAGTCAAGTCGTTCCACGCCGACAGCAAGGAGGCGGTGGAAAACTTCCGTATCGCTTATCTTAGCAAAAAAGGCACCATTGCAGCACTTTTCAACGACTTCAAGCAGGTCGCCCCTGAGATGCGCAAGGAAATGGGCATGAAGCTCAACGAACTGAAGAACGCTGTCCAGGAAGTGCTGGAAGAGCAACAGAAAAGATTTGAGACTCAGACAGACGCAAAGAACGACCTCGACCTCACTCTGCCTGCCGGCATCATGAACGGCTCACGTCACCCTCTGTCGATCGTGCGCAACGAAATCAACAACATCTTCAAGCGTCTCGGTTTCGTCATCGCCGAAGGCCCTGAGATTGAGGACGACTTCCACGTCTTCTCGGCGTTGAACTTCCCGCCCGACCATCCGGCACGCGACATGCAGGACACATTCTTTGTGACAAAATCGCCTGATGTCGTCCTCCGCACACACACCTCAAGTGTTCAGGTGCGCGTCATGGAACAGGGCAAGCTCCCAATCCGCATCATAGCGCCAGGAAGAGTGTTCCGCAACGAGGCAATCTCGGCCCGCGCACACTGCATCTTCCATCAGATTGAAGGCCTATACATCGACAAAAACGTATCTTTCGCCGACCTCAAGCAGACACTTTACCATTTCGTGCAGGAATATTTCGGAGAAGGCACGAAAGTGCGTTTTCGCCCGTCGTATTTCCCGTTTACGGAGACTTCGGCGGAGATGGACATCTCCTGCAACATCTGCGGCGGCGAAGGCTGTAACATCTGCAAACACACCGGATGGGTTGAAATCCTCGGCTGCGGCATCTGCGACCCTAACATCCTGAAAGCCTGCAATATCGATCCTGAAGAATACACAGGCTTCGCTTTCGGAATGGGCATCGAACGCATCGCAATGCTCAAATATCAAATCAACGACTTGAGGATGTTCTTCGAGAACGACATCCGTTTCCTCGAACAGTTCGAACAAGCCTGAATTTAGTTAAAAGTTAAAAGAGTAGAGTTAAAAGAGGCTGACGCGCGTAAGTTATACCATGTGCTTCAGCCTCTTTACTCTTTACTCTTTAATCTCTAATCTCTGCTCCTGATGAGTTCGATTTCATGCATCTCAATGTCTTCAAGCAGATTGTCAATCTTTTTAGTGTGCTCAATATCAACGTTATAGACAACTATAACGCCTGGAATCTGCTTGATTTTTGATATTATAGACTGATAGTTTTCATCGGTGATGAAATTGCGTATCACAATGAGATAATCTGTCGGCAGTGCCATCTTCATCCACTTTGACTCTTCATTTGAAAGTGCCACAAGATTGAACGCATTGCTGTTTTCACCGCCATCGTAAAGATAGAACGAGAACGGCTGTCCGTCTTCATTAACAATATCGGAATATTTTACAAGATTGATTTTCAGTACGTTGTTAATGTACCAAGCAAGTTTGTAGTCTTCAAGGTAACTGTTGATGCCGATGATTCTGATGTCATCGAAAGGTTCGACGACGATTTTGTTTTTTTTCCTAACCATATTATATTGTATTTAAAATTCCTCTTCAAGGATGTGCCAAGTCTTCTCCGAGGCGAGTTGCTCGGCGCCTTTTATCGAATAGTCGGAGGCTTTTGCATACGCTTTGTTGTCTATAAACACCTGAATCTCATACAGTTTGTCGTAGCTTTCGCCTTTTGTATTTACGATTTTATAATCGATATGATGTTTGTGTTTCTGCGACCATTCGAGTATTTTGCTCTTGAAATTGACTTCATTTTTCTCAATGTTATCAATGTCGAGATGCAATTTTATAACGTTATCCACAATGATTTTATAGGTGAAGTCATAGCCTTTGTCGAGGAAGAGTGCGCCTGTGAAGGCTTCGAAGGCATTGCCTCCAATGCAGCGGAACTTCCCGTGGCTGTCGTGTGATTTCACGTATGATATTTTCTCTTCAAAGCCGAATTTCTGCGAAAGCTTGTTCAATGAAGCGCGGCTGACGATACGCGAGCGCATCTCGGTGAGGAAGCCTTCCTGTTTTGTCGGAAACTTCCTGAAGAGATATTCGGCCACGACAGAGCTCAAGACGGCGTCACCGAGATATTCGAGACGTTCATTGCTCACCGTCACGCCGCTTAAAATCTTGGCGCTCATCGACTTATGAGTAAAGGCCAACTCATACAAAACGATATTCCCCGGATAAAATCCGAAGATATTATGTATAAAATTCGCCAAGCTACGTTGGGATTTGTTACGATAACGTAAAAGCTCAAACATTATCAGAACTTCTTGAAGACTATGCAAGCGTTGTGACCGCCGAAGCCAAAGGCATTGCTGATAGCGTAATTAACGGTTCTTTTCTTTGGTTTCCAGAAAGTGAAATCGAGCTTCGGGTCGATGTTCGGGTCGTCGGTAAAGTGGTTGATTGTCGGAGGCACGATGTCGTTTTTGCAGGCCAAGATGGTTGATATTGACTCTATTGCGCCTGCGCCGCCGAGAAGGTGTCCTGTCATCGACTTGCCGGAATTTATCAATATGTTGTAAGCATGTTCTCTGAAGACTTCTTTTATCGCGTTCACTTCCGGCAGGTCGCCGGCTGGTGTTGATGTGCCGTGAGTGTTGATATGGTCTATTTTTTCGGGAGTGATGCCTGCATCGTTCAATGCGCGTTTCATGCTCAACGCGGCTCCGAGTCCTTCCGGATGCGGGGCTGTCATGTGATAAGCGTCGCCGGATACGCCGCAGCCTATCACCTCGCCGTATATCTTCGCACCGCGGGCGATGGCGTGCTCAAGCTCCTCCAGTACGATGCAGCCGGCGCCTTCACCCATCACGAAACCATCACGGTCGGCGTCGAACGGACGTGACGCCGTCTTCGGGTCGTCGTTGCGGGTGGAGAGGGCCTTCATGGCCTCAAAGCCGCCGACACCGACGGGGCAGATGGCCGCTTCGGAGCCACCGACAATCATCACGGATGACTTACCGCTGTGAACGTAGTTATAACCTTCAATTATAGAGTTGGCTGATGACGCGCAAGCGGAAACCGTCGCGAAATTGGCGCCATGGAAACCATATTTTATCGAGATGTGACCTGCGGCGAGGTCAGGCAACAGCCTTGGGATGATAAACGGGCTCAAGCGCGGCGTTCCGTCGCCTAACGCAAAGTCCTTCATGTCATTATAAAGACTGTCGATGCCGCCGATACCAGACGCAAAGATAACACCGACCTCATCGAAATCGGTGTTATCCCTGTCGATACCTGAATCTTTGATAGCCTCGTCGGATGCGACGATGGCGAACTGCGCGAAACTGTCGAGTTTCCTCGCCTCCTTACGATCGAAATACTGCGACGGGTCGAAGTCTTTCACTTCGCACGCGATGCGGCACTTGAACTTAGAAGCATCAAAACGTGTTATCTCGCCGGCACCGCTGACACCGCTAAGCAACGCATTCCAATAGTCTGAAACATTATTGCCTATCGGTGTGATAGCTCCAAGACCGGTTACTACAACACGCTTATAATCCATGACTTATGCTTTGTGTTCTTCGATGTATTTAACTGCATCACCAACAGTCATGATGTTGCTGGCCTGATCGTCCGGAATAGCAACATTGAACTCTTTTTCAAATTCGAGAAGCAACTCAACTGTGTCGAGTGAATCCGCGCCTAAATCTTGTGTAAAACTCTTTTCCAATGTGATTTCTGACTTCTCAACCGCCAACTTGTCAGCGATGATTGATACGACTTTTTCTGTAATTTCTGACATTTTCAATAGTTTTTATTTTTAATATACTTTTTCTGCTCAAAGAAAAAACTCAACAAAAGTAGTTCATTTTTTCACACAATGATAAATTTTTTTGAAATATTTTATACATATTTTTTTAAATTTTTGATATTCAATAAATTACAAAATTACATTTTTTTATTTCTTTCCCGAAAATCTTAATTTAATTCCAAAAATCGAGAATTTTTCAGCCAGTTCAAAAAAAAGCAGTAATTTTACGCTTCAAAAATATGAAATAATTTCTTTGGATATTTTTTAATCTGAAAGCATAAAAATGATAACTCCAGACAGACCGAAAATTTTTCTCATTGACGCATACGCATTGATTTACAGGGCTTTTTTCGCGTTGAACAAAAAACCAAGAACCACTTCAAAAGGATTCAACACTTCCGCTATCATCGGATTTCTGAATGCACTCTATGATGTCATGAAAACAGAGCGGCCGAGTCATATCGGCGTGGCTTTCGACCTCGGCGCACCGACGTTACGCACCGAGAATTTCTGCGACTACAAGGCGAACAGAGACGCCATGCCTGAAGAGCTCCGCGCATCGATACCTTATATAATGGAAATTATCAGGGGCTTCAACATCCCGATTTACGCAGTGGAAGGCTACGAAGCCGACGACGTCATCGGGACACTCGCCAAGAAAGCGGAGAAAGCCGGATATCTGACTTACATGATGACGCCCGACAAAGACTTCGGGCAACTCGTGAGCGACACCACATTCATCTTCAAGCCCTCGAAAATGGGAGAGGACCCTAAAATATTGGGACCCAAAGAAGTCTGCGAAAAATATGGCATCAATGAACCTAAACAACTTATTGATATTCTGGGACTTTGGGGCGATGCGGCGGATAATATCCCAGGCATTCCGGGAGTGGGCGAGAAAACAGCCGCAAAATTCGTGCAGGAATACGGCTCGATGGAAAACCTCATCGCACATGCCGACGAACTCAAAGGCAAACTACAGGAAAACGTCAAGAACTTCGCCGAACAAGGCATGATGTCGAAGATGCTCGCCACCATCAACACCAATGTGCCGATAGATTTCAACATCGACGAACTCTCTGTAAAAAAACCTAATATTCAAGTCCTTACGCAAATATTCGATGAACTTGAGTTCCGCGGTTTCGCAAAAAGAATGCTTGATGACCAACGCAAACTCCGCGCCGAGAAAGTCGAACTGAAAACGCAGATGGCAACGATGCCAAGACAGAAACCGCAGGAATTGGATCTGTTCTCGCAATTTGATGCACAGACGCAGCATGATGCGCCTCTACAATCGTACGATTTATTTTCAGCAAAATCATCAATAAAAACTGTAAGTCATGATTATCAATTGGTTGAAACGCCAACGCAGATTAATTCTTTGATTGAGTTGCTTGAGAAAAATGACATCTTTTCATTTGACACCGAGACATCCGGACTTGATGTCTATTCGTCGGAGATCATCGGGATGTCGTTTTCCGTCAAGGCGCACGAGGCGTATTACGTGGTGATGCCTTATGGTTTTGAAAAGACAAAACAGATTCTCGAACTATTCGTTCCATTGTTTTCCGACAAGGGAAAGACTCTCGTCGGACAAAACATAAAGTTCGACATGTCGATGCTTGCGCGGTATGGTATCTCGTTGAAAAACAAACTGTTCGACACGATGCTCGCGCATTATCTCATTGACCCTGAGCAGCGGCACAACATGGATTATCTCGCCGATGTCTATCTGAATTACGAGACGGTTCGCATCGAGGAACTCATTGGGAAAGGCAGGTCGCAGATAAGCATGAGGATGGTTCCTATCGGGCAGCTCAAGGAATACGCCGCCGAAGACGCGGATGTCACCTATCAGCTTTATGAGATATTCAAGCCGATACTTGCCGAAAACCAGCTTACAAAACTCTTTGAGGAGATAGAGATGCCGCTTGTGGAGGTGCTTTCAACGATGGAATGCAACGGCGTGAAGATCGACAGCGGCAACCTGCAGCAAATCAGCGAACAACAGGCCAGGGAGATTGAGTTGATCAGAGACCAGATATACGAAAACGCTGGAAAGACTTTTAACATCGGTTCGCCCAAGCAGCTCGGTGACGTGCTTTTTGATGACCTGAAAATTAAGGCCCCGTCGAAAAAAACAAAGTCAGGACAATATCCGACCGGCGAGGAGGTGCTTCAGAAAGTCGTCAACGCACACCCCATAGTGCAGTTGATTCTCGACTGGCGCAGTCTGTCGAAACTGAAGTCAACATACGTTGACGCGCTTCCTGAATTGGTAAGTCCTATCGACGGACTTGTACATACCTCTTATAACCAAGCTGTCACTGCCACAGGGCGGTTGAGTTCCGCAAACCCGAACCTTCAGAACATACCGGTGAGAACCGACAAAGGCAAGGAGATCCGCAAGGCTTTTGTGCCGCGCGATAAAGAACATATCCTGCTCGCCGCCGACTACTCGCAGATTGAGCTTCGCATCATCACGCACCTCAGCGGCGACCCGGCCATGACGGAGGCTTTCCGCGAAGGATTAGACATCCACGCGGCGACGGCGGCACGCGTATATGGCGTCAAGCTGGAAGACGTAACGAAAGACATGCGCCGCCGAGCCAAAGCCGTCAACTTCGGCATAATATACGGGATGTCGGCATTCGGACTCGCCGAACGTCTCGGCATCAACCGCCTCGAAGCAGCGGAAATCATCAAGAACTACTTCCGTGAATACGCTGGCATTCAGGAATATATAAACAAAACCATAGAGTTCGCGAAACAAAACGGCTACGTCGAGACGATGTTTGGCCGCCGCCGTTACCTGCGCGACATCAACACATCAAACAACGTCATGCGGCAGTTCGCCGAACGCAACGCCATCAACGCGCCGATTCAGGGAAGCTCCGCCGACATGATAAAAATCGCAATGACAAACATCCATAAAGAATTTAAAGACAGAGACCTGAAGTCAAAGATGATACTTCAGGTACACGACGAACTCGTCTTCGACACATGCCTCGACGAACTTGATGTTGTCAAAGAAATAGTCAAAGACAAGATGGAGAACGCAATAAAGCTCAACATACCGGTCATCGCCGAACTGAACACCGGCGACAACTGGCTTGAAGCGCATTGATTAGTTAAAAGTTAAAAGAGTAAAGAGAACAAAAACAACAGAAACCTTAACAACCGCGTAGCGGTTACATATCAGTATGGCAGAACACAATGAAACAGGGGCTTTGGGCGAGAAGCTCGCGCGTGACTTTCTTATCGCCAAAGGGTATCAGATCTTGGAGCAGAACTGGGTCTGCGGCCACAAGGAAATAGACATCATCGCCAGGGACGGCGACGAGCTTGTAATCGTTGAAGTGAAAACGCGGAAGGTGCCGGTCATCGTTGAGCCGGAGGAGACCATCGACCGTTACAAGCAGCAGTTTCTGATATGGGCGGCCAACGCCTACGTCGAACGCAACAGGCTCGACATCGACGTGCGCTTCGACATCGTGGCGGTTGTCATCGACCAGAACAACGAACACAGAATCGAGCACACGGAAGACGCGTTTTATCCGGTGGGGAGATGATTTTTCATTCTCCTATCATCTCGTGGAACCGCTGCATCCTGCGGTAAACGTTGTTGTAGGCCATGCCCGTGACGGCGGCGATGTGCTTGTCGTCGAGGCCTACGATGCAGAGGCTCAGCAGCAGTTTGTCGTCGTATTTCAGCTTGTAGCCTTCCGGCACGATGTCATGCATGATGTCGCCGAGGTGCTCGTCCACGACATCCACTATATGGCGCAGCGTCGCCTTGTCGAGCCGCAGCTCGGGGTACGAGCCGCTCGCCTTCACGAACACCTCGTTCATCGCCGACACGCGGCGGCATGTCGCGTCGTCCATCACGGCTGACATGCATTCCTTGAACGACGGTTTCGGGGCTGATGACTGCGACGGGGCCGAACGCATCGCCGACCTCATCGCGGCGTTCTCCGCCTCAAGCTCGCGCATACGACCCTTCAGCTCCTCCGCCTCCCTCGACGCGCTGCGGGCGCGGCCTTTCATGACACCCACAAGCCACTCCCTGTCGCCTATCTCCCTGTTGAGGCTCTCTATCTCAACGTCTTTCTTCTCGATCTCCTTCCTGTGGCGTCTCTTCCTGAACATTCCGTTGAGCGAAAGCACGGCGGCCGCGGCGGCTGCCGACACCGCGACAACGACGATGATCATTCTCCACAGACGCGCCTTCTTCGCCGCCTCCCTGCCGGCGAGATACCGCCCGTAGGCGGCCACTATCTCGTTCTTCACCGACGTGAGCGCAATCTCATCCGCGGTGTCTTCGGCGAGATAAGGAGCATACTGCGCGGCCTTCTCACTGTCGCCCGTGATGTCGCATATTTCTATGATGCGCCGGGCCGCGTCCATGCGAGAGAACTTGTGCATGTTGAAGTATCGCTCATAATAATATATCGCCGAATCGTATTGACCTTCATTGTAATAGACATCCGCCAACATGCCGCAGCTCATCATTGACGTCTCATCGTCGAAACTGTTTATCAGTGAGATGATTATGCCTCGCGCCTCGTCCTGACTGCCGATGTTGTACAGTATCATCGCCCTGGTGCGGGCGATGCGCTCCCTCAGCCTGCTGTCGTCCCGCCCGCTTAATGTGAGAAGCGAATCGGCCTCCAAAATTGACGAAAGCGCAAGACTGTACTCACCTGTTTTGTTATAAATTGAAGCCAGTTGGTACTTGCCTTGGGCAATTGAAAGAAACATTTCTTCCTTCAAAAATATCTCATTGGCAAGTGAAAATAAAGCAATTGAGATGCTGTTGATTTCATGCCAAGATGTAACTGATGCCAACCTGATGTAAGTCAACGCCTTGAAATGCCTGATGTCGTATCTCTCCGCCTTTTCGTAATCTATCATGTCCAAAGCCTCGAGTGCCGAAAGGAAGTCGCCGAAAGCCTCAGCTGCGAGTTCCCTTTCATACTCGCCAACGCCTTTGTAATAATGGGCGCGGGCCTTATAGAATATGACATCAATGTTTTTCGGATATCTCAAGGCGAGGCTGTCGAAGAAGTCGGCGGCGGCTGCAACCGCCGAGTCGTTGGTCTGCCCGAAGTCGTTCTTGTACAGGGCCTCGGCCACTAAAATCTGGTATTCATAATATTCGGCCTCGGAAAGACGCTGTTCGTCGAGGGTGTCGGAGAGCGACACTATCATGTCCAACGCCGCGTCGGGGCGGGCGGTCATGGTGTCGGCTATCGTCTTCAGGACGGTGTTGTGAAGCGATTTCCTGCTTCCCGAGAACGGCGTAAAGAAGCTGCAGCCTTGCAGGAGGAGCAGCATGGCGCAGAAAACCGATGTCAGAAAGGCATTTTTATTTTTCATTCCGCAAAAATAAAAATTTTTCAGAATGCAAAAGCTAATTTTCTGATAATTTTATCATCTTGATTATCAAGTTGTTGGGCGATTTTCTGCAATAATCTGCAAAAATGTTTTCAAAAAATGCCTGAAATTATTGAATATCAAACACTTGCATTTTTCAAAATCAAGATTGGAGGTGCTTTTAAACACGTTGTAACAATATGGCTGTCAAGTTGTTAGCCCTAAAATTGCAAAAATTTGCAAACGCAAAAAAAATTTTTGTGTGTTATAAGGATGTAATTTTGCCATCGAAATTCCCAAAATAACTGAATGTGAAATTTAAAAATGTCAAGAAAATGAAGAAAAAATTATTTGCAATCATTTCAATCTTAATATTGATGTCGCATGTCGTTTATGCGGGGACACCAATAAAAATAGTGAAAAACAATGCAATATATGATATGGATCCCAAAGGCATGACTGAAAACGAAATCTCCGCCTCCATCGACGGTCACGCGCTAACCATTTACGTCAACGAGAACGTAGGCATAGCGCACATCGTCGTCACCAACTCGAACGGCGTTTACATCGACAGCGACAACCTTTTCCACACGCCCGACATGGCGACGCTCCTCATCGAGGACGAGGGCTTCTACACGGTGACGATAACACTGAACAACGGCGATGTTTACTATGGTGATTTCATGGTGACAGAGTAAAAGGAAAGACGGCGGCGGAAGCCCCGCGGCGCACGGCGGGACGGAGGCAGGGACAACGGAAAACAAAAATGAAATTGTGCGGAAAAATAAACTAAAAAATTAAAATGAACAAGAAACTAAAACTCGCCACAGCTGCAGTGGCATTGTTGATGGTGTCAGCCATGACCGCCACGGCGCAGTCCGTCACCACCTACTACCAGACAAATGAAAACTACATCGAGCTGCGCGACCTTATGGAGACACGCGACGGCAACATCATCATGAACTGCCCCGTGTTCGACCAGAACAACGGCTTGGCGGATCTCGGGACGTGGCTCTACAAGGTGTCGCCTCAGGGCGAACTGCTCGATTCGTTTTTCATCGAGGACAACGACATGCGCAGGTTTCTGCTTACACCAAACCCGGTTGACGAAAGCAATTACATTTTCGCAAGTGTTTCCAGAGATTTTGACACCGCAAGCAGTTCGTTGAGAATCAGGTTCTTCACCGACAACCCAATTGAATTACAAGATGAGATATGCGTCTCACTGCAAGACACAATTGTAAAACTTGATGCACTTTTCATTGACCCCGACAATGACATCATAGTCACATATTCCGCAAGCAAACGACTTTATTTAGCTCGTGTCGGGTTGGATGGGACTCTTAAGGACAAGACCATGCTGCCGAAACCGAGCTTCAACCTCTACCAGTACCAGCATCTGGGGCTGTTCAGGGAGTCGCCGAGGGAATACTGCCTGTGGGGCAGCGACACCGAAGATAACTTTGCGATCTACAATGTCGTGGTCGATTCGCTGCTCAATTTTGTCGGCGAGACAAAACTCAACTCCGCTTACAGTGGCGGAAATCACGAACAGATATTGTATCTCAACGACAGCACATACGCTCTTTCGTCAAGCTACACTGTTTTTCACCCATATGTGGATGGCTTGCATCTGTCAATATTTAACAGGGACAATGAGTGTCTGAAGGCTGCCATCTTCCCCGATGAAAACAGTGTGTTTTCGGCGTTTCCGATATGGGCTGCGAAAGGGGCTTCCGGCGGATTTTACTATTCGTACGACACAGATGCAGCCGGGACACAGGTGGCTGTTGTGAAACTGGATGATGACCTGAACGTATGCTGGAAACGCTACTGTCTGAAGGAAGGTCCGTTCCACATGGGAATGTCCATGATAGCATTGAGCAACGGCGGTGTCGCCGTGGGCGGATTCGACTCCCAATCCGGGCCGGAACACTTCAGGATATTCCTGATTATGATTGATGACGACGGCTCATCGGTAAACGAGGACGGTGACATCCTGAAGCCGTTCCTCTGCTACCCCAACCCGGCCTCCAGCACACTGCATATAGACATCTCGCCCGATATTATTGACCAAGTGAGCGAAATCAGCCTCTTCGACATCTCCGGCCGCCTCGTGAAGGCTCAGCAGTCGGGCTTCGGGAGCATCGACATCAGCGGCCTCGCGACGGGAATGTACGTGATGAAGGTCACGCTCGATGACGGGAAGGTGTTTGAGGAGAAGGTTGTGAAAAAATAGGATTCTCAAGAAAGCAACGGCAACAAGGGAAATTGACGCAGCCACGTCTTTTAGTGAAAAACTCATGAAGATTAGAGTGAAGAGTGAAGAGTGGAGTTTTGAGAGTGGAGTTTCAAACTAACTCCACTCTCAACTCTCAACACTTCAAACTTAACGAAAAAATAACTCCACTCTCAACTCTCAACACTCCAAACTTTTTTGTATTTTTGCGGTTCGGGTGAAATGGTTATCAAATGATGTCGTCTCACGGCGGCCGTTTGGCAGCCATTTTTCGTAAACAACTAAAAACCAACATTTATGAATAAGGAAATAATTATTTTTCAGACAAACGACTCCAAGAAAATCGAGGTCGTTTTTGAAGACGGGACGGTCTGGCTCACGCAGGCGCAGATGGCGGAGTTGTTCGGCGTAAACCGTCAGGCAATATCAAAACATCTGAATAAATTCTTCACTTCAGGCGAATTTGAAGAAAGCCGAGTATGTTCCATTTTGGAACGAACTGCCGC
>X431_Quagga__coassemble_22_pt1 | contig 44000 bp, 28 predicted proteins | sample X431_Quagga__metabat2_low_PE_006 | metagenome-assembled genome bin X431_Quagga
CCCATATTGCGTGGCCGGCGACTTTCGGCGTTATCTCAAGCAATTTCGACGGCAGTTCCTCGCCGAACTGTTTTTTCATTTTCAGTCCTTGCACGAACTTGAATCTCAGCGGTTCTGTCTCTGAAACCAGCCCCGAGGTGTAGCTCTCCACGATGCCGATGATGGCGTCGTCGCAGACCGGGATTTTTTCGACGTAAGTCATCGATGACTCGGAATATCTTGAGTTATCCGAATCGCACGAGTTTAAAAATGTAAGTGCTAATAAACTGATTAACAATAAATTAAGTAAAGCAAGTGTTTTATTCATAATATTATTCTTTTGAGTATTAATTAGACATATCGAGGTGCAAAGGTATAAAAAAATCCGACTGCAATTTGAATCTGTATTTTAGAAAATAAATTACCAAGATTTTCAATTCGGGTCAACGTCAACACTCAAAGTCACCGACTTGAAATCGGGGATATGTTTGAAAATATCAATGTTTTTCTTGATGATCTCCTTGACTTTCAACGTGTTCGAGTTTCTGTCGATTTTAATAAGAACCTGTTTTATATACTGATTTTTGATCCTTGCGACGACAGGATACTCCGGGCCGAGGAGATTCTGCCTGAAGACCGGACGCAGCTGCTTCACGAAACTGTCGGCTGCAACGTTGAGCTTGTCGTAGTCGGCGTGCTTCAACCTTATCAGGATTAGTCTGAAATACGGCGGGTAGCCGAACTGTCTTCTTATCGGCATCTGCTCCTCGTAAAACCTCACGTAATCATGCCTTACGACATTCAGGATAACGGGATGAGTCGGCTGCATGGTCTGGATCACGACCTTTCCGCGCTCACCCTTTCGTCCGGCACGTCCGCTGACCTGCTCCATGAGCTGGAATCCGCGCTCGAACGCACGGAAGTCGGGGAACGACAACATGCTGTCGGCGTCAAGAATCCCCACGGTCTTCACGTGGTCGAAGTCAAGGCCTTTTGTAACCATCTGCGTGCCGACGAGGATGTCGGTCTCACGGTTCTTGAACTGTTCGAAAATCGACTGATAGCTGTTTTTCGACCGTGTGGTGTCGAGGTCGAGACGCGCACACCGGGCCTGCGGGAAGATGACGTTAAGGTCCTCCTCCACCCTCTCCGTCCCGAAGCCTTTCATCTTCACGTCGGTGCTGTGGCACGACGGGCACTCGCCCGGGACGCTCATCGTGTAGCCGCAGTAATGGCACTTCAAGACATTCTGCGACTTATGGTAAGTCATTGATACATCGCAGTTTATGCATTGTGGAATCCAGTTGCAGACACCACATTCAAGCCTCAGCGAGAAGCCTCGGCGGTTTTGGAAGAGAATGACTTGGTTCTTTTCCGCAAGCGTGTTGTTGACAGCATCGACGAGGACGCTGCCGAAATTAGCCTTTGACAACTTGCGGCGACGTTCGACACGCATGTCGTCAACGATAATCTCAGGCATCTGCACTCCGCCGTAACGTTCTGACAATGTGACGAGTTGATAACGTCCCTGACGCGCGTTGAAATAACTCTCGAACGAAGGCGTGGCGGAACCGAGAAGGACATCGGCGCCGTGCATTTTCGCAAGGATGATCGCGAGGTCGCGGGCGTTGTAACGCGGAGCCGGCTCGACCTGCTTGAATGAGGTGTCGTGTTCCTCATCGACGATGACAAGTCCGAGGTCGGAGAACGGCAGCAGAATCGAAGAGCGCGAACCGATCACCACCTGATATTTCGACGATTTCGTCTTCTCAAAGTCAAGGACCTGATTCCAGATCTCGACACGTTCCATATCGCTGTAGCGCGAATGATAAACACCGACCTTGTCGCCGAAATATTTCTTCAACCTGTTGATTATCTGTTCAGTAAGAGCTATCTCCGGCAAGAGATAAAGGACCTGCCTGCCTTTATCGATTGCCTCCTGAATGAGTTTTATGTAGATTTCTGTCTTTCCGGAAGAAGTGACGCCGTGAAGCAGTACCGGCAGTTTCTTTTCAAAGCCCTGATGAATCTCATCAAACGCAATCTGTTGTTTTTCAGTCAGTTGAATTGAAGAGACATCATCAAGTGCCTTGAAGCTTTTCAGTCGGCTGACCTTTTTCTCATACACATCGAAAACGCCTTTTTCGGCGAGGGTCTTGAGGACGGGGCTGTTCGCGCCGGCTTTTTTCAGCAGCTCCGACGCGAGGACATCGTTGTCGGCGTTCCCGCCGAGGACGAAGAACGACATCACCACTTCGAGCTGTTTGTAGGCGCGTCTGCTGAGGTCGTCCATAAGCTCATGCATGGCGGAGTCGTCGCGATATTTGGGCGCGAGTGCGACAAACCGCTCGTACTTCGCCTTGAACTTGTTATCGAGTTCCTCCTCCATCACGATGATTTTCTTGTCGATCATCGTCTTGACAAGAGGCATAACTTTCTTATATCCAATGATTTTACTCACCTCGCTGATGGTGAGTTTAGGTTGTATTTGTAAGGCTTCGACGATAAGATATTCAAAGTCGTTGAGTGGTTGCGAGTCGAGTTCAAACTCATCAGAAAGCATGATTTTCGATTCGCTCGAAAGCTTCATCGCCGACGGCAGTGCGGCTTGCATCACCTCACCTATCTCGCAGAGGTAATAGTCGCAGATCCACTGCCAGAATTTAAGCTGGATGTCGTTCACGACAGGGAAAACGTCTATGACATCGGTTATATATTTAATCTGTTCGCAATCAGGCACTTGCTCGGATATTTCGCCGATAAGGCCCGACATTATCTTTGCTTTCCCGAACTGCACGACGGCACGTTGCCCGACGCGCACGGCATCGTTCAGCTCGAACGGCACGCGATACGAGAACGTCCCCGGCACCGGTATCGGCAGGATTATCGAGACGAAGTATGTTTTTCTTTCCATGACTTTATTTTACAAAATTTGATACGGCATACAACGGATTTATCATGATTTTCCTGACGGCTTTATCGTCATTTTCATCTGAATACTCAACAAATGAAAAGTTTTCGAGAGAGCATCTATAAGCTTCTGTCAGATGTTTTTTATTCATGAAAACGCGCAGACTTTTCATCTTGCCTGAAACATTCGCCTTAACTTCAACGGGGACAACTTTCATGTTTTTTGCAATCACATAATCGACCTCAGAAGTTGCGCCTCTATCAAGGTTTTCCCAGTAATAAAGGTCTTGTTGAGCACGCTGGCTGCCATATTTTATCATCTCCCAACCCAAAACCATTTCGGCGAGTCCGCCTTTATTTACAAGATTTTCCGCCGTTCCAGCAAGAATCAGATCCGTGACCTCGGTGGCCCGTCCGAAATCAATATCAAGAATCCTCAGTAAAAGCCCACTGTCGAGAAAAATATACTTTCTGAATTTGTCATTGACTTCAGCGCCAAATGGCAGTCCGTTTGCGGCTGTGTGACTGACTCTCTTTATGATTCCGGCATCGCAGAGCATTGCAAGGGCTTTCTTGACATCTTCCGGTTTATAGTTCCCATCAACCTTACTATAAGCGAATTTTTTTCCGATTTGAATGACAACACTCTGAAGAGTATTGCGCAGGAGTGTCGGATCAAGTTTTTCCTTATACTTCACAAAATCATCATAATATGTCTGCTGTATATCGTCTTGCTCCGCCAAACACACTTGATAATCATGAGTCTCGACCCAGGCAGCCACACTTGCCGGCATGCCACCCACCATCAAAAAAGTGCGAAACTGCTGCACGAGTTCAGAATGGAGAGCCTCAAACAGAGGCTTGTCATACTGCGCGTTTTGTTTCTCCACGACCCATGACTGCTTCCCTTGAGCATTAAGGAATTCATCGAAGGACAATGGATACATGAAAAGCGAGCGTATCCGCCCCACGCCAAAAGAAGTCAAGTCCTTCAACGCAAACTCAAGCAGCGAGCCGGCCGCAATGACATGCAGTTCGGGAAAGTCTTCCTTAAAGAACCACAGTCTTTTTATTGCATCCGCACACGACTGAATCTCATCAAGAAACAATAACGTTTTGCCCGGAACAATCGGCTTCCCATACATCATTCCCAACCTACTCGCCAATTCTTTCACGTCAGTCACCTGCTCGAACAACGATTTCAGTTCCGGTTTCCGCTCAAAATTCGCCTCAATATAATAATCAAAACTTTCGGCAAGATGTTTCACTGCACTCGACTTTCCGACCTGACGCGCACCACGCAGCAAAAGCGGCTTGTGATTGGCAGAATTCTTCCACTCAATAAGTTGATTATCAATAATCCTACTTATATACATATTTTCAAATTTTGCCGCAAAGATAATCATTTTTTGAAAAAGTCAGAGGAATAATCTGCATTTTTTGAAAAAAATCAGAGGAATAACAACTGTTTTACTAAAAAAACTCAGAGGAATAACCGACTGTTTTTGAAAAAAATCAGAGGAATATTTTTGAAACGAATATTCTTTCCTAAAATAAAGGAAAGATTTCTGAAATTTTTCCTAAAATAAAGGAAACATTTTCAGTTTTCAAAAAAGTCAGAGGAATAATCGGCTGTTTTTGAAAAAAGTCAGAGGAATAATTTTGAAATGAATATAACTTTCCAAAAACAACGGAAAGATTTCAGATTTCATTCTTTCATTTTAGAGATTTTTATTATTTTTGGACCTAATAAAATATCAGTCAGATGAAACATAAACTGTTGATTGTCTTAATATTAGCAATGTGCTCAAATGCCTTTGCCCAAGATTTCGTCATTGATGCCGACAAAAACTACCGCGACGACGTGATGACAGTACAGCTTTACCCCACCGGATTTGAACTCGACAAGCCTATAATCTCATTGAATAACCTTGAGAACGCGCTTCATCTCGAATTTGACATCCTCGCGAGCGAGGCGCCATATCTGCATTACACTTTCGTTCATTGCGACAACAGCTGGCAACCTTCTGATTTACAGAAACATGAGTACATAAACGGCTTCTCGCAGAACGAAATAATGAATTTTGAGTTCTCGCTGAACACCTTCATCGACTACGTGCATTTCGACCTTGTTTTCCCGACGGAAGACATGATGCCGACGCTCTCGGGCAATTACCTGCTCGTCGTGACAGGCGAAGACGACGATGATGTCTATTTCACGAGAAGGTTTTTTGTCGTTGATGAAAAGTGTACTATTCATACAAAGATGCCACGCTATCCATACGACATGAGTCTCGGCAAAAACAAACAGGAAATTGACCTTGAGATAAGCTGCTCAAATCTCTTCAACAACCGTCCCGACGAGTATTCAAACGTCACGATACAGCAAAACGGCCGCTGGGACAACGCCGTCGTCGGGCTTAAGCCTACATACATCTATCCCGACAAACTCGTTTACACTGAGAATGAGCGACTTGTATTTGAGCCTGGCAATCAATTCATCAGAATAAACACGAGCGAGTTCAACAACCGACCGGAAAGGACGAAGACCGTCTATCGCGAGGAAGACTGTTATGTGGTGACGCTTTACAAAGACAAGAAACGCAACACTGTCACATGGACGGAGGAAGACGACATCCACGGCGGAATGAGCATTTACCTCGAACGCACCAACCTCGATCCGCGCAAGGAAGCCGATTACGCGCGCGTTGACTTCTCGCTCGAATGGCCTTACATGACCGACCATGACATCTATATCCTCGGCGCGATAACCGACTGGCAGCTTGATGACAACTCAAAGATGGAATACGACTTCAACGAGAATTGCTATAAGAAAAGCCTCATGCTGAAACAAGGCTATTACGATTACATGTACGCCATAAAAGACAGAAACACAGGCATTTCCATGTTGGAGCCGATAAACGGCAGCTTCTGGGAGACCAACAACAACTACACCATTTACGTGTACATGCACGACCCGATGCTGAACTACGACATGCTGATTGGCTGCACAACAATAAAGTCGCACGACAAATAGATTTCCATGAAAAAAATTTTCGTCTTCACGCTTACACTCATGTTTTTCGCATCCTGCCAAAAGCAGCAGAAAGTCAATTACTCCGGCGTGACGCAGGGAAGTTATTTTTCAATAACATATTTTGATGAAGAAGGGCGAAACTTTGAAAATGAAATAGACTCGATTTTCGAGGCCATTGACAACTCCGTCTCGCTTTGGAACGAGAACTCCATCATCAGAAAAGTGAACCGCAACGAAGATGTCGTTGTGGATCAGATATTTAAAGACAATTTCGAATGGTCGCGCAGAGCATCGGAGTTTTCCGGCGGCGCGTTTGACGCAACGATAGGTCCGCTCGTTTCGGCGTGGGGTTTCCATTACAAAAAAGAACTCGAAATGACACCGGAGATGGTCGATTCCATCCGCCAACTCGTTGATTACCGCAAGATTGAAATTGTTGACGACAAAGTCGTGAAAGCCAATCCAAATATGACCTTGGACTTCAACGCCGTGGCGCAGGGTTACACAGCAGACTTAGTTGGTAAGTTATTGGAAGCCAACGGTATTTTCAACTATCTCGTTGATGTCGGCGGAGAAATCATGGCACGCGGCACAAAGCCCAACGGCGAGGAATGGGTCATCGGGATTGAGAGACCCGCCGAGAACTTCGACTCGGAGCGTTCTGTCCAAATCAAGATCAATCTCAAAGACAGAGGCATCGTGACATCAGGAAACTACAGGAAATACATTGAGAAAGACGGGGTTCGCTATTCGCACAGCATCGACCCGAAGAGCGGCTATCCGGTGCCGCAAGACCTTCTAAGCGCAACGGTGATTGCCGAAAACGCGACATGGGCCGACTGCCTTGCCTCTATCTGCATGCTCGTCGGAAGAGAAAAGGCAATCGAACTTCTTGAAAAAGAAAAAAATGTCGAAGCCTATTTCATCTACGTCGAAAACGGCGAAATAAAAACCTCAACTCACCGACTAAAAAAGCCTCAACTCACCGACTAAAAAAACCTCAACTCACCGACTGAAAACACCTCAACTCACCGACTAAGAAAAATTTTTCTTGCGTATATCATTAAATATCAATTTATTACAATTATTACATGCTTTTGAAAAAATTTTGTTATTTTTGCATAAAATTTAAAGACAATATCGATAGAAAGCCCATTAAATAAAACGGCAATAAAATGAATGGAACGATACCACATATAGTCCAATATCAAGGTTCTAAAAGAATTTTAGCACCTCAAATTCTGCAATATATACCAAAAAAATTCAACAGATTAATTGAACCATTCGCTGGTATGGCTGCAATAACCATCGCCGTTTCGAAACAAAATCGAGCTAACGGATATATAATGAATGACCTCAATGAACCTCTCGTTCATATTTTGGAAGAAGCAGTCAATAAGCCGGAAGATTTGATTTATGAATATTCAAAAATCTGGAACGAGCAGTTTTGTTTCAGCGGTGGAAGCATTGAACATTATTATAAAGTCAGAGATGAGTTCAACAACGGAAACAAAAGCGCAGCAAACATGTTATACCTCTTGGCAAGATGCGTAAAAGGTTCTGTGAGATATGGCAGCAACGGAATGTTCAACCAATCACCTGACAAAAGAAGAAATGGAACATCGCCTGACACACTTTCAAAAAATGTCAGGATAATATCAAATTATCTTAAAGGCAAATCACGCTTTACATCTGTTGACTATCAGGAAATTCTAAAAATTGCATGCGCAGGGGACATTGTGTATATGGACCCGCCGTACCAAGGTGTTTGTGGTAGAAAAGACTCTCGATATTTTTCGGGAATTGACTTCGCTGATTTCGTAAGAAATGTTGAATTTTTGAATGAGAAAGGCATTGATTTCATTATCAGTTACGATGGGCAATGCGGTGATAAACAATATGGAGAAGATTTACCAAAATCATTAGGATTGTCAAAAGTTTTATTGAAAGCAGGTTTATCAAGTCAAAGTTTGCTACTTGGCAAAAAGGAGATTACATACGAAGCGTTATATTTAAGCAAAAATCTGAAAAACATGGTTTGTCCATTAAAAGGGCAATATGAATTATTCTCAAATTAAATCAATGAAAAAATATTCAAAAGACATATTGAAACGACTGAACGACATCAAGGACAAACGTCCTTCAACTGTCATACAGCATATATTAAAGCATGGTTTTATTACAACTGAAGAGCTTGAAAAACTTTACAATTACAGCCATCCACCACGTGCGGCAAGAGATGTGAGAGAAAGAGGAATAAATCTTGTAACATACAAAGTTAAATCATCCAACGGCAAAACCATCGGCGCATATAAATTTGGTGACCCAATTTTCATCGACAATAAAATCTCAAAAGTTGCTGGCAGGACAGCCTTGTCAGACTCTCTCAAAAAAGCTCTCATCGATAAATATGGTTCAAAATGTTTCATTTATCTGCAACAAATTGACGAAAAGCAATTACAGGTTGACCACCGTATCCCATACGAAATTGGCGGTGAACAAGATGAAAATGAAATAGACTGCTACATGCTTTTAAGTCCGTCGGCAAACAGAGCCAAGTCGTGGACATGCGAGCATTGTATAAATTGGTCAATTAAAAACATTGAATTTTGCGAGCATTGTTTTTGGGCGCATCCCGAGAATTACACACATATTGCTGGGGAAGAAGGGCGTCAAATTGTCATCACATTTACAGGAAATGAAATTGAAGACTACAACAAGTTGATTGAACTCGTCGGTTTGGAAAAAGCTGAAGAAACAATAAAAGACTTGGTTGCAAATTACATCAGGAAATAACTTTTTCTTCCTCTTTCTCCTCTTCCTTCTCAACCTGATTCCGGCATTCCCCGCCGCCGCACACGCACTTCGCATCAGGGTCGAGGGAATGTGCGCACTTGCGTTCAAATTCGCCGTCTTTTTTCACAATCATCTTGATGCCTATCGACGCGAACGCCAAAAGCACAAGAAACAATGTCGGAAGCAAAAACGCCCAGTAATTCATGGTTTAAATGTATATCATCAAGATTGCTTCACTCCCTGCGGTCGGTCGCAACGACGGCACCTTTAGAAGGAACAAGGCGCGGCGTAGCCGCGCCGTCTATATCCCAACCCCGTCATTGCGAGCGAAGTCGAGCAATCTGATCTCCTATTCCAAAGTTATCATATAATAGTTCTTCTTTCCTTTCTGTACAAGGATATACTTTCCGTTCAGGAGGTCGTCGTTGCTGATGACTTTCTGGTCGGTGACTTTCTCCTTGTTGATGGAGACGCCGTTGCCCTGAAGCATCTTGCGTGCCTCGCCCTTCGACGGGAAGACGTTTGTCTGCACAAGAAAATCAATGATATTAACACCTTGAGCGACAGTGTCTTTCGGGAACGATGCCTGCGGGACACCTTCGAAGATGCTCAGCAGCGTCTGTTCATCGAATTTATGAAGTGCCTCGGCGGTTCCTTTTCCGAAGAGAATCTGCGTCGCCTCTTCCGCCATCTCGAGGTCTTCCTTCGAGTGGACGACTGTTGTAAGCTCGCGTGCGAGAGTACGCTGAAGCTCGCGCAGATGCGGCTCGGCGGTATGTCTTGCTATCAACGCGTCGATTTCCTCCTTGCTCAACAGCGTGAAAATCTTGATGTATCTCGCTGCGTCCTCGTCGGTGCAGTTCATCCAGAACTGATAGAAAGCGTACGGCGAGGTCTTCTCCGGGTCGAGCCAGATGTTGCCTTTCTCGGTCTTGCCGAACTTGCCGCCGTCGGCCTTGGTGATGAGGTTGCATGTGAGTGCGAAGGCTTCCTTGTCGGCACCGAGTTTGCGGCGGATGAGTTCTGTGCCAGTGGTGATGTTGCCCCATTGGTCGGAGCCGCCCATCTGCAACTTGCAGCCTTTATGTTCAAACAGATAGAGGAAGTCGTAGCCTTGGACAAGCTGATAGCTGAACTCGGTGAACGACATGCCGTCGCCTTCGCCGTTGAAGCGTTTCTTCACCGAATCTTTCGCCATCATGTAGTTGACGGTGATGTGCTTGCCGATGTCGCGGATGAAATGCAGGAAAGTGTAGTCTTTCATCCAGTCGTAGTTGTTGACGAGTTCGGCGCGGTTAGGCTGGTCGCTGTCGAAGTCGAGGAACTTGGCGAGTTGCTTCTTGATGCAAGCCTGGTTGTGTTGCAAAGTCTCGTCGTTCAGCAGGTTACGTTCCGCCGATTTCCCTGACGGGTCGCCGATCATGCCGGTGGCGCCGCCGAGGAGGGCGAGCGGTTTATGGCCGGCGGCCTGGAAATGGCGGAGCATCATGATGCCGCAGAGGTGTCCGATATGCAATGAATCGGCGGTCGGGTCGATGCCGAGGTAAGCCGTTGTCATTTCTTTCTTTAACTGTTCTTCTGTGCCGGGGGTCATGTTGTTCAGCATTCCGCGCCAGCGCAATTCTTCTACGAAGTCTTCTTTCATCGAAACTGATTTTTATTGTTTAAAAAAGAAATTTCCACTTCACTTCGTTCCAATCGAAACGGAGAGCAGAAACGTGCAAAAATACGAATTTTTAAGAAATCTGTTTTATTTTTTTATAATTTTGCAAAAATTAAATGTCACGGTTTCATGAGGATTCGGAACTTTATCAGATTTATTTGCTTTTTGTCGGCATTGTTATTAATTTTTGGATTGTCATCTTGTCAAAACAAAGGGTTCAAATATTCGAAATCAAAGATTTGGAGACATGGTGTCTATTCAAAGTACGATGCTGCAAAGTTTGAAAAGATATTTGACGGGATGGAGGTTGACCTCATTTATTCACCAGCGAGAGACGACATATACATCGGTCGCGTTGAGGGTGATGAAAACAAAAACAGTTCCTTCGACGAATGGCTTGCCATGCTTGAAAAACCTTCAAAGTTAAGATATTGGATTGATTTCAAGAACCTTTCGGCGGATAATTGTGAAAAAGCCATCCAGATTCTTGATAAAATCACCACAAAATACCATATAAAAAACAAAGTAATGGTTGAAAGTCAGGAATTAGAGCCTCTGCAATATGCTCGCAAAAATGGTTTTTACATCATTCTTTGGGTCGATGACCTCTACTGGCGCAGACATGAGAGAGAAGACAGCATTGAGGTCTGTAACACTATCCGCAATAAAATCAACAGCTTACATCCTGATGCAATAAGCGGCTCATACCTGATGTACCCGATTTTGTGCGACACTTTTCCAGAGCAAAACATACATTACTGGGATACACCGAAAAAATATACTGAACAAAATGCGTTATTCACTGAAAAGTTATGCGAAAACAAAAGCGTGAAAGTTGTCTTGGTGGATTACGATGAACCTATTGATTATTAGAATGAAACATAACAAGAGAGAATTATTGAGGAGCTTTTCCGTAACGGCGTTGTGTTTCATCTGCACAATGTTAGCAATCAAGTTATGTGATTTTGAAACGTTTGAAATATTTCTAAAGGCAGCAATCCATTGTTTGGTGACCTCAGGATTCATGTCCTTAATCGTATTCACAATTTATTGTTTGTTGTGTTATTTCTCGAAGAAAATTGCCGACTGGACATCATCTATTTTATTTGGAATCATTGTCTTTGGTGAGATCGGTCTCACTATCTACGCCAATGAAAGCGGCCAGCTGATGGGCAAAGAGCTATTTATCAGGCCTCTTGCTGAAACGATGCAGACTGTTATGGCTGCCATGAGCCTTTTCTCTGTCATCACAATAACTCTGGCCGTCATTGGAGGCTTTGCCTTGTTGACTTTTTTCGCAAGGAGAAAATTACAAGCGAGATGGACAACCATATTTGTATCAACATTAGCATTTCTTTCCATCCCGTCTATCTTCTTCATCGACAATGTATTAGATAATACCGACAATCTTGGTGCACGAAACCGTGAAATCAGCAAGATGTGGTTTATGGCTCTTTCAAACTTCAGCGGCGACAGCGAGTCTATCGGCACTGATGTAACCTACAATGAGCAGCGCATTGACGAGTTTTTGGCCGAAAATCCAAATTATTCAGTACCTGACAAGCATTATCCTCTTGAAAGAATCGACAACACCACTGATGTTTTGGGTTCATATTTTCGCGAAAACGACAAGAAGCCAGACATTGTGCTGATTGTTGTTGAATCACTTGGCAATGAAATGATGGGGAACGGACTCTCGCCTTTTATCGATTCGCTCGCAAGCCACGGTCTTTACTGGAAAAACTGCATGTCCACGACTACCAGAAGCTATGGTGCCGTGCCAGCAATCACATCATCAGTCATTGGTCCTAAAGGCTTCCAATTCGGAGTGATGCCAGAACACAATTCTCTTATCAAGATTTTGAAAGCAAACGGCTACAGGGCCAATGCTTTTTATGGCGGCGATTTCAGCTTCGACTGCATTTCGGAGTATCTTATCGCGCAGGATATCGACTATATGTCTGATTTTTACAACGAATGCAAAGCCAACAAGAATCTCGGCAGCTGGTGGGGATTCTTCGACCATGTCATGTTCAACAGAAGTATTGAAGAAATCAGCAAGATGGAGTCGCCGATGTTTAACTTGTTGATAACAATCACAAATCATGAGGCTTTGAATATTAAAGACGAACAACGCCAACGCGAATTTACTATTAAGACAGACGCCGTTATAGCAAATATGGATACAGAAAACGCCGATATCTACAGCAAAAACAAAAATCGCTTCTGCTCAATGCTTTACACCGATGACTGCATACGCAACTTCATCAACAAATACAAACAGCTGCCAAACTTCGACAACACGATTTTCATTATAACCGGCGACCATTCATCTGGATTGATATTAGACAACAGACTGTCTTACTTCAGGGTTCCGCTCATAATCTGGTCGCCAATGCTTGAAAAAACCGGAACATTCAGCTCTCTTGTGACACACAACGACATAGCTCCTTCCATCAACGCTCTGTTGCGTGAAAAATACAAACTCAATACGCCGAAACTAATTCATTGGATAAGCGACGGACTCGACACTTCCAACAATACCAATTTCAACAAAAAGATGTTACATGTCAACTACAACAGAGAAATGCGCGAGATTATTTATGACAACTATATCTATTGGACAAAAGACAAATTGGAAGATGAAGGAGTAGAAGATATTACTGACCTTTCCAACTTAAAAATCACTTGCGACGATTCATTAAAATCAAGTCTGCACAGGAAACTTGAACTTTATAAATACATCTGCCGCTACACTTATTATAACAATAAAGTGACAAACCATCCAATTATCAAATCGCACAACTACCATATTTTAAATAAGTTACATGAAAAATCAAAAATAATCTGCACAACTCCTGACAAAAAACCAAGTGAAGTCGGGACGCAGACATTTAAGTTGTTCGATGACATAGCCGTTGATGAAAAAGCAAAAAAGATCAAGGTGACGCTCAACGCCGAGGTGTTTATCAACGATTCACTTTTGCAGGACGATTTCATGGATCTTGTCTTTGAATGTGTCGATAGAAAAACCAATGCCAAAATCAATTACATTGATAAAGTCTCCAAATTCCTAAAAACAGAAATCATAAGAAAAGACAGATGGTATGACTTGTCTGTGTCAAAAGAATTTGCTGTCAAAGACGGCAGTGACATCGTTATTTCCGTCTATATATCATCGGTGAGATATGACGACCAATGGGTTGGAGGCAGTGTTCTGACTGTTGGCGACCGACATTTAATAGTTGAGATTTAACGGCAGACCTTCAATTTTGATTTTCAAGTCTCTGCATTCAAAGTCAAAGGCCGTTTTTGAGAAAATGTCTATGGCTAATTTGGCGTTTTTCACATCATTTCCGGCAAGGAAAAACGTGGTTTTAGCCTTGTAATGCGAATAGCCATCGCCATTGTCGGTTGAAAGATTTGAGAACTTGAACCCTCTGAAGAAATCAACGCCAGGACCTTTTATCCTGAACTCGCTGAAAACCTTCTCCAAGTCGGCGCCGCTGTTCTTGTAATCAAATTCAACATCAAGATATATCTTCTCCAGACCCTGCTTGAATTTTAGAGGTTCCATTATGTCAAAGTACTCATTCTCAACGAAGTTCTTTGTTAACGAGTCGCGGGTTTCGCTGTATAATTCAACCACGTTGCCGGTTTTCTTCCAAAGGTAGTCGTTTTGTGTGACGAACCAATCGACATTTTTATAGCGGCGCAGGTACTCTGTGAGGCTGTCTTTTATCTTGTCATCGTTTATTTCATCGACGATGAGTGAGTCTGAGACCTTGAAAAGCCGGTCGCGTTCAATCATATAATCGCCATGAAGATATTCGATTTCCTCGCGGCTGTTGCGCATGAAGGCCACCGACTGACGGCAACGGTAGTCGGCTGACGTGTCGAGCGAGGCACCGAGCCAATGGCATTCATCAGCCGAGACATAATCGTAATTATTTGAAAGATAAGCTGTAACGGTCGGTGCGATGTCATGATGTGTCACCACTGCTTTGAAAGTTTTCGGTTCTTTCAGCAGAGGCGAATAAATGAGAAGCGGCACGTTATATTTCAGCAACGGGCTGGAATTGACATAAACACGTCCCATGCGGTGGTCGCCAATGATAACGAAAACGGTGTTCTCGAACTCCGGCTGACTCTTGTAGTACTCAAAAAGCATCCTCACGCAGTCGTCCATATACAGGAAACTCGCGTAATTATCCTTGTTTGTCAGCACGGTATTTTTCTCGTTCGGTCCGAACGACATCGTTTCGGCTACCATCTCCTCCACTTTTCTGACGTATTCCTCGCTTTCGCTGAAGATATACGGTTCGTGTGTGGAGAGCGTGATATAGATATCGGTGTTGGGGCGGTTTCGCTCCGTCGCGTCACGGTGACGGATGGCGGCATTGAACATGTCTCTGTCGTACATTCCCCAGCAATTTTCCTTCTGCATCCTCTCCTTCTGCTCCGCGTCAAAGTCCTGCTCATCGGGTTTCATGATAAAACCTACGCCGTTGCCTCTCATGTATTCATCCTGCCCGTCGAACGATGCGTTGCCGCCGTAATAGAATGACAGTGAATAGCCATTGAGCGACATCTCCTTCAATATCGAGTTATGATCCGGCATCGGGAACCAGACGCGTGCAAAACCGGTCTTGTCGTAGGGCGCAGATGAGAAGATATTCGGCACCGCCCCGAAAGTGCGCTCCGCCAAAGCGAGACAGTTGGGCCAATACAACGACTCGTTTTTCAAGCTGTCAAGGAAAGGTGTGAACGACATCTTTGGCCGCGTTGACGACAGCCTTTGCCCAAGGCTTTCAACAATGACAAACACAAAATCAGGGGCTTTGCCATCAGTGGTCACATTCATCAGACTGCCTAAAACATCCGCGTCATCGGATTTTCGCATGAACGGATAATGAATGTCAACATAACTGAAATCCGGAAATAAACTCTGGTAATTCCGTGCGTCTTCGATGACATTTTTATCGTAGGATGTGAAATCCTCAGCTTTAGACTGTTCTTTTCTATACTCACTAAAATCATTGAGCGTATATGCCAGTTGGTTTACGGCAAGGCAGTAATCTTGATACGACTTATAGTTTTTATCATTGGTAATCAATTCTTTGTGGTCAAAAAAGATGACAAAAACGGCTGCAACGATGAAATATGCGGTCGCCAAAGGTCGTCTGACATTGATTTTTCTGACCCAAAAACGGACAAACACAACGTAAAGCGCGATGATAACGAGCACGCCGAAGAGTGGCAGCAGCGAGAAATTGACAGATGAGACAACGATGTTGTATATCTCGCCGAGGCCGTAAACCAGAAACACGCGGTCGAGCGGGAGGTTTACATTCGAGTAATAACCTATCAGACAGCCATATACAACCACATACAGGGTGATGAAAGCGACAGACACAGTTTTCGTCGCTTTCGGCATCAACCAATTGATTATCAACAATGGCAACAGGGCTATTGCGCTTATTTCAAGAACCACGACAAAATCGAAGTAAACGCCCGAGAGAATCGTGAGGAAATCCCGACTTTGTATCAAACCTTTCGACAACATGACGAAAAAGAATCCGAGGCGAAGTACAAACGTGAGCAGAAGCCACATAAGGCTGAAATTCGTCCAGACCTTCAGGCCGTCGAAAACAGATTTCACGAGTTTTTTGTTTTCAAAATCAGTCATTTTCAAAATCACTTATCTATTTTACAACCAAGGTTTTTCAGTCTGATTTCACCCATGTCAGCATGAATTACTGAATTGCCGAACTTATCATTTTTAAAGACAAACAGGCTGTCTTCATTTTCCAAGAATGGTCCGAACGACACATAACTCGACTTTCTTTTCCTGTCGGGCAAGTCGGAGAAGTCGGCTGGTGCGTTATTTTCATCGAAATATTCGAGGTTCATTTCAAAGCGCTGCGTATCTTTCCCCGGTGCTGATATTGCGAAATGAACGCACTCATCATTGCTGAATAATGTAAAATCGCCGTTTTTGTCGGTACAGGTGTTCAGCCCCGTGCTCCACCAATAGTTCCAGCCTCTGACGGCCGCGCCTTCAACAGGTTCATCTGTCTCATCATCAACGATATGACCTTTGATGACCGCGTTATAATAGCCGAAATTATTATAATAATTGACAGATTTTTCCGGTTTCCCTTTCTTCAAATCCTTCATTTTCGAGAAAGTCTGTGCGACAGGTTTCAGCGTTCCCTGGATGACATGACCGTCTTCTGTCATTGTCGTCCCTTCATGGTTCAAGATTCCGGAGAAGGTGCCTTCATAATTCATGTTGTATGTAACGGGAACGTCCTGAAACTCCCACCAGCCGAAGCCGATGCCGCCGCCGTCAACAACATACTGGCAGGCTTGTTCCGCAAAAAGCATCTGTTGTCTGTATGTAACCGAGTCATTATCAGCGGGAAGTGATGTCTCGCCAATCATCCACGGTTTGCCGATATAATGGCTGTACCACCATGTTTCGTTGGGGATACTGAGAGGATGATATGTATGAATCTCCACGAAATCGACAGGCAGCACCGACGGATCCCAGCTGAAGACCTCAATTGGTTCGGCGAATCCGATGGTCATCAAGTGATTTGGTGCGTGTGTCTTAGCGTTTTTCACCCATTCGGTGGCGACTCTCACCGCATCGCATTTCGTGCGGTTCTTCTCGATGTCGAAATACAGAGGTTCGTTCATCAGGTCGAAGGCGAAGATAGCCGGATTCTCTGAAAGCCGATCCATCACGGCAGCGTTGAAATCAGCGAGTTCAGCGTCCCACGATGGTTTGAGCAGAAGCATCACCTTCAGGTCGTGAGAGGCCACGATGGAAATCATACTCTCCACAGCATCAACGATTTTATCGGTATTTTTTTTCAGATAGACTCGGCCATTCTGCGTCCTGTAATGCTTGCCGTTTTCATCGGAGAAAATCACGTCGATGCAAAGCCGGACCGTGTTAAAGCCGAGTTCCTTGATGAGTTGTATGTGACCGTCGAACTGGTCACGAGCCTCCTCTTTTGTAGCAGGTTCATAGACATCGGGGTTGTCGTAATATTTGGCAGCAGAAAACACGAGGTCGCCGTCAAAATCCATCATCCCGACTTTATAATTGAGCATCAATGCGAAAAACTCCTTGCCATCGACTTTGAAAACACCTTCATCAATATAAACGAAGCCTTCGCCAACGCATTCTGAATCATCATGTTGCCACGATTTGCAGCTTGTCATCACAAACACCGAAATCAACGTTATCATCAAGGAGAAACGTAGCGTATTATTCAGAATAAGCGATTTTTTCATTTTCAAAATTTTTGCAAAAATAGTCATTTTTCGATGAAATAAAGTGATAAATTTCATATTTTTGCGCTGAAATTTGAAAGAAAATGAATTGTAACATAACGACCGACTCATTCTCGAAAAAACAAAGCTCTATAATCAAAGGCGCAGCTATTTTATTGATTTTGTTTCATAATTTCTTCCATTGGATAGCACCGATGGACAGCATGGAAAATGAGTTTTGCTTTAATGCCAGTTACGTGCATGAGTTTTTCAAGTCATTTGCCGACTCACCATTGGAATTCGTCAATATTTTATTCAGTTATCTCGGACATTACGGCGTGGAGATTTTCATCTTCATAAGCGGTTACGGCCTTGCAAAGTCATTCAACAAGACTCAAAAGCCTTGGGGCGCGTTTATGCTCGACCGCATCAAAAAGATCTATCCATTGCTTTTTATCGGTTTGCTGTTCTGTTTTTTAGCGAGAATATCAATGAGTTATGCTCTTCCTTCTAACGATGATCTCAAGAGTGCCTTATACAAACTACTCTTCGTTCACATTTTTATTCCTGGTGAGGCGATGACGCTCAACGGTCCGTGGTGGTTTTTCGGCCTCATCATTCAACTTTATATCTTCTTCCCTCTGCTTTACAAACTCATTTCAAAATACGGAACCAAGGTATTTTTAATCATCTCATTTGTTTCGTATATCATTATTTATTACGTACTTAACAAAATACAATTTCAAGGAGGTGTCACCATCATGCAGCATTGCTTCGGTCACTTCCCTGAGTTCTGCCTCGGCATTCTGATGGCGAGAAATGACACTGTCAGCGGTAACCTCTGGTTTTTCATCACTGCGTTAGTTACCTTTGTTCTCGGCAACTTCTATTCCGCATTCTTCCCCCTGACAAATTTGAGCGTAACGTACATTTTCTTCTGCATATTCATCGCCGCATTCAGGCGTAAATCGAAGCCAAACATTTTCGGGAAAGGTTTGGTACATATCGGGAACATCTCAATGTTGCTTTTCGCGACCCACGGTATGTTCAGATGGCAGTTTGTTTGCCTTGCGAAGAACTACAACCATCCACTTGTCACAATCGTCTTTGCGCTGTTGTTTTTCATGGAGGCGGTTTTCGTTGCACTCGCCGCAAAGCCAATCTACAGCTGGATAGTCGCAAAACTGAACAAAAAAGGCTGACACCACTCGTGCGCCAGCCTCTTTTAACTTTACTCTTTTAACTTTACTCTCTTAGCCCTACTCCTCGCTCTCCGCGTCCTCGATGGAATACGCCTCAAGCTGGCTGTCGTCGTCGTTCTCGTCTTTCATTGAGAGCAATGTCTGACGCGCCTCGTCGTTATCCGGGTCGAAAATCTCGTATGAAATCCCCGACTTGCGGTCTTTGAAGCTCCCGTCGAAGACATCGAACCTCTCGAACCTGCATTCAAGCGGGCCGTTGAAAAGCTCTATTTTCTTCGAAGGCTTGAGACCGATGAGTTTCAACACATCGTTGTTCGAGCTTATGATCCACGCCGTGAAGCCGGTGAAGTTATGTTTGAGTGTGTCGCCGATTTTCTTGTAAAGGTCGGCAATGTCGTCTTCTTCGAGGCGTTCGCCGTACGGCGGGTTGATGACCATGATGCCGCCGCCTTCCGGTTTCAGCTCGAACATGTCTTGTTTGCTGAGGTTGATGTCGTGGCTGAGATGTGCGCATGCGATGTTCTGGCGTGCTATCTCCACCGCCTTGGCCGAATGGTCGGAGGCGAAGATCTCGAAGTCGAAGTCGCGTATCGCGTCGTCGGCTTCGGCTTTCACTGTGTTCCACGTGTCCTCATCGAAGTCGCGCCACGACATGAAGCCGTATCTTTCGCGGAAGTAGCCTGCCGGGATGTTCATCGCCGCCATCGCCGCTTCAATCGGGATGGTGCCCGAGCCACACATGCAGTCGTAGAAGTTACAGTCGTAGTTCCATCCTGTGAGTTTGATGAGGCCTGCCGCAAGCACCTCATTGATAGGGGCTTTATCGACGGTCTTCCTGTAGCCGCGTTTATGGAGTGACTCGCCAGAACTATCATACGACAGCGTAACTTTCTCATTCTCAATATACACGTTGATTCGGAGGTTCGGGTTGTCGGTATCCACCGACGGGCGTGCGCCGCAATGCTGGCGGAACTCATCGGCGATGGCGTCTTTCACCCTGAGGCTTGCATATTGCGAATGGGTGAAGTAAGGGCCGCTCACGACAGCGTCGATGGCGAAGGTCTGGTTGATGTTAAAGACCTTATGCCATTCTATCTTATTGACGTTGTTATAGAGAGCCATCTCATTGCGGGCCACGAATTTCGCGACAGGTTTCAGGATGCGCAGGGCCGTGCGGCACAGGTAATTGGCCTTGTACATCAGTGCGTTATCACCTTCAAAGGAGACAGCCCTGTAAAGCTTCTCGACGTTCTCGGCACCGAGTGCCGTCAATTCTTCTATCAACAAATCTTCAAGGCCTGCCATCGTCTTGGCGACCATCATAAATTTCTCTTCCACTTCAATCTCCTCCACGACGGATTAAAATGACTCAACTATTTTCTTCTGCCATTCGAAGAACTGTTCCTTTGTCGGCTGCAGTTTTGTTTTCTTGAAGTCGAGGTCGCCTTCGCATTGCATCGGCACGAGGTGGATGTGTGCATGAGGCACTTCGAGGCCGAGCACCGCCATTCCTACCTTCAGGCATGGAAATGCTTTCTTGATAGCTACCGCGACATCTTTGGCGAAGACAATCATCTCCGCAAGGTCTTCATCTTCAATGTCGAAAATATAGTCCGTCTCTTTCTTAGGTATCACGAGTGTGTGTCCGGGTGCGAGCGGGTTGATGTCGAAGAACGCGAAGAACTTCTCGTTTTCGGCGATTTTGTAGCATGGTATCTCGCCAGCCACTATTCTTGAAAAGATTGAGGCCATGGTTATTCTCTTGTTATTTCAATGATTTCGAAAGTCATCTTACCGGCTGGCACCTGTATCTCGACCTGGTCGCCGACGGCTCTTCCGAGGAGGCCTTTGGCTATCGGTGATGTGATGGAGATTTTCCCCGCCTTGAGGTTAGCTTCCTTCTCCGGCACGACAGTGTATGTCATGACAGCCTTGGTCTTGAGATTCTTGATCTTGACTGTTGAAAGGATAAGCACCTTTGAGGTGTCCATCTTCGACTCATCGATGACGCGTGCGTTGGCGATGGTGAGTTGGAGGTTTACTATTTTCATTTCGAGAAGCTGTTGTGCTTCTTTTGCTGCATCGTACTCGGCGTTTTCCGACAGGTCACCTTTGTCACGTGCCTCAGCTATAGCCGCAGCAATCTTCGGGCGTTCGTTCACGCAGAGGTCTTCCAATTCATCCTTGAGCTTCTGCAATCCCGCCTGGGTAAAGTATTCAATATCTGCCATATAATATAAAATTTTTATTTATGTAAAAAAGAGACCCTTACCTAAATAAGGGCCCTTTTTTACCTTGAAATTGTATGCAAAGATACAACTATTTTTTCAAATGCAAGACTTTTTTAGAATAAAATTCTCGCACCGATTGAGTGTATCCCGTTCCAGTGGGCTGTGTTGCGGTATGCGTAGTCGATGCATATCTTCAGACCCTTGTTGTTGAGAGGGGCTTGGACAGAGGCACCGAGTGACAGGCCTTTGTGAACGTTTGTGCATTCTGAGTCTTCAATGTTTTTGAAGATGCCTTTCTCGAAGGTGTAGCCGCCACGGAGGAGAAGGATGTCTCTGAACGAGCCTTCAAGACCGAAGATGAACTGGTCCTTTGAGAATGCGTTTGAGTTGAAGTTGAATGCGAGTGACAAACGGCTGCTGTTCTTGAAGTTGAAGTCGTAGGCAGCAGCGATGCACAGCTGTGTCGGAAGTTCGAATTCGTCGGCACGACCGACCACCGTCATTGACGTGTTGTTCATCCAGAGCGGGTCCATCTTCAACACGAGACCGTCGCCTGAATATTTCATGGTTGGTCCGATGTTCTTCAATGTGATACCGAAGTGGATATTGTCGGTAATACCTGTCACGTACTGGATACCAGCGTCGATAGCGACACCCGAGCATTTCATATCAGCTATTGACTCGCTGATGATCTTGATCAAGATACCGCCGTGGATACTGTTTGAGAATGACTTCGCGACGGCGAGGTTGATGTTCATCAAGCTCGGTTTGTATGTGCCGATGCCGGCATCAGGGTTATCGTTGGTTGTTCTCTCGATTTCACCGAAGTTCATTGACATGAAGTCGAGACCTAACACCAATGACTCTGAGACGCGGACTATGGCGCCGAAAGAGGCGACCTTGGTGCCTGAGCCTGCGAGCCAGTTGGTGTATGAGAAGTTGATGTCCATTGTATTGACAAATGAGATACCTGCGACGTTGCCCCACATAGCGTCAACGCCTTTGACAGATGCCATGCCGGCATTCGACCAGCCTGATGACGCCGCCCATGGGTTGATCAGCAGCTCATTTGCTCCAGCCTGACCTGTTCTGTCTTTATTACCTGCGAATGCCTCAGTGCTCGTAAATCCAATGATGATTGTCAAGCTTAATATTACGATAGTTTTAAATAACTTTTTCATGATCGTTCAATTTTAATTTGTTCGCAAATAATTTTAGAATGTATTTAAGTCAACCTGACGCATCGCGCAGTAGAACTTGACGGTCTTTTCACCGCCGCCTGCTGCCTGGTCTTTAACATGGATAATGTATATGCCGCTCGCGATAGGGGTGTTGGCGTGGTTTGTCAAATCCCAATCGATTGATGTCGTTGATGAGTCGTCCTTCTTGAACTGACGAATCTTCGTTCCGTTGACGGTGTAGATTGTCACGACACACTTGTCAGGAACATTGGTGATCTTGACTTTGTGTGTAAGGGCGTTCGCCTCATAGCCTGACCATGCGTAGTACGGGTTCGGTACCACTCTGATGAGGTCGAGGTCGCTCTTCATCTTATTGGCATCGTACTTCGTAGGAACCATATTCTTTGTCGAGAAGGTGTAGTACGGGTTCGGGAAGTTGTACAGCTTCATCAATGTAGTATCTGACTCATCGATGTATTCTTTCAATTTGTCTGACTCTGCCTGTAGCGGGAAGTCACCGAAGCCTGGTTCGTACGGTTTGCTGATACGCACCGAGATACGCACAGGATTACCTGGCTGCAGCCACTGTCTTCCTTCGATTGCCATCGGCATTCCGACCCAACCTGGCAGACGCCAGAAGGCTTTCATGAAGTTCTTCTGCAATGATGATGGTGCGCCTGCGATAGAATCTAAAATGCTGATTGTCGTAGCACCGCCATCGTATGCAGGGATTGCAAAATCGATTTCGTAACCATGTCCTCCCATAACATCCCATTCAGACATAGGAAGAATGTAAACATAGTGCTTACCTCCCATGAGAGGTGTCTTATCAACCGGGTCGAACAAAGCCGGATCTGAATACTGTGATTCGAGACCGAGGACTGTGTTTTCCTTGAGTGCGACTGGGTTGAACTGCATGTCGTCTCCATTCATGTTCTTCAGGAATGAATCTTCGCCGAACATCATGTTAAGGCGAATACCTGTTTCAACATCTATTGCATAGCCCGGGAACCAACCCATGCCATGGTCGGAGATGTAATTTGGATCATCTGGATTGTCACTCGGACCGACCTGTGTCGCAGGGATGCCGTTCTTGTCAACAGAGGCAGCGTCACGAAGGTAAAATTTCCCGACATTTCCGTCTGACAACTCTTTGTTCATGCACATCTCTATGACCGGGCAACGTGTCCACTTCGACTTATCTGCCGTCATGACGATGTCTATTGATCTCGTTGTATTAAAGAATGTCTTTTCGGCGAACGACTGATCGTACAATTCATACATCGGGCCGGGGAAGTTTTTCTCAACTGTTCCTGAAACGTATGTCAAAACGTATGGTGCCCATGTTCCGTCAGCGATATGTTCGTAGTCCTCATTCGGGTCGAATGGCTGCGAGCCTTTATCACCAGCGCCTGATTTCACCTTATAGTCATTGTTGGCTGCGTTATCCTGGTCGCCATAAGTACCTGAACGGATCCAGTTCAACGGTGTGCCGACATAATCGTCTTCATCCATGATGCCTCCCAACCAACGGTTGGAGCTGTCGGCGTATGTTACAGAAGTGGCCAACATGCCATTCTTCGGTGCGAGCACCTGATACGCCGGAATTGGCGAGCCGTTTGAATCCTGACCTTGTGAACCAACCTTTATAGGTCCGATGTTATAAGGCTGAGTGATTGTGATTGACAGACCTCTCTCAAGGAACAACATTTCGTTTGCATTCTCGATGGTCTTGTTTGATTCATAGTAAACACCATCTTCCTGCATGTCATGCAAGTACCACTTTGCAGTCTTCTTAATTGCCGTATCACCAACGATTGAGGCGTTGCCTGTCACCTTTTGCATCGTGACATCGAAGAAATCGCCCAAGAAGAGCGAGTAGTCTGTCGGGACGACGTTAAGCGGGTCAACAACCTTCACATCGAGAGGGCCGTATCCAGCCTTGTAGCTCGGATGATATTCGATTGGATATTCCTCTGATCCAAACGGAATCTTGTAGAAACGTTCTCCATCAAACTGTACTGCAAGGCCTTTCGACAGGATAGTCTCCTCGACACCTTTTTCCAATTCGATACGGTTGCCGCCGTTGCCAAGACCTGCCCAACGCTTGATAGCGGGCTGTGACTGGTAAGACGAATTGACGACAGTACCATTGACAATCTTGTGAGGCACTGCTGTGTACATCTTGATGTTCTTACGACCAGCGAGGTAAGGTGTCTTCTGTCCGAAGAGATGTTCAGGCTCGGTTTCATCAACCTTGTACTCAAAGTAATTGTTGTAAGCGTATGCAATTGCCATGAAGTAGTATGACTTATGATTGACGAGTGTCGGGTCTGTGTTTGTCGTGAAGGCATCCTGTGTCACCACGAATGAGTGAGTGATGCCGTTGTCTGCACCTTGTACCATCAATGTCGGGACGCTGACCTTGAGGTCTTCATCCTGGATCCAGTTGATGATTTGTCCGACATTATTGTCAACGTCGCACTGGAAAATCAGACGGGCCTTTGTATCGTCGGTAAGTTCATCGACACTGACGGTGTTGTTAGCGAGCTGATAGATCTGGTAGCCTTCAAAGCGGTAATAAGGATCCTTTTCTGAACCATCAGGGTTAAGACCTTTGATGTTCTGGTCTTCTTCTATATAGTCTTCGTTGGCATTGTTCGATGACGGTGAGTTGGAAATATAGACGATGAGTTGTCTGTCGAGCTCACGGATTGTGAGGTCTGGTGCGTCTGGTCCGTCAAGGACCTTGAAGCATCTGTCGAACATCGACTGACATTTATCGTCAACCTTGCGGAGGAGTTCCACTGATGCCCATGCCTCGCCTGTGTTTGCACGAGCCCACGGCACACCGAATGTGATGTAGTTGACAGCGCCGGCTTCCAAGGTGAAAGGACCTGCTGACTGCATGAAACGACGGTCATTGGCGGGGTTAGGATCACCGTTGTTACCGGTCTCTTCACTCCAATACACACCTTCCTGTGCGAAGATGCCGCCTGGTGTCAAACCGCCGGTACCCCAGTTACATGGGTCGGAGTCGAACGGGAACATGAAGTCGCAGGCAGGACCCACTGTACCGGCTTGGCCAGGGACTGCTGTGCCGCCGTATTCCATCTTAGCACCGTTCTTCCAGATACCACGGAGGAGGAGGTAGTATTCAGCCGCCTCACTCGGGTCACCGTTGACGCTCGAGCCTGTGTTGTCGTGATAAACGAAACGACGCATACCGAAACGTTCGTCATCGATGATTCCGTTGCCGAAGTTAACACCATTGATGCTCTCGTCGCAAATCTGAACGCTGTCTGTCACGCCGCCTATTGTAGTGTATGTGTACTTAGGGTTGTCAATTCCGTCAGGGTCGAGATATGGTCCCTGGAAGAAGTCAACGCCGACCGCGGGAGGATTTGGACCGTAAGACTCAGGTTCACCGTTACCGTCTATAGGAGCACCATTGTAACCATAACCGAGACCACGCGACACGTCACAACCGACATAGTCGTCCTTTGCATAACCAAGGTCAACGTCCGTCCATGGTGAGAAGTATGTATTGGTCAACTTGTAGGTTGAACGGTTGATAATCTCATAACTGTAGAAAGTCATGTTGTTGATTTCATCGTTGGTCGAGAAAGCAAAGGCTTGAGCTCTGATTTCCATACCGATTGCGGAACCACCTGTCTCAGTGTGTGCATTACCTTTATCGTTGAACACCCACCATATTGTCTGGTCACCTTTGATGAGTTGGTCGGCAAGAATTGAGCCAGACACCGTCCCATTGTATTCCTCTTCCATTGTAGGGACTTTCGTATGGCAATACTTGTTGGTGATGTCGTAGAACGGGTAATCACCGACTGCCGGGTTGTATTCGCCATCGCCATCGTTGTCATAGAACGGTGCGAGGTAGTGGCTGATGCCGGCAACTTCGCCATGAGCAGGCCAGTTCATGATATTTGCAGGAATATTTGGGATGTATTCCGGATACGGGATGCCCGTGGCGGGGTCACAGTTCGCGAGGAACTCATCGACTTCAGCGCGTGTGATGTTGTACATCTTGTCGTACATCATACATGTCTGTGCATCGATAGATGCTGTTCCATCGACAGTAAGAGGACCTGTCCAGAAGTCGTTACCACCATTGAAGTTCATACCTTGACGGAAACGGACTGCGGCGCACTTCAACTGGTTGTTGACGTCCATACCGGCAATCCAGAGCGAGCCGGCATATAATGATGTCGCCGAACCGTTTGCAGGGATGTAGTACTTGGCACCTGATCCGCCTGGGAGATCCCACCACATATCGCCACCGGCGTTGACACGTACTCTCGCATTGTTGATGTTCAACCACGCAAACGTTGAAGAAGGTGTACATCCGGCAGTAGTTTGTTTCAGATTCCGAGTCGGTGTAGATCCGCTATACTGTACCTTCTCGGCTCTTGCTTCAGTTACACTTGCAATAAGAAATGCAACAGTTAATAAACGAATTATTGTCTTCATATTACCAGTATTTATTTTTCTGTTTAGAAGTTAAAGATAACACCAATTCTTATCTGACGTGGTGATGAGTAATTGTAGAAATTGTTGACAAGCAAGCTGTACAATTCACGGTATGAGTCAGCATCTGTCTGAGCATTGATTTCACGCTGCCATTCCGGAGCTGAGAGGTATCCGTCATCGTTAGGGTTACCTGTTGATGAATAGACGCCTACCACGTTCTTGGAATTGAGCACGTTGAGGATCTGGAGATAGACGTTGAGATAAGCGTCACGGCTGTTCTCCTTTTTCTTGTTCAACTTGAAGTAGATGTCCTTGTCAAGACGGAGGTCGAAACGGAAAGCCCACGGGAGGCGAGAGCCGAAGTACGAACCCTTAAGAACGTTGTTCGCGTTTCCTGAGATAGGCGAGCTGACATTCGATGATGCCGTGTAAGGAATACCTGAACCGCCCTGCATGGTGATTGAAGCACCTGTGTTGGCGAGCCACTGTATAGGTTTCTTGCCTGATTTCTCACGTTTTGAAACCGGTCCGTTATAGTCTTTGCCATCAGCGAAACGATAGTCCATCGTGATGTTGAACTGGTGACGACGGTCCCAAGGCATTGCGAATGTTGAACGCAAGTTCGGAACGCCCGCCGATATCAAAGCGCTCATTGTCGTTGCTGATGCACCTGTTGCATTTGCGAACTGCAAGGTGTATGATGCACGCAAACGGAGATTCCTTGTTCTACGAAGGTCATATTCAGCGGTGAGGCCCTTGGTCGTACCAAAGTCTAAGTTGCTGTATGATGAGTAATCCTTCGGGTAAGCACCTGTGTAACGGTACATCTGGATGTTGTCACGGAGTTCGTTGTAGAACGCCGTAATCTTCATTGAAGATGTGTTGGTGAGTTTCTGCTGGAAGCCGAGCTCGTAGTTGATGGTCTGCTGAGGCTTCAATGCAGGGTTGTTGATGGTACCGCTGATCTGTGAGAAGTAATAGTAGTTGTAAATGTTGGTGAAGTTCTTTGAAGGACGCTGTGTCAACACATCGTAGTGTGCATAGAACAAAGCCTCGTCTGAAATCGGGAATGAGAATGAGATACGTGGCATCACACTCCACTGCGGGCTGTAGTCCTTGAATGACTTCTGGTCAACATGCTGCTGTTTGCTATCCTTCACCCATGCATTGACACCGAAACCTGCGTCAAGTGTGGTAGGGTCGCTGATCTCAGCACCATCCGCGTTGTACCATGTGTTCCCGTTACGGTAACCAACGATTGATGTGACATTTTCGGCCTTGTTAACATAGACTGCATAATCATCACCGATGTTCGACGGGACATCCTGATATGAACCATCGTCAAGCCTAATCTGACCATTCTCAATCTTGTTACCGACTGTGTAGTAATCATAAAGCACATACGGGTCTTTCAAGACTTTCTGGTTGGCATCGAAACGGTCAACACGGACACCGACGTTGAAGATGAGGTCTTTGAATGCGAACTTATCCTGAATGTAACCTGCAATATAGATAGGTCTGAATGATCCTACAGGACGGGTATAGTTGCCATTTTCATCGACCGCAGTGAAGAAGTCGTCAAAGCTCGGCTGGCCTTTGAGCTTGTTACCTTTATAGTCATAGCCATAGTATGAAACATAAGAAGTACCATCCTGCGTCAACTCGTCGGGCGTGAACATGCTGATGTCAAAGCCGTTTTCGAGTGTCGCCTTGTGCATGACACCTTCTCTGTCATAGTATTCAATTGAATTGTCGTTGAAGTCGTATGAGTCAACGTTGATCCAGTCAACGCCATCAACTGGAAGACCTAATGCTCTACGGAGGTTGGCGTCGAAGACACGCTGCTCAGATTCGTTATATTTTCTGTAATACATGACTGTATCGACGAACCCGTCGTGAGAGACGATTTGAGGATGGCTCAAATCCAACTGTTCGATGTGGAAGTTGGCTGTGTTTCTCATCAGGTACCAGAGGTTGTATCCGGATACGCCGTAGGATCTGCTGTTACGCTGTTCGTACTGGAAACCTATCTTCAGCTCGTGGTTGCCAATTGTCATAGCCGTCGCGAGGTTGACGTTGAACAGGTCTTCCTCGCTGTATGCGTAGTTCGCCTGAATTGAACCCGGGGCGCCATAGAGTCCATAGAATGAACTTGGTGAGCTTGAGTTCAAAAGGCCCCTGCTGAGCTGGAGATTATCGAAGTTGTCGTAGTGTAGGAACGGGTCATCGTAGAGGTTGTAGATCTGTGACGTATAGTTCGAAAGTAACGGGTTATAAGAACCTGGCTGGAATGTCACCAATGTGTCATAGTCCCAGCTGTTAGTGAACCATACATTCTTATATGTGTGCCCTGTTGTTGAATCTGTTACTGTACCGAGTTCGTATGAAGGAGACTTGTAAATGGAGTATTTACCAAGGTAACCATATTTCCAGATGTCATCTTTATGGTCAGGGTCATAGTTCTTCTTGTTCACGCGTGTGTAGTCAACCTGCAAGCTGTAGTAGAAGTTCTTGATGAGTGATGTGCTCTCAGGGGCTGTCGGGAATCTCTGGGAGAAACGCCCGAAGACGCGCCATGTCTGCTCTTCATAGATATAGTTCTTGTCGAAATTGAAATATTCCTGTGAGCGTGAAAACTCGTGACTTTTGGTCTTGTAGTAGCTGCCGCCCACCGAAAGGTTGATGGTCTCGGTTGTACGGATGTTGATGTTACCGGTCACGGAAGTTTCCCATTTTGCGGTGTTCTTTGAGTTCTTCATGTATTCCATCGAACCCATTCTGGTGTATTCACCGTTCGGATAGACGCCATTGCCGTCGCTTGAGACGCGGAGAGGATTCTGTTTGATGAAATCCAGCCATTCGTCCGATGCCTTATAGTGGCCTATCGCTGAAATGGCACCGTCTTTGTCGTAGTTGAACTCGCCGGCCAAGAAGAAACCGAGGAGAGCTGTCTCCGCTTTCTTGCCTTTGATGAGTGGTCCCTGCAAGTTGATACCAGCTCTGCTATGGCCATAGCCGTCAACTGACTGTTCCAACTCGACACCCGCGCCGAAAGTTCTCGAAGGGCCTTTGGTCGTCATGTTGATGATACCGCCCGTGACGTCGCCGTACATGGCCGGAGTACCTGAAAGCATGACTTCGACCTGGTCGATAGCCGACTGCGGGACTGATGACGAACCGATGACACGGACACCGTCAACGTAAAAAACCGTACCTTCCGAACGGGCGCCACGCATGTTCATGTCACCATCGCTCGACTGGAACACGCCGCCGACCGTCGCCGCGACAGCTTCCGCCGAGCGGCTCGGCATCTTGGCGATTTCCTCAGCGGTGATGGTCGCACCCGAAGAAGTCTGGTCCTTTGAAATCAAAGGCACCTTGTAATCGACAATCTCAACGGCATCCAGCACTTCTGACTGCATGCTCAATTGAATGTCCTGGAATGTAATCTTGTTGGCCGAGATGACAATGCCCTTCATGATGAAGGTGTTGTAGCCAACGAAGGTTGCTTTGAGGTCGTACGTTCCCGGTGGGATAGGGTTGATGTCAAAATTGCCATCGAAATCGGATGAAGCACCTCCAGCCTGCGTGCCGCCGTTCTCAAGAACAACGTTCGCAAATGGAATTGTCTCGCCGGTCGCTTTGTCAGTGATGACACCCTTGAGTCGACCTTGTTGTGCAAATGCCAACGACCACGACGTCAGCACAATGCAGAGGGTAAATAGTAACTTTTTTAACATACCTTGAAATTTTATGTTATACTACCTTTTAAGTGCATAATAAACAGGGTTCAAAATTACGACAATTTTTCAAATCTCACAACGAAATTTTTTAACAATGGGGAAAATATTTTTCAACAAAGTTGATAATCTGTTTGTAACTCACTAAAAATAAGGTATTTAAAAGAATTTTTTTTTAGCTATACTCTCCTTTTAAAACATCAATTTTAGGGTTTTAGGAAGTTTTTTAAGGGTTTTAACCGTCTGTTTTACAAACTACACCTTTTATTAATAGCGCACTTTTATCACAAATTGCGAATTAATTCCACAATTTTCTCTTTTTTCCGACGGGAAACAGGAATCTTCGTGCCGTCAGACAGCACAAGCTCCATGCTGTCTTTAGCAAAACCTGTAATGTATCTATTGTTTACCAGATGCGACTTGTGCGTCCTTGTGAAACCTCGCCCCTCCAACATCTCCTCAACATCTTTCAAAGTCTTGGTAATCATCAGGTTACTGCCGTCCTTGAAATGAAATACGGTGTAATAGTTGTCCGACTCGCAATGCACGATGTCTTCTTCATCCACCACAACCATGTTATCGGAAGTTGACAGCACTATCTTCTTGTTGGGTGTCGTATCTTTTGGTTCCAAGTTTTTCACGAAATCATTGTATTTCCTCTCCGCTTCACGTCGCCCCAACTCTTCTTTAACCTTTTCAATCGCATTCATGAAATAATTGATATCCAATGGTTTGAGAAGATAATCAACGACCGAGAGATGGAATGCGTCAATCGCATAATGTTCGTAGGCTGTGATGATTATCACGCAGAAGTCTTCGCCCTTGAACTCTTTTATCACGTCAAGGCCGGTGCCATCGGGCATTTCGATGTCGAGAAACACCAAGTCGGGCTTGTAGTTGCGTATCGCCGCGATGCCTGATTTCGCGTCTGCACATTCGGCGCAAACAGTCACATCCGGCGCGAATCTCTCGACGACCGTGCGCAGGAGGTCTCTCGACAGCTTCTCGTCTTCAATAATTATGCTTCTAATCATGACAACATATTTTTATTTCAACCCGAGTTCCGCAGGCCTCACCGTGGCCATCATACAAGTCGATGATTTTCACCGAATATTCACCTTTTGAAACTTCATTTAATATTTCAAGTCTCTGTTTGGTTATGCTCGTGGCGTGCGATTCCTCCGTCTTTCCAAGCTCACGCCTCTTCTGCGCCGCCTTCACCCGCCCGATGCCATTGTCTTCAACAACAACCAAAATCTCTGTTTTGTTCAAAGGCTTCACCTCAATTTTCAAGACACCATTCTCGGCTTTGTTGGCAAGTCCGTGAATGACAGCGTTTTCCGCGAACGGTTGCAGAAGCATCGATGCTATCCCGACTTTCGTCACGTCAATCTCAGGATCGATATTTATCTCATACACAAACCTGTCATTCAGTCTAAGTTTCTCTAAATCAAGATATAAACGTATCGATTCGAGTTCCTCCGACAGACTGATCTTCTCGCGGCTTGCATTATTCAGAATCTTCCTCATCAGCCGCGCGAAACTCGAGAGGTACAGCGACGCCTTCAACGAGTCGTTGGTCAGGATGAAACTCTGAATACTGTTCAACGTGTTGTAGAGAAAATGTGGATTCATCTGCATCTGCAACGCTTTACCCTTGAGCATGAACATCTTACGTTCAAGTTCGTCAATCTCTCTCGCATGTGCGATTTTCCGATGTTCTTTTCTGATTATCAAATGAATGATTACAAGAACCAGCAGCACGAGCAGCAACGAGACGCCGACCTTGAAATAAACCGTGTCATACCAATTCGGTTTCACGATGATGGTGAGCTTGTACGGGACGCTCTGCACATCGGCCTCGTTAGCCGCTATTAATATAAAGGTGTATATGCCTGCCGGAATGTTCCTGTACTCCGCCTGATGGTTAGCCGAGCCTACCGAATTCCACTGTCTGTCGTAGCCCTCAAGAATGTATTTATATCGTATCTTATTGATTTTATTGAGATTATAAGCAGAAAAATCAATGATAAACGAATTGTCATCATTTTTCAGCCCGATTGTGTCACCACAGCGTATATTCATCATGTCTTTGCCCGACGATGTGTTCACTTTCGACACCATGACTTTCGGAACGGTCTTCTCATGTTTGATAATCAACGGGTTAAAGACGCTAAAGCCATTGAATCCGCCGAAATACATCATGCCGGAGTTGGCGCGGAATGCACCATCCATCGTGAAATCATTGCCTTGAAGACCATCGTAATAAGTGTAAACCGAAATCGCCTTGGTGGTCATGTCGTACTCCCAAATACCTCTGTTAGTGGAGACCCATGCATTGCCATGACTGTCGAATAAAACCGAATAGGCTATCGGGCTGACTCCGTCTTTCTCGTTTGCCAACACGCTGAATGTGTTTGTGTTAACATCAAAAATCAATACACCATTGAGATAAGAACCAAGGTAAAGATTGCCGTCATTCCCTTTCGTGATGTTGTAAAGTATGTTTTTTTCTCCGACATCAAATATCTCAGTCTCACCGGTTACGAGGTTCCTGCACATCAGCCCTTTGTCGGTCGTGACATACAGGAGATCACCGTCACAAAGGATGCCGCGCGAACATCCTTTGTAGATGAGCTCGCAAGACCTTTTCTTGATGTCAATGCGCGACAGAGCGTTATCGGACGCAATCCAAATTCCACCACGCTTGTCATTATCTATGTCATTGATTATCTGATGAGAAAAGTCTGGAAGCCAATCCAAAAAACGCGTATTCTTCGTGTCGAAGCAGAAGACTCCGTTGTGTCGCGTCCCGATCCAAAGGTATCGGTTTTTGTCATAAAACACCTTGCTGACTCGCGTCGTGGCGACTTTTTTGTTGTCAATATTGTAATAATCCTCGAAGCTGGTGTATGAGTTTTTGGTTCTGTTGAATACGAAGACGCCGTAGTCGGTTCCCATAAACAGCTCATTATCTGCAACTTGCGCAATACTTCTCACTGGCAGGTTATGTGTGCTTCCATTGGAAAGGCTGAACGACGTGAAATTCTCGTATTCTTTAATCATCTTGTTGATTCCCAATGCGGTAGCAATCCACAACCGGTCGGAATTATCCCTGAAAAGTTTTATGATATAATCGTCTGACAAGCTCAGCGACACTGAGCCATAACGCGTTATGTTAATCAACGAGTGGTTTTTGACGTCAAACCTGAAAACTCCATTGCCGTTGGTACCTACAAGAAGCTCGTCATCATCAAAGGCGATAATGTCGGTCACATTCGGGTTCAAGATTCCGCCGGCTCCATTGCTAAAAGGCATCTGTTGTAATTTATATGATTCATTTTCAACAAGATACATTCCCTTTTCAGTTCCAATATAAATCTTTTCGCTGTCAAAGACACAAATGCTTTTGGCGCACATCTCATTGAATATGCTTACCGTGCCATCGATGGCTCTGTTGAATATTCCGCTGTCCGTGGCAATCCACCATTTCTCCGAATCAAGCTCTATATCATTGACATTCAGTTTAATATCATCAATTTGCGTTATTACTCCAGATTTCAAATCGAAATCGAAAAGACCAGCATTGGTGCCAATTGACACCTTACCGCGCACCGGCTCGTAAAAACAGTTTATTTTCCTGTCGGTCAACAAGTTACTGTTTTTCTTGTTTTTCAAGTCGAAGATAGTGAGTCCGTTTTCGGTTCCGACAAAGAGGCTGTCACCGACACATAACAGACTGGTTATCTGGGCATTTTGGTCATATTCACAGCCAAACTCCACGAAGTTGTAATTGTCGAAGCAGAACAGTCCGTTGTTTGTCCCGAACCACAGCATCCCCCTGTCGTCTTCCGCCATTGCATAGACGGTATAAGAGCTTATTGATGAAGGAATTACGGTTCGACGCGAAGAGTTACGCAGGATGGCGTACGCGTCATCATCTCCCTGCCCCAATGCAAACTGCGTATTGAAGGCTGTCAAAAACAGGAATAATATATATGCTACTCTTTTCATTATTTCGTATCTCTCACTCCGTCCATGATAACCGGATCATTATCGCAAATGTTGCAATTTTTAGATTTCCCCCTGCGTTTCTTGGGCGCATTGTATTTCTCACTTCTTTTCCTGTTGTCTTTGGCATTGCGTTTCACCTCTTTCGACTGCATCGCCCAATGCTTTTTCACCGCTTGCTCGTATGTCATCTGCTTCTCAATCCCTTCCCATGTCTGCGAGTTGTCCTTGTCTGGAATAATCACATCTTGCTTCGCCTTGCAGGAAGAAATCAGCAAGCTTGCAAATAACAAAATCAATATTGTCAGATGTTTTCTCATAACTAAAAAAATCGGACAAATTTACACTTTTTTCAATTATTCTAAAAACATCAAACAAAATTTTAGTATTTTTGTTCAAATTTTTTAAGAATGAAGAGAATTTTAATGTCATTATGGGTTTTCGCCTTGGCAACGTGGCTGTTTGCATCGTGCAACAGCCGCCCGAAGAACCCCAATGAGCCACAAATTGACATAAACTTCACCATAAATCCGAACTCAATGGAATACTTCGACCTCAACGTGGTGAGCGGTTGGATGTATGTCTCGGCCCGCGAGCCAAGCCGTGGAATAATAATATACAGATATTCGGAAGATGAGTTCAAGGCATACGAGCGCACCCCGCCGAACAACCCCGACGCCTGCGGAGTGGCAAACAGGTTATATGTTGATTATCCGTTTATTTACGATGGCTGCACCGACTACAAATACAACATCTTAGACGGCAGCATCGTCGAAGGCGGCGATGGCTATCCGGTGATTCAATACTACACCCAATACGACGGAACCAACTTGAGAGTCTATAATTAGTTTTTTAAGTGTGAAGTGTTGAGAGTTGGGAGTGAAGTTGTCTATAACTCCACTCCCAACTCTCAACACTTCACGCTAATATCTCCAAACTAATATCTGTAAATATCAGCTTTGTACGGGCCTTCGACAGGGACGCCGATGTAGTCGGCCTGTTTCTGTGTCAGTTTGGTGAGTTTCACGCCGATTTTCTCAAGATGCAGACGTGCCACTTCCTCATCAAGATATTTCGGGAGGCAATAGACGTCAATCGGGTACTTGCCACGGTTCTTCCAGAGGTCCATCTGCGCCAACGTCTGGTTAGTGAATGAGTTGCTCATCACGAAGCTGGCATGCCCCGTGGCGCATCCGAGGTTCACGAGGCGGCCTTCCGCGAGAAGGAAAATCTCGTGCCCGTCGGGGAAGATGAACTTATCGACCTGCGGCTTGATGTTCACTCTCTTTATTCCTTCGAGGTTTTCTAATCTGTTCACCTGTATCTCGTTATCGAAGTGGCCGATGTTGCACACGATGGCTTGGTTTTTCATCTGGAGCATGTGTTCGAGTGTCACGACGTCGCAGTTGCCGGTGCATGTGACGAACACGTTGCCTTCCTTGACGGCCTCTTCCATCGTGGTGACCTCATAGCCTTCCATCGCGGCCTGAAGTGCGCATATCGGGTCGATCTCGGTGATGAGCACGCGTGCGCCGTACGAGCGCATCGACTGTGCGCAGCCCTTGCCGACATCGCCGTAGCCGAGGACTACGACGACCTTTCCGGCGAGCATCACGTCGGTGGCGCGTTTGATGCCGTCGGCGAGCGACTCGCGACAGCCGTAGAGGTTGTCGAACTTCGACTTGGTGACGCTGTCGTTGACATTTATCGCCGGGACGAGCAGCTTGCCGGCTTCTTTCATCTGATAGAGACGGTGGACGCCTGTCGTTGTCTCTTCGGAGACGCCTTTCCAGTTCTTCACCACCTTATGCCAATGCATGGGGTCTTCCTTGTAGGTGGCGATTATGACGCTCATCAAGGCTTTTTCTTCTTCATTTGACGGCGCGACTTCCATGAGCTTCGGGTCGTTCTCGCAGTCGAAGCCCTTGTGAATCAGCAAGGTGGCATCGCCGCCGTCATCAACGATGAGGTCGGGGCCGTTGCCGTCGGGGAAGGTGAGTGCGCGCATGGTACACCACCAGTAGTCTTCAAGGGTCTCGCCTTTCCAAGCGAAGACAGGAGTGCCTGTCGCTGCTATCGCTGCGGCGGCGTGGTCTTGTGTCGAGAAAATGTTGCAGCTCGCCCAGCGCACCTCGGCGCCGAGAGCCTTCAACGTCTCGATGAGGCAGGCGGTCTGCACCGTCATGTGCAGCGAGCCGCTGACCTTCGCGCCCTTGAGCGGCTTCTCCTCACCATATTTCCTGCGCAACGCCATAAGGCCCGGCATCTCATGTTCCGAAATCTCGATGTCTTTCCTCCCCCACTCCGCGAGGCTCATGTCAGCCACGAGGTTCGGGAGTTCACGTTTTTTAAGTTCTTCTTTCATATATTAAAATTCTAAAATTCAAATACTACTGCATGTTCCGCCTTCACATCGCCATTAATATTAATAAGGTATCCGTCGGCGGATTTTTTCACCGAGACCTTGTTCTTGAAACCAAGAATCTTCGGATGTTTCTTGTCGAGCCCCTTCATATCGCATTTAACCTCAATGCTTTGCGGAAGCGTCTCGCCTTCTTCCAAAAGATAGAAAGCATAGACTTTCTGCTTTCCGTTTTCAGATGCCGGAACCTGCGTAAAACGCCATTTCCCTGCGCAATACGGATAAATCGGCCTCGTCTTGTAAATAGCGTTCCCGTTGATTTTCATCCACTTGCCGATCTCGTGCATCCTTGACACCGCTGTCGAAGGCAGCTCGCCCTCCGGCGACGGACCCACGTTGAGCAGGTAGTTGCCGCCTTTCGCCACGATGTCAACTAAAAGATGTATTATCTTGTTGGTTGTCTTGTAGTTATCCGACTCGACATACGACCATGAGTTGCCCATCGACATGCACGTCTCCCAAGGGTACGGAAGCAGCGTGTCGGGCACCTGCTGCTCGGGGGTCTGGTAGTTCTCGTATTTTCCGTGCACCGAGCGGTCAACAATCAGCAGGTCGGGATTGTTCTCACGCGCCATTGCTGCGATCTTCGGCATGTCGATGTCCTGTATGTAACACTTGCAGCCGAGCCACGGGCGCGTCTCGTCGTCGATACTATATTCCGGACGGATCCAGCCGCCGTCGAGCCACAGGATGTCGATGTCGCCGTAGTTATGTGTCAGCTCCTTTATTTGGTTGTACGTGAAATCGCTGAAACGCTGCCACCTCTCGGGATATTTCTGCGGGTCGTAGTTGACATTACGGTCGGGTGTCGCCCACTGCGCCGCCCAGTAGTCCTCATGATGCCAGTCGGCCTTCGAGAAATACAGCCCTGTCCAGAAGCCTTGGTTTCTGAAGGCTTTCACTATCTCACCGGTGATGTCAGCTTTCCCGTTATCCGAAAAAGGGCACGAGGCATCGACGGTTGAATATGTCGTCTCCTTTGTGTCATACATGCAGAAACCGTCGTGATGTTTCGTGGTGAAGACCACATATTTCATTCCGGCTTCCTTGGCGAGTGCAGCCCATTCATCGGGATTGAACTTGGTCGGATTGAATGTCTTGTTAAGTGCCTGATAATCATTTTTATACTTGATATAATCGGCTCCTCCCCTGTCGATCCAGTCTTCGTTGCATATCGACCACGACTCAACGACGCCCCACTGCGAATACATGCCCCAGTGCATCATGAAGCCGAACTTCAAGTCTTGCCACTCGGAGATGCGGGCTGTGATGACAGGGTTGTCCTCCGGCTTCGTCAAATCCTGCGCAAAAGCGGAGACACCTATCAATATCAGTATCACACTTAACAGTTTCTTCATATTCGCTGCTTTATGATTAAAAGGCTTTTCAACTCTAACCTCTATCCCACCACAATGTTGATGATTTTCTTCGGGATGATGATGGCTTTGCGGACCACCATTCCCTCGATCCATTTCTTCGATTCGGGTGCGGCGAGCACCACGTCACGCATCTCGTCCTGGCTCATGCCGAGAGGCAGCTCGATGTCGAAACGTTTCTTCCCGTTGAACGAGACAGGATATAGGAACGAGTCTTCAACGACATGTTTCTCATCAAACTCGGGGAACTTCTGGTTGACGACGCTGTCGTTGTGCCCCATCTGATGCCAGAGTTCCTCGGCGATATGCGGTGCATACGGTGAAATCATAATGGCAAGAGGCTCAAGGATTTCGCGCTTGTTGCACTTCATGTCGGCGAGTTCGTTGACACATATCATGAAGGCGGATACGACGGTGTTGAACGAGATACGCTCGATGTCTTCCTCTTCTTTCTTGATAAGTTTATGAAGCGCCTTCAGCTCGGCTTTCGTCGCCGGTTCATCGCTGATTGTCAGTTCGTTATTCTCGCCGTTATACAGTTTCCAGAACTTACGGATGAAGCGGAACACGCCTTCGATGCCTTGTGTGTCCCACGGCTTCGACTGTTCGAGCGGGCCGAGGAACATCTCATAGAGACGCAGCGTGTCGGCGCCGTACTTCACCACGAGGTCATCGGGGTTCTGGACGTTGAATTTCGACTTCGACATCTTTTCGATTTCCCAGCCGCAGACCATGATGTCGTTGCCGTCTTTGTCTTTTTCGTAGATGAACTGAGCGTCCTTGAGGTCGTCTCGCCATGCCTTAAACGCCTCAGTGTCAAGAATATCGTTATGCACCATATTGATGTCCACACGGATGCCGTCGGTATATTCCTCGCGGCCATCCACGTTTTTCGAGACGAAGAGGTTGATAAACGGCAGGCCTGCTCCCTCCTCGAAAGGCGTCACTTCCTTGCCAGCGACGAGGTCTTTTATCTTCTGTATCGTCGCGGGAAATCTATCTTCGACGAGGACATCAATCAACGGAGGCAGGAACAGCTTGCAACCGAGCTGCTTGGCTATCTCTTCATACGACTCGGCGACCTTTGCCAAGCCGCTCATTTTCTTTGTCTCGATGATGATGTTTTTCGACGGGCAATAGAAGTCGAACTGACGACGCCCCATCTTGTAATTTCTGATAAACTCTACACCTAACTTATTGTTTTTCAGCTCCTGCCAGAGCAACCATTCTGCCATCTTTTCCAAATTGGCGCGATAGACGAAGCTTGTCCTTCCCTGTATCATGCCTTGGTTGACCATCTTCTTGAACGGCTCATCCTTGCATGCGATGCCGAGGTCGAAGAGGAACTTGTTCCAGAAACGGCTGTAGATGAGGTGGCCTGTCCCGTGTTCGGCGCCGCCGATGTAAAGGTCAACCTGCTGCCAATAGTCGTTGGCTTCCTTGCTGAAATATTCGTTTTCGTTGTGCGGGTCCATGTAACGGAGGTAATAGCCGCTCGACCCCGCGAAGCCCGGCATGGTGTTCGTCTCAATCGGGAAGCCGTCAGCGGTGACCCAGTTCTTGGCACGTGCCAACGGCGGCTCGCCTGTCTCAGTCGGCTTATACGCGTCAATCGACGGCAGTTCGAGCGGTAACTTATTGACATCCATCGGGTAAGGCATCCCGTCTTTGTAATATATCGGGAACGGCTCGCCCCAGTAACGCTGACGGCTGAAGATGGCGTCGCGGAGACGGTAGTTGGTCTTGCCCTTGCCGATGCCGCGTTTCTCAAGTTCCTGAATCATGCGCATTATGCCTTGTTTCACGGTGAGGCCGTCGAGGAACTCGGAATTGACGAGCACACCTTCTTTCGCGTCGAACGACTCCGTCCATGTTGAGGGGGCGGTAGGTTCCTCATTTGGTTTCGCAACAACTTGAATGATAGGCAGTTGAAAGTGTCTCGCGAAGGCGAAGTCACGGCTGTCGTGAGCCGGCACCGCCATGATTGCGCCAGTGCCGTAGCCCATCAGTACGTAGTCTGAGACCCAGATCGGGATGCGTTTGCCGTTGAACGGGTTGACGGCGTAAGAGCCTGTGAACACGCCGCTCACCTTCTTCACCTCCGACATACGCTCGCGTTCGGAGCGGTTCTTCGCCCATGAGATATATTCCTCAACGGCGGCACGCTGTTCTTTGGTGGTGAGAGCCGTGATAAGCTCATGCTCAGGTGCGAGCACCATGAACGTCACGCCGAACAAGGTGTCGGCACGCGTTGTAAACACTTCAAAATCAATATCTTTATCGGCAACCTTGAAGAACACTGATGCGCCCATCGACTTGCCTATCCAGTTGCGCTGAACGTCTTTTATCGACTCGTTCCAATCGACGGTCTCGAGGCCTTCGAGGAGGCGTTCGGCGTATGCGGTGATACGCAGCAGCCATTGTCTCATCGACTTACGCTCCACGGGGAATCCGCCGCGTACCGAGAGGCCGTCCTGCACCTCATCGTTGGCGAGCACTGTGCCGAGTTCGGGGCACCAGTTCACCATCGTGTCGGCAAGGTAAGCGAGGCGGTAGTTCATCAGCGTCTCCTGTTGTTCCTTCTCGCTCATGCCATTCCACTGTGCAGCAGTGAAAGTCAATGGTTTAGTGCAAGCCGCATCAAGGCCTTCAGTGCCTTGTTTCTCAAGTATTTGCACGAGTTCGGCGATAGGCCGCGCCTGTTTTGCCTTGTTGCAATAATATGAATTGAAAAGCTGGATGAACGTCCACTGCGTCCATTTGTAGTAATGCGGGTCGCTGGTGCGCACCTCGCGGTTCCAGTCGTAGCAGAAGCCGATCTTGTCCATCTGTTCGCGGTAACGTCTGATGTTCTTCTCCGTCGTGACAGCCGGATGCGTGCCGGTCTGGATGGCGTACTGCTCAGCCGGAAGCCCGTAGGCGTCATAGCCCATCGGATGAAGCACGTTGAAGCCTTTCAGACGCTTGTATCGCGCGTAGATGTCAGATGCAATGTAACCGAGCGGATGCCCGACATGAAGACCTGCGCCCGACGGATACGGGAACATGTCAAGCACGTAAAACTTTGGTTTTGAATGGTCTATCTCGACCTGATAAGTCTTGTTCTCACGCCAAAACTCCTGCCATTTCTTTTCAATTTCTTCAAAATTGTAATCCATTGTATGTTATTTAATGAAATGTCTAACCGTTTTTTGTTTTAAATTTATCGTATTTGAAATTGTAATATTTCAAGTTTTTTCACGTTTGAAAAAACGTACAAAATTACAATATTTTTCCGAAGTATCTGCGTACATTTTCATAAAAACACTAATTTTGTGGCTTTGAAATTCTTATGAAGGCAAATTTCTACACCCAAAACAAAAGATGGAAGATCGCGTTGGCGATTCTCGCAGTGATAATCGTTTGTGCATCAATATATTATACCAATACCATAGTCAAAAAATTCGCCAATCAGGAGACGAAGCAGGTTGAGATGTGGGCGGAGGCGGTGCAGAGTCACGTCGAGCTGATGAACTACACGAAGACCTTTTTCGAGGAGGTCAGCGAACAGGAACAGCGACGTGTGGAGCTTTTGGCACTGGCATACAAGAGTTTTCTGGAGGCCGGGCCGGAGGAGAACACGTCGATATATCTTGAGATAGTGCGAAGCAACATCAGCGTGCCCGTTGTGATAGCCGACAACAACGGCAACATCAGGAACGCGATAAACCTGCCGGAACAGTTCAAGGACAAGAGGTTTTTCGACAAAGAGATGCTCGCCGCCTTCAGCGTTTACCCGCCTATAAAAATCGACATCTACGGAAAGACATCGTGGCTGTATTACAATGAATCATTGATTTACACCGAGTTGAAAGGAGTCCTCGATGACATGTTCAACATTTTCATCTCCGATGTCACCGACAACGCAGTCGGTGCGCCGGTCATCATCGTTGACAGCATCGACAACAAGGTCTTGGCATACGGCAGGCTCGACAGCCTCGACATGCAGGACAAAGACTATGTCACCAACCAGTTGAGAATCATGCAAGAGGAGCATTTCCCGATAAAGGTTAATTATCTCGACAACAACAAGGCGTATATCTATTACAGAGGTTCCGACCTGCTGCAGAAGATGCGTTATTTCCCTATCATTCAGATACTTATCTTCGCATTTTTCTTTGTGATAGCGTATCTGCTGTTCAGCTACGCGCGGCGTTCGGAGCAGAACCAGGTGTGGGCGGGCATGGCCAAGGAGACGGCGCATCAGATCGGGACGCCGCTGAGTTCGCTGATGGGGTGGGTCGAGTTGCTGAAGCTCGAGGAGAAGCCGTTCATCGGGACGTCCGACATGGAGAGCGACATCGAGAGGCTGAAGACCATCACGGAGCGTTTCTCGAAAATCGGCTCAATACCAACGCTCGAGCCAACCAATGTCGTCGATGTGACAAGAAAGACGATGCGTTACCTTGAGAAACGTTTCTCGTCGAAGTTCGATTTCCAGATATTACTTCCCGAGCGCGAGATTGTCACGCCGCTCAACGCCGCATTGTTCGGCTGGGTTTTGGAGAACCTCACGAAAAACGCCATCGACGCGATGACCGACCACGGGAGCATCACCGTGGAGATGACGGAAGACGACACAAACATCTTCATCGACGTGACCGACACCGGCAAGGGGATGCCGCGTTCGATGTTCACGCAGGTGTTCAAGCCCGGCTACACGTCGAAGAAACGCGGCTGGGGACTCGGCCTGTCGCTCGCGAAACGCATCATCGAAGACTACCACAAAGGCAAAATCTTCGTCAAGAACAGCATCGTAGGGCAGGGCACCACATTCAGGATCACGCTTGGAAAATAACTCAAACCATCTCCCACTCCGCGATATTTCTTTTCACCACGAAAATCTTCACCACGAATTTCACGAATAACACGAACAGCGTGGCGGTGTTGTGCGCCAGCCAACTCCACTCTCCACTCTAAAAAACTAAAGACTAAAGACTAAAAACTAAAGACTAAAAACTAAAGACTAAAAACTAAAAACTCTCCAAACTTCACACTTAAACCACGCTCCACCTCGAATTTCACGAATGACACGAATAGCGTGGCGGTGTTGTACGCCAGCCTCTCTTAACTTTTAACCAAAAAATCTCCGCATGTTGTTCATAACTCACGAAGAAAAACGGTCAAAGTGCGGTGTTCAGCAATGCAATGAGGGTGGTTGATTAGCCACCCTCATTTGCATAAAGCCGTAAAAATCAGTGCTTTATATTATAGTTTGATGACTTTTGCAAAGGTTCTGTTGCCGAAACCAACGAAATAGATGCCGTCGACCAAGCCTGAAACATCAATGTGGTTTTCGCCTTCGCTGATGCTGACCGACATCGCCTTATGTCCCATGCAGTTGTAAATGTCCAACACACTGTCGCCGTTGCTGACAACAGTAACTACCGATGTCACCATGGTGGGGTAGATACAGATGCTGTTGCCTGTTTCAACGATGCTCAGTGTGGTTTCAACGGTGACTGGACCGGCAGGTGTCGATTCTCCGTCTTCGTATTTTGCCGTCACGGTGTAGTGATAGGTCCCTGGATTGAGGTTTTCGTCGGTGAATTCAAAATCGAAGGCTTCGCCGATTCTCATGTCATCCTATCTTTGCAGCGCGAAAAAAAAAAGATAAAAAATACCATTTGAGAGG
>X431_Quagga__coassemble_23_pt1 | contig 42993 bp, 37 predicted proteins | sample X431_Quagga__metabat2_low_PE_006 | metagenome-assembled genome bin X431_Quagga
TATGTACAACTTTTATTTAAGAAAATTATCAACAAATTAATTCATCCAACAGGTTTACTATCTTTGCGCTATGATACATTTTCGGGAAATAACAACTGATGACAAGAGTCTGATTCGCGATTTCACTTTCGGCTTGCAAGAAACCGATTGCTATAATTCATTCGCTAATCTGATGTCTTGGAGAGTCCATTCTTCCGAACTAACAATAGTCAATGGCTGCCTCTGCATCCGTCATCAAGGCAACAGGCTTATCTACCAGCTGATACCACCTGCGGCACCACAAGCAGAAATAAGATTAGCCGTTACTTCTGCCATAAGGCAGTTGCAATCTGATGCTGCCTCATTGGGAGAACAATTCAGAATGATTATTTCCGACAAACGTATAAAGCAAATCATTGAAGAGGAATTTGCCTATGATTTGTCTGTCCTGTACGCACGAGACTGTTGCGACTACATCTACGAAAGAGAAAAACTCACAACCCTATCGGGCAAACATCTGCAACAGAAACGCAATCATATTAATAAGTTCAAGACATTATACCCAAACTATGAATACAAACCGCTGACAAAGGACATGTTCAAGGATTGTTTTGAACTTGCTAAACGGTGGAACATTCCCGACGAACTAACTGCAATGCAGAACATGATGCGCTACTGGGACGAAGTTGATATGCTCGGCGGAACAATTTTCGTCGATGGCAAACTTGTTGCATTTACTTTTGCTAGCCCATTGTCGGAAAACACTCTTGACGTCAATATCGAAAAAGCCGATACTGGATACGAAGGCTCGTTCACAATCATCAACAACGAATTTGTCAAGCATCTGCCTGAACGTTATTCTTTCATCAACCGTGAAGAAGATATGGGCATAGACGGATTGCGAACATCAAAACTTTCATATCATCCCCATCTTTTGCTCGACAAATTTTTTATTTCACAAAAAAACACCAACCTGCCCGACATTGATTCCGAAACACGCCAACTATGGAAAGAAGTGTTCTGCGACGATGACATCTGGATGGACTATTTCTTTTCCAATGTCTTTAAGCCCGAATACAACATTACATTCCTGAAAGATGGTCATGTGGTTGGAGCCTTGCAGGCTATACCTTATTCTGTTAATGGAGTTCAGTACGCTTATCTCTGTGGTTTAAGTGTAAAGAAAGAATACAGGCATCAGGGCATTGGCAGAATCCTTATGCTGAAAGCCGATTATAAAATGAAAGCCAATGGCACCCAATATGCCGTTTTTGTGCCCGCCGAACCTTCACTCGTGCAATGGTATGAGAGTATGCAGTATCATGTTAATAATACCCTAATGCCCCCTCCGAAAGAATATTGTGGCATGGAGAGCAATGAATTTACCCCATGGCAGAAAGAACATGTAATGATTAAGGAATTATGAACAACCATCTTAAGAAACCTTGCCATTGGTGCTCGTACTGCCGATTGTGTTTCAGCGATACAGGAATGGCGACTCGGAATTCATGAAAGTCAACCTTATCTACGCATCCGTCTCCCAGCTGCGTGAGACGCAGGGAATCACCTCATCGAATCCGCCGGTGATTCTTCCGATAGATTTTGACGGCCTTTCCCGAAATGCTGACGGGTACTACAAGATGGAAGATGTCATCAACCGTTTTGACGAGACCATTGCAGAATTTGAGAGCTTCGCGAAATAGCTCATACAGGAGACTTCTCGTTTGACTCACTGTTTCCCGAACTCCACTTTCTCCGGGTTGACGAGTTTGAGGATCTTGTCGCCCTTGGTGATGGTCACCGTATGTCAGGCAGCATCCTCAGCATCGGTCGGCAGTTCGTCCTTGGCGCGTTGATAGCCGGCAGCATTGCCACCACCGGATGCAATCAGTTGACCCATTTGGTCGCCTGTAGATTGCGCATAGATAGTGAGGGAGTTATCATTGCCCGATACTTGAATACCCGGAACTCTCGTTGGAAATTCGTAAAATCCTTTTGCCGTCAGTGTAGCCCCGTCGGCAAGGATAAGATGCACATCGCCTTGGCAGACAGCACCTTTAGAGAGGGTAATGTTGCCCGTAACCACATACCAACCTGCATTCCATGTAACGGCTTCAGAGGCGTCGGCCACTATGGTCGCATCAGCCGTTGTGGTTTTCCACTCTTTAATACCGCTGGTAGCAACCCCATCGGTGTTATACACGGGATAAAGATGGGACACCTCTTGTGTCTGTGACCACAGGGCACTAGGCGGCAATAGCCGCGATAAATAAAAATAGTTTACGCATATTTATGTTTGTTTACTTCTTTACATGTTATGGATTTCGGGCTGCAAAGATACGACGTTTTTTTGGATTTAAAGATTCGCAGGTTGCCAAAATCGTGGTGTCCATTTTTGAAAATATTAATCACAATTAAAATTTTTCGTGTCCACTTTTTCGAACTGGTACAATTGCACGGAAGCAAAGAAAAAGAGGTTAAGTTGTTTGATTTTAATCACTTAACCTCTTTAGTACCCAGGGCCGGGATCGAACCGGCACGAGCATTACCTCATCGGTTTTTGAGACCGACGCGTCTACCTATTCCGCCACCTAGGCCTGATTTTCAATGAACTTTTAACGGCTGCAAAAATAATACATTTTTTGTCACGCGCAACATTTTTTTTCATAATTTTGCAGCCGAAAAATTTTCTCAAACAAAAACGCAATATGCAAGAACCAATTGTATCAATATTTTCGGGCAGAGCCACTAAATATTTAGCCGATGAAATCGCCAAATATTACGGCAAACCATTGGGAACATGCAATGTGACAGTCTTCTCCGACGGCGAGTTCCAGCCGAGTTTTGAGGAGAACCTCCGCGGGAGGGACGTGTTTTTGATTCAGTCGACGTTCCCGCCGACGGAGAACCTCATGGAGCTTCTGATGATGATTGACGCCGCAAAACGTGCTTCGGCACGCCGCATCATCGCCGTCATCCCTTACTTCGGGTTCGCGCGTCAAGACAGGAAAGACCGTCCGCGCATCAGCATCGCGGCCAAGCTGGTCGCCAACCTGCTACAGGCGGCGGGCGTGACACGCGTCATCACCATCGACATCCACGCCGACCAGATCCAGGGATTCTTCGACATCCCGGTCGATAACCTCTTCGCGTCGAAGATCTTCGTGCCTTACATCCAGAGCCTCAACCTCGGTGACAACCTCATCGTGGCATCACCCGATGCAGGCGGCACGCGTCGCGCGGCATCGTACGCCAAGATGCTCGAGACCATGTTCTGCATCTGCCACAAACAGCGCAACAAACCAAACGAGATCGAGAAGATGCTCCTCATCGGCGACGTCGAAGGCCGCGATGTCATCCTCGTTGACGACATTATCGACACGGCGGGCACCATCACGCGGGCCGGCCAGCTGCTGAAAGACAACGGCGCACGCAGCGTCCGCGCCTTCGCCACACACCCGATCTTCTCCGGCAAGGCAATGGAGAAAATCGACAACTCGGTGTTCGACGAGGTCGTCGTGACCGACACCATCCCGCTGGTGAACCCGAGCAAGAAGATACACGTACTGTCAACAGCCGGGCTTCTCGCCGAAGTCATCACACGCGTCGAGAACTACGAGTCGCTGAGCGAACTCTTCAACAAGAAAAAATAGGAACGCAGGTGATTAAGGAGTTTAAGGAGTTTAGGTACCTAATCACCTTAAACACCTCAAATACCTCAAACAAATAAAAATAATTAACTTAAAAACTAAACAAAATGAATTCAGTATCATTGAGCGGTTCTCTTCGCGAGAACGTAGGGAAAAAAGATGCTAAAGCATTGCGCAAGAACGGTCAGGTTCCGTGCGTCATTTACGGTAACAACATCGAGCAGGTGAAATTCTTCACCGACGCAAGAAGTTTCAAGAAGATCCTCTACACACCGGAGACTCTTATCATCGACTTCGAAATCAACGGCAAGGTCTATCACACAATCCTCCAGGACATCCAGTATCATCCTGTCACTGACGAGGTCCTTCACGCCGACTTCCTCGATGTCAACGAAGAGAACCCGATCACTGTGACGCTTCCTGTGCGCACACAGGGCACATGCCCAGGTGTCATGCGCGGTGGCCGTATGAACGTGAACCTCAGCAAGCTGAAAGTCCGCGGCTATGTCAACGACCTTCCGGACAACATCATCATCGATGTCACAAAGCTCCAGATGAACCAGGCTATCAAGGTGAGAGACCTCAACCTCGAGAAGATCACCATCCTCGTTCCTGAGAACACAATCGTTGTTGACGTCCGCGCTCCACGTAACGCAGCAGCTGAAGAGACAACAGAAGAAGCAGCAGCTGAAGAGGCAAAATAAGCTGATTCCGGAAATAAAATATCCCACTGTGTCGTGCGGTGGGATATTTTTGTATAAAAAGATTCAAAGATTCAAAGATTTAAGATTCAGATGAAGTATCTCATTGCATGTCTCGGGAACATCGGTGCCGAATATGCCAACACGAGGCATAACATCGGTTTCATGGTCGCCGACCGTCTCGCCAAGGATCTCGGCGGCACGTTCACGACCAGCAGGTTGGCGATGGTCGCCGAGCTGAAGTTCAAGGGGCGCCAGCTCGTGGTGATCAAGCCCACGACATACATGAACCTCTCCGGCAAGGCGGTGAAATACTGGATGACGCAGGAGAAGATCCCGATGGAGAACGTCCTCGTGGTCTGCGACGACCTCGCGCTGCCGGTCGGGACGCTCCGTCTCAAGAAAAAAGGCAGCGACGGCGGCCACAACGGACTGAAAGACATCATCGGAGCGTTGGGCGGCAACGAGTTCTGCCGTCTGCGCTTCGGCATCGGCAACGACTTCGCGAAAGGGAAGCAGATCGACTTCGTCATCGGCGAGTGGAAACAGTCGGAGATCGACGAGATACAGCCGCGGCTCGACATCGCCGCCGAGATGGTGAAGAGCTTCGCCACACAAGGCCCAGACCTCACCATGAATCAGTACAACAACAAATAAAAACATATCATGAAATCGTTACTTGGAATGTCATTCTCGGAGCTGCAAGATGTTGTGGCTCAACACAATCTGCCGAAGTTCACCGCCAAACAGCTCATCGACTGGCTTTACATCAAGCGTGTCAAGACATTCGACGAGATGACGAACCTGTCGAAGGCGACGCGTCAGCTGCTCTCGGAGCACTACGTGACGGGCTACCGCGACCACGTGCAGGTGCAGGAGTCGGCCGACGGCACGAAGAAATACCTCTTCCCCGCCGGGGACGGCTTCGTCGAGGCGGCCTACATCCCCGAAAAAGAACGCGCCACGCTGTGCGTCTCATGTCAGGTGGGATGCAAGATGAACTGCCTGTTCTGTCAGACCGGCAAGCAGGGCTTCCAAGGCGACCTCTCCGCCGGCGACATCATAAACCAGATACTCAACCTGCCGGAGTTCGAGAATCTCACCAACTACGTCTTCATGGGCATGGGCGAGCCGATGGACAACTACGACAGCATCATGCGCGTGCTCGACATCATGACGTCGGAGTGGGGCATGGCGATGAGTCCGACGCGAATCACCGTCTCCACCTCGGGCCTGATCCCGAACATGAAACGTTTCATCAACGAGTCGAAGTGCAACTTGGCCGTCAGCCTGCACAGCCCGTTCCACGATGAGAGGGCGAGGCTGATGCCCGTCGAGAACAGATATGCCGTCAGCGAAGTCATCCATGCGATCCGCCAGCACGACTGGAGCGGCCAGCGCAGGGTGTCGTTCGAATACATCGTGTTCAAAGGATTTAACGACACGCAGCGACACGTCAACGAGCTTGCGCGTCAGCTCGGCAGCCTTCGTTGCCGCGTCAACCTCATCCGCTTCCATGCCGTGCCGGGCGTGGAGATGCACAGCCCGTCGATGGACGACATGGTGCGCTTCCGCGACCGCCTCAACGACAAAGGCATCATCGCCACCATCAGGGCGTCGAGGGGCCAGGACATCGACGCCGCCTGCGGACTGCTCTCAACGAAAGAGAAAAACAACTTGTGAGATTAGAAATGAATAAGTTTGTATAACATATTGATAAACAACCATTTACCCCCCACTACGAAATTCAAAAAAAATATCGCAAAATTGTTGGAAATAAGAAAGTAATTTGTAACTTTGCGGTGTCGTTTCCTTTTGGATTTCGTTCAACGGACTTCGCGAAATTCAGAAGGGAGGCGTGGAAAAAGTAAAAATAGAAGTCCCATCATGTCTAAAATTTAATATCATGAAGAAATTATTAATTTCAAAATCATTAAGTGTCATGCTGTTATTCAGTGTTGTTTTGTTAACATCATGCATCAAAAAGCCTTCGGCAAGTTTCTCGGTATCGAACACTAACCCGAAAGTCGGCGAATCAGTCAGTTTTACCAACACTTCGACTGATGCGAAAACCTACGAATGGAATTTTGGCGACGGATATACCTCTTCGGAAAGTAATCCTTCACACGTTTATTCATCAGCTGGATACAAGAATGTAACATTGACGGCGTATTCGAAAAAAGAGAAAAAGTCGGACAATTCAAGCGCATCAATAAATGTTAAGGCAATTGGTGATGTTATGTTCTGGACAGATGAAAGCACGGTATATAATATTACAGTCACATTAAGAGGCATAGACAAAAAGATAACAGGGTATTACTATTCAACCCCATCAAATTGTGGCGCATCGGGTTGTGCAACATACAATGACATTGAAGTGGGTACATACAGTTTTACCGCAGAGAATCTCCTTTATTCTTGGTCAGGAACTGTAACGGTTTACGATGGTCAATGCAGCAGAATGCTTTTATACAGCTCTAAGGCGAAAACACAGCAACATCCTGAAAATCAGTCAACAGAATTACTGAAAGAATGTAGTGCTGAAGAATAAAATAAACATTAGAGTATATTAAACTCGTAAAAATCCCGAGCGGCGAGGAACCGTTTGGGATTTTTTACTTTCACATTTTACCACCTTTCCCAGCGGAATTTTCAAAATTGTGATGTTCTTGTCAAAATAATTTGTAATTCTGCCGCCGAAAAAAGGTGGCTTATGGCTACCATAATTAGAAAGATGAATATATTGAGGCTTTGCATCAGACGGACAGCATGGTCGGCGCGTCTCCGTCCCTCGGCGCAAAAGCTTCATTGCAAGACATATCAAAATTTCTTAATTATTTCGAGAAACTGGTGATTGAGGAAATATCCTCGGATATCGCTTTTGTGGAAGAGACATCCGCCGACGTGTGGTGGTACGACGGACAACGTATCACTTTCCGCAGCGAGACTCATCGACCGCGGCAAGACGAATATCAAAGAGATAGTGAGCCGACAGTACGACAAGAGCTACTTCATGGACTACAAGGCCGACACCGAAGACCCATTGGCGATGATTTACCAGAGCGGCTACATCACAATCAAAGGGTATAACGAGAAAAGGCAGCAGTACAAGCTCGACTTCCCGAACAACGAGGTGCGCAGCGGCTTCATCACACTCCTCGCGAACAATTACTGCGACAGCAGGAACGACCCGCAGAACCTCGTCCTCGACATCAACGACATGCTCGACGAGTGCCGCTTGGACGACATGCGCGACGCGCTCTCCGGCTTCTTCGCCTCAATCCCGTACAACGCCAACTATCAGGAACGCGCGTGGAGCTACGAGAGCCACTATCACTATACCTTTTACTTGATTTTCAGGCTGTTGTCGTGCTACTCGACATTCACGGAGAAAGAGAACTCGCGCGGACGGGCCGACATGGTTGTTGAAACGGATGACTACGTATATATCTTTGAGTTCAAACTCGACGGGACAGCCGCCGAAGCGTTGAAACAGATTGAAGACAAAGGCTACGCCGAGCCGTACGCAGCAGACAAGAGGAAGCTGTTCAAGGTCGGAGTTGTGTTCTCGTCAGAGAGGCGGAATATCACGGAGTGGAGAGTGGTTTAAGTCTTTAGTCTTTAGTTTTTAGTCTTTAGTGTGGAGAGTGGAGTTTTTTAGTGTGGAGTTTGGAGAGTGGAGAGTGGAGTTTTGAGAGTGGAGTTTTTTTTAGTTTGGAGTTTTGAGAGTGGAGAGTGGAGTTGCTTTTGGTGCGACAGCCAACTTCACTCTTAACTCTCAACTCTTAACACTTAACAAACTTTCAACACTTTACAAACTTTTTACTATAAACTTGAAGACATTTTAAAAACATTGTAATTTTTTCATTGATTTGTATGTTTTTTTTGTATTTTTGCGGTGTATTAGTTATATAATACAGTAATATGACTAACAAACAAAAACACATCAACAAAATGAAGAAATCATTGATTATCATCGCAATTGCAACAATGTCGGTTTTGGTTACAAGTTGCAGCACGGCAAAATTTTATTTCAGATATTATAATCTTGCAAGAAAAGAGCGTGTCTCCAATATGGGCGGTCAAGGTCACGGACCGTTTGATTTCGAACTCAAAAACAATAGAATGCTCGCTGTGATTGATATGGACGGGCGCAGCGACACGGTTTTCATCGATTCCGGCTTCAATGGCACGATTGCCGAATGTCATCCGAAATCAGAACTCACGCCTGAATATTCCCGCATTAAGGTGACAGGAGCACTCAAAAGGTCAAAAGTTTACATGAAGATTGACACCGTGAACGCAAAATTCCATTATCATCATCGCGACATCAAGTATGATATCTGTCTGAATTTCGATTCTCCATGCGACATTCCCATTGCTGGTCGTCCGCTGATGGGGACAAAAATGCTTTTCGCATTCGATTTCGAACATAACAAGGTGGCAATTGTTTTTTCCAATCAGAAAATCTCATATTACAGATACAACGACTCTACTTTTTGTCTTGATGGCTATAAATCAATGAGATGCAAAATTAGAAGGCGATGTATCTACGTTTATCCGGTCATAAACGGGAAGGAATGCAAATGTATTTTCGACACCGGCAACGGCAGTGCTTGTTTTATTTTGAATGAAAAAGACAACGGATTTGAGAAGCGTGAAGACGACATCGTTTATGAGGGGACAATCGGCCACACGGTAGACGGCGTGATAAACTCAGGCGAATATTATGTCAGGCGGGAAGAGACAATAAAACTCGGTGAAAATGAATTTGTCGCGCCGGCGCTTTACACCTCCGAACACAAATGCAACAACGTCGGGCTGCGGTTCATCTCCCAATTCGACTGGTTCTATGACGATAGTAATCCTGGTGTGATCTATTACAAGCCTCGCGAAGTCCAGCACTTTGATTTTCAGGAGACCGGCCCGTACAAACTTCAGGCTTCGGAAGACGGCTTGATGATTATCACGCGCATTGTCGATGAGCGGAACACGTTTGAGTTCGGTGACATCATCAAGTCGGTGAACGGCGAGGAGATAAACGATGACAACATCTGCCATTACGCCAACCTGCTCAACAACAGCAGGGACTGGAGCGGTTTCAGGATTGAGGTTTCAAAGTAAAATCCACTGTCATTTCCTGATTTAGATTGACAGCATTTGACAGAACGAAGAAGGCAAAATAGCTGGGTCTTATTTCCCTTTTTCCTCCAATTTCCTGTTCAGCTCGTTGAGCTTCTCTTCGAGCGACTTCATCTTCTCCATGACCTCGTCGTTGTTGTCGGTCGCCATCACATCGACGAGCAACGACGTGATGAGGCCCATGCCGATGATGCCGCCGAAGAACAGTATCACCGAGAAATACAGCCTCACGAGGTTCACCGTGAGGAACGACTGCGTGCCGCTGGTGATGGCGTCGGGGATCTCGTACCAGCCCTCGACGGTGAAGATCCGGAACGTGTTGTAGATGGAGTCGATGGGGTTGGCGAAATATTCGGGCGCGACATTCCTGAAAAGCGTGCATGTTATTATCGACACGATGAATAACAAGATGAAAAACGCTAACATGATGATGGAAGTTGTCTTCACCGCCAGCTGAATGCTCTTCACGAAAGACGAAAGATTCGGGATGAACTTCAGAATCCTGACTATCTTCAGCGCACGGAACGCCCTCAAGACAGTGATGAACCCGATGGTGTCAACGAATGTGTTTTCGTAGAAAAACTGCCCCAACGACAAAGCCGAAATCACGGTGATGACATAGTCGCGGCGATTCCATCGGTCTTTCCAATACTCCTTGAATCCCAATGAGTTAATCTTGACAGTCACCTCAATCATGAAGATGATTGTGAAAAAATTGTCCCAATAGCTCAAATACTTGAAATGTGCGCCGTAACATTGAAAGAAAATGACGACACAATTCAATATGACGACCGTCAGAATGAAGGTGTCATTCCAGAACAATTTCGCCAAAGCACACTTGAACTTATTCATCTTCCTTTTCCTTTCCGTCGAGTTTTTCGTTCAGTTTCTCAACTTCATCCTTCAGACTTTTAATCTGGCGGAGAACCTCATCGTTGTTGTCGGCGGCCATCGCATCGACGAGAATCGAGGTTATGAGACCCATTCCTATTATCCCGCCGAAGAACAAAATCAGCGAGAAATACAGCCTCACCAAAGTCATCACAAAGACGGATGACGACGCTCCCGTGATGGCGTTGGGGATTTCATACCAGCCCTCGACGGTGAAAATCCTGAACGTGTTGTACATGGAGTCGAACGGACTCGCGAAATATTCAGGTGCGATGTTTCTGAAAATCGTACACGTCACTATCGAAATGATGAAGATAATAATCAGAAAAGCGAATATTATGACCCACGATGTCCTGATCGCGAGCTTCAGACTGTTGACGACAGACGACAGATTCGGGATGAATCTCATGAGCCTGATGAGCTTCAGCACACGCAAAGTCCTGATGGCGCTTATCACCCCGATTGTCTCCGTGAACTGGTTCGGGGATATGTATTGGATTAACGAAAGTGCCGTGATTACTGTTATGACGAAGTCCCATCTGTTCCATTTATCGCTCCAATATCCATTGAACGTCAATGATTTAATCTTGACAAAAGCCTCAAATACGAACAGAACCGTGAACAGGCTGTCAAGATGTGCGAGGCGTTGGAATGAAATTTCCTGAGATGTATAATAGCATTGCAGGAAGATGACTATCCCGTTCAAAATGACAATTGTCATGATGAATGTCTCATTCAGGAACAGCCTGGATAAAAAGCGTGTAAGTTTCTTCATTTTATTTTTTATGAAGCCACAAAAATATAAAATATTGTGTTACCTAAAGAAATTTTAGTTAATTTTGCCCGAAATAATTTTTTCAGATTTGCAGACATTAAAGACACATATTGATATTCACAGTTCTGATTATCAAGAAAATAAAAAAGCTTTCACAGACTTGATGGTGCGTTACCGTGACGCGCTGGCCTCGAGTATGCATGGCGGTGGTGCCGCTGCCATCGAGAAACACAAGAAACGCAACAAACTCCTGGCACGTGAGCGCATAGATTTGCTCATCGACAAGAACACGCCGTTTCTGGAGCTTTCGCCGATGGCGGCGTACGGCACGTACAACAACGACTTCCCGTCGGCGGGCATCGTCACGGGCATAGGCACCATCGAGGGGCGTGAGGCTATCATCGTGGCCAACGACGCCACCGTGAAAGGCGGCACCTACATGCAATACACCGTGAAGAAACACCTTCGCGCACAGGAGATTGCGATGGAGAACCATCTGCCGTGCGTGTATATGGTTGACAGCGGCGGCGCGTTCCTGCCGGAACAGGACACCGTCTTCCCCGACAAGGAGCATTTCGGACGGTTCTTCTACAACCAGGCACGTATGTCGGCGATGGGCATCCCGCAGATCGCCATCGTGATGGGCATGTGCACGGCCGGCGGCGCATACGTGCCGGCGATGAGCGACGAGACGATAATAGTTCGCAGGCAGGGCACCATATATCTCGGCGGCCCTCCGTTGGTGAAAGCCGCCACCGGCGAGGTCGTCACAGCCGAGGAGCTCGGCGGCGCGGAGATGCACACCGCCGTGTCGGGCGTCGCCGACCACCTCGCCGAAAACGACAGCCACGCCATGCAGATATGCCGTAACATCTTCAAGACGTTGGAGAAACCGAAGAAACAAATATTGGACATGCTTCCCGTCGAGGAGCCGCTCTACGACCCCGCCGAGCTGTACGGCATCGCACCCGTTGACCTGCGCAAGATCGTTGACCCGCGCGAGGTGATCATGCGCATCGTTGATGGAAGCCGCTTCCAGGAGTTCAAGGAAAGATACGCCACAACGCTCGTCTGCGGCTTCGCGCATCTCATGGGATTCCCCGTCGGGATACTCGCCAACTTCGGCGTATTGTATTCAGAGTCAGCGTTGAAGGCGACACATTTCATCGAGCTTTGCTGCCAGCGTAACATCCCGCTCGTGTTCTTGCAGAACATCACCGGCTTCATGGTGGGGAAGGACTACGAACGCGGCGGCATCGCGAAAGACGGTGCGAAGATGGTGCACGCGGTGAGCAACGCCAACGTGCCGAAGTTCACCGTGATCTTCGGCGGCTCGTTCGGCGCCGGCAACTACGGCATGGCCGGACGCGCCTACAGCCCGCGACTGCTCTTCTCATGGCCGAACGCGAAAATCTCCGTCATGGGCGGCGAACAGGCCGCCAACGTACTCGCGACGGTGAAAGAAGACCAATACAAATTCAAAGGTTTGCCGGTGCCGGAAGACGAGATCGCGAAGCTGAAGAAAGAGATCCTCGCGAAATACGACTACGAAGGCTCGGCGTTCTACAGCACCGCACGCCTCTGGGACGACGGCATCATCGACCCCGTCGATACGCGCAAAATCTTAGCGTTGGGCATCGCGGCGTCGCTGAACCAGAAGTTCCCGCAGCAGCAGTTCGGAGTGTTCAGGATGTAAGGAGGTTAGGGTATGGACTTCACTACATTACAAATCGGTATAGAGAAAAACGTGGCACGTATTGCCTTGAACAGGCCGGAGGTGCGCAACGCTATGAACGCCGTCATGATAAAAGAGATGACCGAGGCCATCGGCTGGTTAGACAGCCGCGGCGACATCAGGGTCATCGAGATATGCGGCAACGGCAAGAGCTTCTGCGCCGGCGCCGACATCAACTACATGAGAGACATCGCGGGAAACGGCTATCTTCAGAACATCGAAGACGCGAAAAGACTATCGAAATTGTTCCAGACGATATATTTCTGCGGCACGCCGATAATCGCACTCGTGCACGGCCACGTGATAGGCGGCGGCAACGGGATAATAGCGGCCTGTGACGTGGTGCTTGCCGAGACCGACACCGTCTTCGCCTTCAGCGAGGTGAAGCTCGGCATCACGCCGGCGACGATTTCGCCTTTCGTCATCGCGCGTTGCGGCGAGGCTTTCGCACGCGACACCATGCTCAGCGGCAGGAAGTTCACCGCACAGGAAGCCTTCGACAACCATCTTGTCAACTTCGTGGGGACGATGGAAGAACTGAACCGCAGGCTCGACTTCTACACCGAGCAGTACCTCAGCGCGTCGCCCATCGCCATCCGCGACTGCAAACAACTCATCCGCAGCGTCTGCGGACGCAACAACCCTTACAGCGAGGTCTTCGACATGACATCTGTCGTCATCGCCAACGAACGGAGGTCGGACGACGGACAGGAAGGCATGAAGGCGTTCTTGGAGAAACGGAAGCCTAAATGGTGCGAGTGACGGTAATCTAATTGCTTGTAAATAGTGTTCTGCAAGGGTCACTAAAAAAATAATATCGAGCGATTTAAGGTGTCTTATTCGATGACCCCGCTGCCTAATACCACCGGCTCTGTCTCGTGGTAAATGGTGCCGAACTGTCCGCTCGCGACACCTGAGATCATCACGTCGGAGTTGATGATCAAGCCGTTGTCGGTGACGTTGAGCGTGCCTGTGCGGAATTCCGGCTGGTGGCGTATCTTATATCTCACCTTCTCGCCTTCGGTGAATCTGATGACAGGGTTCATGACCTGCACATCGACGAGTTTGATTTTGTTGACATATTGTGCTTCGGGGTCGTAGCCTTGCGATACGAATACGATGTTGTTCTCCGTGTCTTTTTTCACCACGAACCAAGGGCCGCCGCCGAGGCCCAAGCCCTTGCGCTGCCCGATGGTATGAAACCAGAAACCCTTGTGTTTGCCGAGTCTCCGGCCAGTCTCTAACTCTATTATGTCGCCTTCTTTCTCGCCGACATATTCGCGGATATAGTCGTTGTAGTTGATTTTTCCGAGGAAGCAGATGCCTTGTGAGTCGTGGCGTTCGGCGCTCGGCAGTTTCAGTTTCGCCGCCAAGCGGCGCACCTCGCTTTTGGGCATGTCACCGACGGGAAACATCGCCTTTGAGAGCTGGTGATATGTTATTCTTGCGAGGAAGTCGGTCTGGTCTTTTAATGTGTCAACGGCGGTGCCCATCCACGCGATGCCGTTTTCATCGATCCACTGACGGGCGTAATGTCCGGTTGCGATGCGGTCGTACTCATAGCCTACTTTTTCTTCAAACGCGCCGAATTTTATGAAGCGGTTGCACATCACATCGGGGTTGGGGGTGAGGCCTTTGCGCACCGAGTCCATGGTGTAGCGTGCCACGCGGTCGTAATATTCCTTCTGCAAGTCGATGATGTCGAACCTGCATCCGTATTTCTTCGCGATGAATGACGTTATCTCAATGTCTTCTTCGGAAGGGCAGTCCATCATGTCTTCTTTGCCTTCGAGACCTATCTTTATATAGAAGATATGTGGGTCAAAGCCTTGGTCTTTCAGCAACGGTACGATGACGGAGCTATCGACGCCGCCTGATACTAATGCCGCTATATTCATGAGTCACAATTACTTGTTTGAATCGTGGGTGACTCTGTGCACAGGGATGGTGTAATTATATTTGCCGTCCATCTCTACTTCGGCTGCGCCGTAGATGCCTCCGTGGCGTTTGCCTTTGTAAGCCGCCCATGTGCGGTCACCGTACGAGAAGTGCCACCATTCGGCCGGGAAGTTGACAAAGCCTTGTCGCCGCATCACCCTGACGAGCGTCCTGCGGTTCTTGGCCTGTGCCTTGGTTATGTGTCTGCTTTTTGTCCATGTCGCGGTGCTGTATTCATGGAATCTTGTACCGAAGTCGAACATCACGCCGTTGTCATTGCAGAGTGCGACATCGATAGCGCCGCCTGTGGTGTGACCACCAATGCTGTTTTTCGGGTCTTCCGCCTTGAATTTCGCGAGTTTTATCGCCTCGTGGCGACCTATCTCAGGGTTCTCAGCCGTTATCTCATTTATGACCTGCTCCCATTTCTCATTCATCATACTCTTCGAACGATAGGTCTGCAGTATCAGTAGATTCACTCCGTCGGGAAGTCTGTCGGCGATTTTGTAAAGTTTGAAAAGCACTTTCTTGCGGATGAGGTTGGGCTGTTCGATTGTCTCATCATTGAAAATGATGTGTTTGTGTGGCAGGAAGTCAACGAGCGGGTCGTAGCATTCATGGACGTGTGTTCTGCCAATCCAACGTCTTGACATCGTCCTTCTGAAGCCGAGTTTGTAAATGAGGTGATGGATATGGAACATCAGGTGTGATCTTCTCCTTTTAGATGAGATATATTTCAGAAAACACACCAAAAGCACGATTAACAAGACAATAATGATGAAATGGATGATATGACTTTTCAGCCATAGAATGTTGCTTTCACTATCAAACCAATCAAGTATTTTTCCAAGAAATTCGTCGAGCATTTTTGTATAGTTTTTTTTCTTTTATTTTAATTCAACCATGATCGGGCAATGATCAGAGTGGACTGCATCCGCGAAGATAGCAGCGTCTTTGAGATTGTCTTTTAAATTGTCTGTAATTATATGATAATCAATACGCCAACCTTTGTTATTGGCTCTTGCATTGAATCTGTAGCTCCACCACGAGTAGTTGCCTGGTTCTTTGTGAAGTGAGCGGTAGCTGTCGATATAGCCGTCAGAGAGGAAATCGGTGAACCACTGTCGTTCTTCCGGCAGGAAGCCTGAATTTGTGGCGTTGCGCACCGGGTCGTGGATGTCGATGGCTTCGTGGCAGATGTTGTAGTCGCCCGACAGCACGAGGTTGGGGCGTGTCTTTCGCAGTTCATTGACGTAGTCACGGAAAAACTCAAGCCATTCCATCTTGAAGTCTTGGCGTTCGTCGCCGCTTGTGCCGGAGGGGTGATACACGCTCACCACCGACAGCTCGCCGAAGTCGGCGCGGAGGAAACGTCCTTCGTCATCATATTTCCTGTTGTTCATGCCGTAAACCACATTGTCAGGTTCTTTTTTTGCGAGAATCCCGACGCCGCTGTAGCCTTTCTTCTGTGCCGGAAACCAATAATGATGGTATCCGGCCGACTCAATCTCCATCAGCGGGATCTGGTCGGGAGTGGCTTTAAGTTCTTGAAAACAAACAACATCCGGCGATACGCTGTCAATCCATTCAAGGAGACCTTTCGAGATGGCAGCGCGAATACCGTTTACGTTGTAGCTGATGATTTTCATACGAAATAAATTCGAGTGCAAAAATAATCATAATTTTTTTACGAAAAGCATTCAATATCAAAATTCATTTCATATTTTTGCGGAATGATAAATAAGTCAAAAATGAAGACGAAGTCGTTGTTCAAGTCGTTGAATGACTGGCGGTTGGCTCATGTGTCCGACCGTCAGTTCATGATATTGCTTGCCATTCCGACGGGTTTTTTGGCTGGTGCCGCGGCTGTCGTGATAAAGTTCCTTGCGCATACGATACGCGACTTTTTCTTTAACATGAGGGCTGAGGAGCCATATTTCAATTATCTGTTCTTCGTTCTTCCTGCAATCGGTATCTTATTGACGATTATAATAATACGGTATGTCATCAGGCGTGATGTCGGGCATGGCATTCCTGGGTTGCTTTATGCTTTGTCGAGGAACAAGGGCATAGTGAAGCCTTACACGACTTTCGCGTCTGTCATCACGAGTGCGCTCACTGTCGGTTTCGGCGGTTCAGTGGGGCTTGAAGGCCCGTCGGTGTCAACGGGCGGTGCCATCGGCTCGAACCTCGGCAGGCTGTTGCGGCTCAACCAGAAGCAGATCAACGTCCTCATCGGGATGGGTGGTGCTGCGGCTCTCGCCGCCATCTTCCAGGCTCCTATCACGGGCGTCATCTTCTCGATGGAGGTGTTCATGATCGACATCTCGATGACCGCGCTCATACCCATCATCATCTCGGCCTTCGTCGCGATTCTGACGTCATATATGTTCCTCGGTCGCGCGTTCGAGTATTCGGTTTTCATCAAGGAGGGCTTTGTGCTTGCCAACACGTGGTATTATGTCGGTCTTGGCATCGTCGTGGGGCTTGTGTCGGCGTATTTCATGAAGGTGTATTTCAGTGTTGACAGGAGTTTCAAGAAGATAGGCAATCCGTGGGTGCGTTTCATAGCCGCCTCGCTGGCGCTCGGCGGCCTGATCTTCGTGTTCCCGCAGCTCTACGGTGAGGGCTACGAGACGATACAGTCGGCGCTGAATGGCGACGTCATGGAGATCTTCAAGGGGACGCTGTTCGAGAAATACACGGTGATGCCGTGGGTGATGCTCATCGTGCTGCTTGCGGTTATCTTGACCAAGGCTTTCGCCACATCTCTCACCTTCGCCGCCGGCGGCGTGGGCGGCACATTCGCCCCGGCTCTGTTCATCGGCGCCACGACAGGTATGTTCTTCTCCATGACAATCAACTATTTGGGAATAGGAGACCTCGAAGTCGGGAAATTCGCCCTCGTGGGGATGGGCGGTCTCATCTCCGCCATGCTCCACGCCCCTCTCACAGGCATATTCCTCATCGCGGAAATCACCGACGGCTACACCCTCATGGTCCCGCTGATGATCGTGGCGGCACTGTCACTCGCAGTGAACCGCATATTCTTCAAAGAGTCAATCTATACCTACAGCATTGCCGCACAAGGCGTTAAGGTCTCGTTCAACAAAGACGAGAGCATCCTGAGCATGATGACGGCGACAAACCTCATCGAGACGAATTTCAGCACCATAGGCCCTGCCGACACCCTCGAAGACCTCATCCCGCTCATCGCCTCGTCGGCACGAAACATCTATCCGGTCGTCGATGCAGACGGCATGTTCAAGGGACACATCCTGTTCGATGACATCCGCCCGATAATGTTCGACAGAAAACTATACTGCGTCCGCATTGAGAATATCATGGTGAAGCCGGAATACCTCATCGACCCAGATGAGTCGATGGAGAGCATCGTGAAGAAATTCAACGAGTCGGGCAAATACAACATCCCTGTCGTGAAAGACGGCCGTTATGTCGGATACCTCTCGCGGGCGAAGGTGTTCACGACATATCAGGAGACACTCAAGGAGATCTCGGCGGATTAAGACCGTTTGCTTTTTTCTTTCTTGTGACAGAAACACTCAACCCAGACCACCCACATCAGGAAGATGAAGACGTAAAACATCGTCTTGAAAATGTAGTCGTGCGCGAACTCGAAGCTGTGCGGGAAACGTATGAGGAACAGTGAGATACCCACGACACGCACCACGTTGATGAACTCTATTATCACCAATCCGAGCGGGATGTACCACGCCTTGTGCCTCCACGGGCCGGGGAAAATAAGCATCAGGAAAAGCCAGTGCATCCACTGCTTCAGACTCGTGCATTCCGGTGCCACGCTCACGTGCGAATACCAGTTCTCACAGTTAAGGAAAGCAATCGACTGGCCTCTCGTGTAGAAGTCAATGTTGAAGACGTTGTCCAAGACCCACGTGCTCTGGTCGAAAAGCAACGCCGACGCCCACACGAAAAGCCTGTCAACAGCGCCTTTTACCGGCCAGTAATGCATCTGTTCGTTCCAGAAGGTGTATGCGAAATGAAAACTGAAAATCAAAACGAAAAACAACCCGACGTCGAAATACGTCTGGTAACGTTTGTCGTTGTGCAGCTCTTTTAGTTTCCCGAACGAAATCATCTGTTAAAACTTATAACCTACGGTAATCTGAATTGAACTTGTCTTTGACTTGGCACTTGAATATGAATATTTTATGGTTTTCGTGCCGTCTGTATCCTTGTTTAGATACGCATTCTTTGCGAAAAGTATGTCAATGAGTCCGTAGCTGTATCTGGCGCCGATGATGATATGCTCGCCTATGCAGCCCGTGACGCCACCGACCAATGAGACATTGAGCGGTTTGAAGTCTGTGTCTGGAGTGTAATATATCTCTTTTAAGTTTATCGCCCTCTGTGCATCTTTGACATTTCTAAGGCAAAGGCTCGGCTGTACGCCGAAGTCGATGTTCAGGTGGTCTTTCAGAAGATGGAACTTAAGAAGCACCGCCGCGCTGATATTGTTGAGCTTAGTGGTTGATTTATAATCGTATTTGGTTATGTCGCCGTCGCTTTCTTCTCTTTCAACATATCCTTTCAGCCTGTATCCATATTGATTGTACATCAATTCAAATTGAAGTCCGAAAAAGTTATTCGCCTGATATTCAAAGAATCCGCCGATCATAAACGACGGTGCGGCACTCATTTTTGCGTCTTTGACATCAAGGTATTGCGCCGAAATTGTATTGACGATAACCGTGTCGAGGAGATGGAATACCTCGTTCTCGACATCGACTTCACTGTCGTCATAGAAAAAACTCTTGTCGAGGCTCATCCAATTGATTCCGCAGCCAAGATAAAACCCGTAGTTTCTCTTCTCTTGCGCGTTGGCACTGCATATCACGACCAACAACAAACCCAATAAAAATGCTTTCTTTTTCATTTTTGAAATTAATTTGGCTGCAAAGGTAAGCAAAAAAGAGAAAAGTATTATCTTTGTGAGATTTTTTAAGAACATTTTTATGAATTTGAGAGTGACATGCGTCCAAAGTGATGTGTTGGCTAAAGATCCGGATGGCAACATGCGGCATTATGAGGAATTGCTTGCAGACGTGAAAGATACTGATATTGTTATACTTCCGGAGACTTTCACCACTGGTTTTCCGGCCGACCCGAATGTTTTTGCCGAAGATTTGGATGGCGGCTCACCGACTTTGAAATGGATGCGTGCGATGGCGGCGAAGAAAGACATCATGCTTTGCGGGTCGTTCATCACAAAGAGAGACGGCAGGTTTTACAATTCTTTCGTATGGATGAAACCAGACGGGGAATATTATGTTTATAACAAACGTCATGCTTTCACGATGGGTGGCGAGCTTGGGATAGAAGGCGGGTCGGAGAACATCACGATTGAGTGCAAAGGCTGGCGGATACGTCCGTTTGTGTGCTACGACCTGCGTTTTCCGGTGTGGAGCCGCAACACGTTCAAAGACGGTCGTTTTGAATACGACCTCGCGGTATATACCGCCGAATGGCCGGAGAAGAAATCAAACCTGTGGACGACGCTCATCGCCGCGAGAGCCATTGAGAACCAGGCGTTTGTCGTTGGCGTGAACCGTGTGGGCATCGATGAGAGCAACATCTCGTACAGCGGCGACAGTATGATAGCCAACGCGAAAGGCCGCGTTGAGGCGAAAGCCACAGAAGGCGAATGTGTCTTCACAACGGAACTGAAGAAAGAAGACCTCGATGCGTTCCGCGACTATTTCGTCGTCGGACGCGACTGGGATGAGTTTGAACTGAAAAAGTAAATTTTGAAGAAATGGATATTATCATTGCAGGTGACGGTGAGGTGGGAATGCATCTCGCCGAAGCCTTCGAACGCGGAGACCACAACATCACGATTGTTGACCCGCATGAGGAATTGTTGAAGAAGATGGAGTCGCACAACGACATTCTTACGATTGCCGGTGACTCCACGTCGATAAGCACGTTGCAGAAGGCAAATGTGAAAAGGGCCGACCTTGTCATCGCGGTGCTTCACGACGAGCATATCAACCTGCTCACCGGCATCTTGGCCAAGAAGCTCGGGGCGAAACGTGTCATAGTGCGTGTCAACACCGTCGAGAACCTCAAGGCGGAGTCGTGGCGCATCTATCAGGACCTCGGCATCGACGGCATCGTGTCGCCGGAAGACATCGCCGCGCAGGAGGTCATCACGCTGCTGAAACAGACCGCCGCGACAGAGGCGCACGACTTCGCCGGCGGCAAGCTCGAGATGTACATGATGAAGATCGAGGAGAAAGGCGTTATCGTGAACAAGAGCCTCAACGAGATACGCGAGCGTTACAAACACCTCGATTTCCGTCCCGTGGCGGTGCATCGCCGTCAGACGACATTCATACCGCACGGGAACGATGTCTTCAAAGTCGGGGACATGATTTACATAATCTGCAAGCCATACGCCATCAAAGACCTGATGGCGCTCAGCGGAAAGCAGAAGTTCAACATACACAACGTGATGATTGTCGGCGGAGGCCGTGTCGGGCGCATCGCGGCGAAACGCCTCGAGAAAGAGATGGACCTCAAAATCATTGAAAGCGACCCACGACGCTGCACCGAGCTGACCAACCTACTCTCCGATACTATCATCGTCAACGCCGACGCACGAAGCGTTGACACCCTCGAGGAGGAAGGCATCAAGAGCGTCGATGCGTTCATCGCCGTGACCGACAACACCGAGACGAACATCCTGACATGCCTGCAGGCCAAGGCCTACGGCGTGAAGAAGACAATAGCACTCGTCGAGAACATCGACTATATCGACATCTCGCAGAACATCGGAATCGACACGATCATCAACAAGAAACTCATCGCGGCGAGCTACATGGTGCGTTACACGCTCGGCGAGAATGTGTCTAACCTCAAGTGCCTCAATGGCATCGACGCCGATGTCATGGAGTTCATCGTCCCCGACGGCTGCGCCGCGACGATGCGGCCTATCAACAAGCTCAACATGCCCGACGGCGCCATCATCGGAGGCATCATCCGCGGAGAGGTCAGCTATATAGCGAGCGGCGAGTTCCAGATTGAGGCCGAAGACCGTGTGGTGGTGCTCGCACTGCCCGACGCCGTCAGGGATATTGAAAAACTGTTTAAGTAATTGTGACTTGGTGCCGAAATTGATTATATTTGCAAAATAATTTCAAAGGCGATGAATAAAATCTCAGCGACTATAATAACTCATAATGAAGAACTTAACATTCGCAGATGCCTTGAGTCGATAAAAGACGTGGTGGACGAGGTGATTGTCGTTGATGACTTCTCAACCGATGATACCGAGTTGATATGCAAGGAGTTCGGGGTGCGTTTCGTCAAGCAGAAATGGCTCGGATTCACAGAGCAGAAAAACCTCTCGATAAGTCTTGCGACCAACGACTGGATCCTTTCAATTGATGCCGACGAGCAGCTCTCCGATGAACTGAAATCATCAATACTTAAATTGAAAACAGAAGAAACGCCGATAAACAAAGTGTTCAGTGTCAAGATTTTACCAAATTATTGCGGTCATTGGATACGCCATTGCGGATGGTACCCCTGCCCGAAAAGACGCCTCTGGAACCGCAAGGCGGGCATCTGGTTCGGCTTGATTCATGAATATGTGAAATTCAATCAGGAAATTGATAATCAGATGCTTGAAGGTGATCTGAATCATTATTCGTATCATTCTATCAGTCAGCATGTGATGAAAGCTGACAGGTATTCGAGTCTGTCGGCGCAGAAGGCTTTCGAGGCTGGGAAACGTTGTCGCAGCGGTTTCAGGATTTATTTCAAGACCTGTTGGACGTTCTTCAGCGACTATTTCCTGAAGGCCGGCTTCCTCGACGGGTATTACGGCTTCGTGGTGTGTAAGATGAATGCATACGGCACATTTTTGAAATACAGTAAGTTACATGAATTGACGGATAAAAAGAACAATCAATAATCTTGAATAAGTTTAAACAAAAATATTAATCTCAAAAATTTAAATTATGGTAAACATCGATCAAGTTAATTTCAATGGCAAGCGCGTTGTGGTACGCGTGGATTTCAACGTCCCGTTGGACGAGAACTTCAACATCACCGACGACACACGTATGCGTGCGGCGATGCCGACATTACGTAAAGTGTTGGACGACAACGGAATGCTCATTATCATGTCACATCTCGGCCGTCCGAAGAAGAACCCGGATCCGAAGAACTCCCTCAAGCCGATTGTGAAACATCTTGAGGAACTCATCGGCAGGCCGGTCATCTTTGCCGACGACTGCATGAAAGCCGCCGACGCCATCAAAGCCATGAAACCCGGCGAGGTGATGCTTCTCGAAAACCTCCGTTTCTACGCCGAGGAAGAAGGCAAGCCGCGCGGAATAGAGAAAGAGGAACCTGGCTACGACGAGGCCAAGAAAGCTGTCAAAGCTGCACAGAAAGAGTTCACCAAGACCCTCGCCTCATACGGCGAATACTACATCAACGACGCGTTCGGCACGGCACACCGCGCACACGCCTCCACAGCACTCATCGCCGACTACTTCGACGCCGAACACAAGATGTACGGCTACCTCATGGGCAAGGAAGTGGCCGCCGTTGACAAAGTCATGAAAGACATCAAACGTCCGTTCACGGCCATCATGGGCGGCTCGAAAGTCTCAACGAAAATCGACATCATCGAGAACCTGCTCACCAAAGTCGATAACCTCATCATCGGCGGCGGCATGACATACACCTTCATGAAAGCCCTCGGCGGAAAGATCGGCAACTCCATCTGCGAAGACGACAAGCTCGACCTCGCACTCGACATCATAGCGAAGGCCAAGGAGAAAGGCGTGAAACTCGTGCTTTCAATACAGACACTCGCCGGCAACAAATTCGGCGAGGACTCCGATGTGAAGATTGTTGACCCAATGGACATCCCCGACGGATGGGAAGGCATGGACATCGGGCCTAAGACCGGCGAGTTGTTCGCGGAGGTCATCAAAGGCTCCAAGACGATATTGTGGAACGGTCCTGTCGGCGTGTTCGAGTTCGAGAAATTCACCGGCGGCTCAAGGGCTGTGGCCAACGCCATCGTGGAGGCCACGAAAGCCGGTGCGTTCTCGCTCATCGGCGGCGGCGACTCGGTGGCCTGCATCAACAAGTTCGGCCTCGCCGACAAGGTGTCGTATGTCTCGACGGGCGGCGGCGCGTTGCTCGAAGCCATCGAAGGCAAAGAGCTGCCAGGCATCGCGGCGATAAAGAAGTAAGTTATAAGTTAAGAGAGTAGAGAGGAGAGTTAAGAGAGGGGGAATCAATTAATTTATCCCAATTATGAAGATGCACCGAACGTGTGGTTGCGGTGCATCTTTTTTTATCGGACACCAATAAAAAATTCATAAGATTTACGATGTCAGCGTTGCTGGCAAAATGAATTGAAAGAAGACACGAAATGAAAACAGGATTGATAGTTGCTTTATTGGGTTGTCCGATTTCAAACAATCCTCAGGATCCTGCCTTAATCCAAAACACCAAATCTCGTGCAACTTGTGTTCTGAACTCGTGCAACTTGTGTTAAAAAATCCTAACTGTTGAAAATCACCGTCATCAGCACATTCCCGACCATTCCGAGAGTCGTCTTGTCGATGTTGTTCAGGTTGTCTTCGAGCGTGTGCCAATACGTGACGAAGCTGCTTTCCTCGCTGTCAACAAGATGGATGAGGTCGATCATCGGGATGCCGGCGAAATGATTCACATAGATGTGGTCGTCGTTGATGGGCTGCCCTAACTCGTTGATAAAGAACTCATCGTAGCCCATCTCGCGTGCCGTGCGCCACACCTTGTTCAAGACCCATGATGCGTATTGCTGCGAATAATATTCCTTCGGGAAGCGCGGGTTGCTCGCCCCGACCATGTCTAAAAGTATTCCGTAATAAGCTGTATATCCCGCGACGTGCGGGTTCTTCGCCCAGTGCTGTGAGCCGAGTGCCCACGCGAAGTTGTCGTGCTGTTCTTCCGGCGCGAACTGCGGAGCACCGTAGTCTTCAAGGTCGAAGAAGATGAAGTCAATGCCGATATTGTCGTCGATTCTGTTGGTTTTCAGCACTCTTGCCATCTCCATCATCACGCCGCAGCCGCTGGCCCCGTCGTTGGCTCCGTCGATAGGCTTGCGCCAGTTGGCCTCATCGGGGTCGTTGTCGGCGAAAGGCCTTGAGTCCCAGTGCGATGCTATGATGATGCGTTTCTTCGCCTCGGGGTTGAATGAGGCGATGATGTTCTGTCCGTCGATGCCGCGGCGGTCGTACAGGCGTGTGCGGAAATTCTGCACACAGACGGTGTCGCAATATTCATGCAATGTGTTCACGAACCACTCAGCGCATTGCTGATGCGCTTTCGACTCCGGCACGCGCGGCCCGAACGCGAGCTGCTTTTCAACGAAACGATACGCCGAGTCGGCGTTGAAAGCCGGTGCCACAACGGTTTTCTTTTCTGTCTTTTGTGACGTTGTCTGCGCCGGTTTCGTGTTCGTGTCGCATGAAGCGAATACGATGGCAATCAATAATATGTATAATGTTTTTTTCATTTATAACTCAATTTTTTCATTTCTCTTAACTCTTAACTCTCCACTCTTAACTCTCCACTCTTAACTCTTAACACTACTTCCCCGTTCCTCCCGGTTCCATCGTGCCTTCTTCCGCGCCGCCTTGCTGCGCTTTTTTTTCGAGTTCCATCTTGCCGAAGCGGAACGTCACGCCGACGCTGACGGAGCGGCTGTTGAACTTAAACGAGCTGTGCGAGATGTAATACGGGTTGTTGGTGTCGTTGTCCCATTTGTTCCAATTGAAGATATCGTTGGCGTTGAGGAACACCGACATCTTTCTGTCGAAGAAGTCGGCTTTCAGGCCGCAGTTGATTGAATATGAAGGCTTTCTCTCGGCGTAAAGCGACTGTGTCGCTGAGCGGTAATGACCCGATGCGTTGACTTCCAACTTGTTCCAGAGTTTCGCCCAGACGCTGAGTCGGAGGCTGTACGACCACATGTTGCTGCTGACTGTATTCTTCTTATAATCCGCCTCGTAATAGTTGTCATAGACGTTGGCGTAGAGTCGCATGTTGAAGAACCCGTTCGGGCGGTACATCACGCTGGCTTCGGCGCCGGCGTTGTACGAATACCCGACGTTAGCCGGCACCGTCGCCCTGACATAGCGGTTGAAGACGTATTCGTCGAAATAGTTGTCGGAGATGCTGTTAACAGCCCCGTCGGAGTCTCTGAAATAACCCGTCAGTCCGATGTTCCCGAACTTGTTGAAATATTTGGTCCAGCCGATCTCGAAGGAGTTGGTGTAAGCCTGCTTCAGGTCCATGTTGCCGAGATCAACGCTCTCGTCTTCGTATTCCACGAAATTGGTGAGATAACGCGCACTCGGGTTGTTGATTCGTCTCGAATAGTTGAATCTGAAGTTGTGCATCGACTTGGTCCTGTACGAAAGATGAATTGACGGACGCCAGTTGAGGTAGTCTTTCGACAGGTGCTCCGAAAAGACCTGTCCGGCGTTGAAGCCGTCCATGTTGCAATGCACCATCTCGTATTCCATCCTGATGCCCGGCTTCACGACGAAGTTGCCGAACTTGTGTTGTATCGTCAGGTAGGTGTCGAACCCATCGCCCCAGCTCTCGCGGTCAACCGACCGGTATTGGTCATTGACGTATGCTTCGCCCGAGAGCGTGTCATAGACCATGTGGTACGAGTCGGGGTCGTGGGAATAGACGACGCCGATGCCGATTTCACCGTTTTTCATATATGGGATGTTGTAATCGATGTTGAAATCGTAGCTGAAGTCACTGAAATTGTTTCTGCTGTGGATGCCTTTCACGCGGCTGATGCTGTCGGTGCCCGGAACGTAAAAATTCCTTGTGTTGTAGTTGTTGTCGGAGCCGCCCCAATAGCCGCCGTTCAAGCTGAATATGAGATTATGACCTTCATTATTGAAAAGGTGCTGATATTCAAGGCCTCCGTGGAAACCTTGGAAATCGTTTTTGCCATCGTAGCTGTCGATGTAATGTGTCTCTTTTATTCCGCCGCCTTCAAGAAATTCCTTGCGGTAATAGTCTTGGTACGAGGTGCTGTTGCTCCAGTTCGGCCAGCCGCCGCCCCAGAACGTGATGGTGTTCATTGTGTCGATGTTGTAGGTGAAATTGAGGTTGATGCCGCCACCTAAGTTGTCTGACTTCTGATTGCCGTCATATCTGACGATGGTTGTTGTGTCGAGCAGTCCGGGGATGTCGCTGTCCTTGAACGAGTAGCTGTAGCCGTTGTTGTCGCTTTTGTTGTATCTGTAGTTGCCGTTGACGTAGAGGTTCATCGTGAATTTCTCGTTTGAATAGACGTATGAGACCCAGGGGGAGACGTCAGGTCTTGAGGAGCCTCTCGCGCCGAAGCTGACGAAGCTGTTTTTCTGCACCTTGGCGTTTGTCACGATGTTGATGATGCCGGCGTCGCTCTTCGAGGCGTAACGTGCCGACGGGTTCGTGATGACCTCGATGGTCTTGATGGCGTTGGCCGGAAGCTGTTGTATGTAAGTCTTGAGGTTCTCCTCGTTGAGATGCGACGGCTTCCCGTTGATCCATATCTCGACGCCGGAAGCGCCACGTAACGTGATATTTCCTTCGACGTCAACCTCAACGCCCGGGGCGTTCTGCAAGGCGTCGGAGGCGGTGCCGGTCTGTATCGACGGGTCCTCGCTCACGTTGTAAAGCTGCTTCTCACCCTCGTTGGCGAACATCGGCTTCTTCTCCGTGATGACGATCTCATCGAGCGTCGTCGTGCCGGATTTTATCTTCACGACACCGAGGTTCACATCCCCCGTGACATCAATGATTTTCTTAAATGTCTGATATCCAATGGCCGAGACCTGAACGATGAACTGTCCGTTTGGCACGTGCTCCAATTTGAAGCGTCCGTTCTCGTCCGACGCCGCCCCGCTGACGAAGGCTGAGTCGGCAGACCGTATCAGGCCGACATTCACGAACTCAAGTTTGGCCTTGCTCGTGCTGTCAATCAATGTTCCACTTACGATGTGCTGCGCCAATAATGCATTGACATTCAGCAATATAATTGTCAAAAAAAATAATACACGTTTCATCTTGCTCGTTTTTCGGATTTAACGGAATGATATTTAAAAAAGTATGCAAAAATATAAAAAATCAATGTCGGATTTATCGGAAACCCGACATTAATTTCAAGGTATGAAAAAAAGACTATTCAATTCTTATGTCGCCGTATTGAAGTTCGGCTCTGATGTTGCCGGAGCTGCCTTCGCCATGTCTTCCGGCAATACGCCCGTCGGATGTCCTGCCGGCGTTCGACCCCATGATTTCCCCGCAGATGATGTCGCCGTAATTCACCCTGATGTCATATCTGAACGATGTTTTTTCATTGATTTTCAATCTGATGTCAGAATAGCTCGCATCAATATCCACATCCGGCTCACTGCCGTCCAAGGTCACTTTCATGTCGGAATACCTGTTTTTCGACTTGAGGTCTTTGATTTTCTCAATCCTGATGTCGGAGTATTTATTTTCAAAGACACCTCTGAAGACTTCCGTTGCGGTGATGTCACAGTATTCGATGTCGGCATCGATGAACTCGACCTTGTTGATTTTTCCGTCGCTGTATTTCATGTCGAGTTCGAGATTTTTTGCGTATGCAATGCTAAAATCGCCGTATTTGATTTCTATCTCGTTATCAGCCAACAAGTTGCCAGCCGTCAGAGAGCCGTATTTCACCTCGGCCTTGAAGTCTTTCTTCACGGTTTCCACAATGATGTCTCCGTATCTTGTCTCAAGGTCCATTCTCACGTCTTCAGGCACTTTGACATAATATTTTATGGAGACCGAGGCGTTGAACGACCTGTTGGTTTTGTTTTCAAAAACTGTCCTGGCTCTCACTAAGTCACCTTCCTGGACGAACTCCACATTGATGATGTCAATCAAGTATTTGACGGCTTTTTCCTTGTCGCTTTTCACCGTGATTTTCACTTTGAAATCTATTTGCGGCTCATCCCATGTGGTGATGATGAAGTCGCTGTAAATGCCTTCCATCTCAAGTTCCGGCAAGGCCTCGACATCGAAAATCCGTTCCACGACTTTCTGTTCTTCAAATTTGTAATGATGGTCGCAATCTCCGTTGTTGCTTGCGATGGTGAGAATTGTCATCAGAGACAATACTGTCAGAATCAGGATTTTTTTCATAATATTTATCTATTTATCTGTTTGGTTATTAAATCAATAGCTTTCAATTTGTTATCGTAGATATGTTCTACGATGGCCATCTGCCTGTCCTGCGGCAATGGTGCGATTTCCGCGAAGACATCCTCGGTATTTGCCAGGCTATGAATGACTTCCGTAATCTGTGTTCGTGTCGAATCGTCAACATTCTCAATAATCTTTTCAAGGTTTATTATTGCTTCATCGACTTTTTGTTCATAAACAGTCCTCATTTCAACAAGCTGATTGTCAGTCGTTTGTGACAGTTTCGTTGTCAGGTCGCTTCCTTTGTTAAATCCGATGGTGACTATCGCCACCGTCACAACGGCTGCCGCCGCAACGGAGTTCCATATTGTCAGCAGTGACAGTCTTTTGTTTTTGCGCGCTGTTTTCTCCGCCGCGCCGCTGTCTCCGGCCGCTTCAAGCTTCAGCAGGAACCTCTCGCGATGACCTTCCGGCAACGACCTTCCGGCAAACTCCGACTTGTTGTCCTTAATGAAATCCTCAATATTCATAACTGTTATTTAATTTTAACTCTTAAAACTTCACTCTTAAAACTTCACTCTTAAAACTCCACTCTTAAAACTCCACTCTTAAAACTCCACCCTCAAAACTTCTTTAAGTTTCGCTATCCCTCTTGAATACTGCGACCTCACGGATGAGGCGTTTATGTTCAAGGTGTTGGCGATGTCTTCATATTCCATTTCCTCCAAGAGGCGTAGTGTGATGACGAGGCGATAGCCTTCCGGCAGGTCGTCGATTGCTTTTTTGACTTTGTCGATGGAAAAGATTTCGTCGTCGTTGTCGTCGTTGCCTTTGTCGTAGCTGATTTCTTTTATGTCAACGTGCAGCGGCAGCCGTTTGAATTTCCTGTATTCGTCGATGCTTTTGTTGATGGCGATGGTTTTCACGAAGGCGACGAAATCGCGCTGTGTGCCTTTGAATGAATGGAGTAAGGAAAACGCCTTCAAAATCGCGTCTTGCGTGACTTCTTCGGCGTCTTGTTCGTTCAGCAGAATCCTGAAGCTCGCGTTGAAGACCGTCGTGCAGCAGATGTCATAAAGACTCATCAGCGACTGTTGGTCTCCGTTGCGCGCGTCATTCAGAATTGTGTCAAACATTGTCATTTTTTCTATTTACACCCACCTGAACGTGATGAACACCGGAATGCTGCATAAACCCGCAAAAATTTATTCGTTTTCCATTGCGAACAGTGCCGAACGGTTCAGGAATGAGTTGAAGTCGTAACAGGAGCGGAACTCGTCCAAAGCCCACTCAATCAAGTTGTTGGAATATAAAATATCGTCAGGGATGGGCTGCGACAGACAGTAATCTTTCAGCTTCAGAAATCTTCCATAAGGGTGGTCGGCGGGGAAGTCTTTCGGCACGTTCTTCAACGCCTTCGATTCGTCGAGGGTGAAATTCCGCGCTTTCTTCAGAGCTTTTTCAAAATCTGCACCATATATATTAATGTCCTCGCGGACGCTTTTTGTGACTGCCGGCTCGCATTGGTACATTCCTGGATAAAGTCCGTGCTGGCCGAGATATTCCGCGCCTTTGCCTTCGATGTGGAAATAGTAGCCGGCAAGCCCCGATTTCTTCCCCTGCGGACAGACGAAGACGCCGAAATGACGTTTGTACGGGCTTTTGTCGGGCGAGAAACGCGTGTCGCGATAGAAACGATATGTGCAGTCTTTCAGCGTCAGGCCTTTCGTCAGGTCGTCGAATTTCTGTATCCCGAGAATGATCTGCTCCGCTATTTCGTTGAATTTCGCCTGAGCATCAAGATATTGCTGTTTGTGTTCCTGAAACCACGGGCGGTTGTTGTTCACCACAATCTGGTTCAAAAAATCAATTATTTCTTCCATTTTCCCTGAAATTTATTTTGCAAAATTATAAAAAATGTAACTTTGCAAAAATTTTTGAAATGAAAAAATTACCGGTGCATGTCCGCCTGACGGTCAAGTTATATTTGTTGCTCCTCGCGATATATTTCTGTTTTCGATTGGTCTTGTTTCTGCTGAATATCAACAGATTAGGTGACGGGACGACTTGGGAGGTCATACAGGCGTTCGTCATGGGCGTACGTTTTGATGTCGCCACGATAGGTTTTGCCATCGCCATCCCGACGATTGCTTTGTCGGTCTTTGCGTTCTTCGGCAGGAAAAGCCGGGCTTTCGAGAAAGCTTACGTCGTAATTCTAACGGTGATTTTTACAATAACATTCATAACTTGTTCAGCCGACATCCCGTATTTTAACCAGTTTTTCGACAGGTTCAACTTCGGCGCTTTCGAGTGGATTAACACTGGCGATGCTGGTTTCGTATTCAAGATGATTTTTCAGGAGCCGACATATTTCCTGATGCTGATACCAGTTGCTGCGGCAGGGTTCGTGTTCTATTACTTCACAAACAGAATGTTCAAGAGTTCAACAGGCTGGGAATCAAGGAAATATGTTTCGTATTCGATTTATACAGTTCTGCTTTGGGGACTGATTTTCATCGGGATGCGTGGTCGTCTCAACGAGAAGTCACCAATGATGGTCGGGACGGCCTATTTCTGTAACAACGCGCTGCTCAATCAGTTAGGGCTGAACCCTAACTACACTCTCGCCCGCAGTTGGCTCGACACCTTGGACGAAGACAACCAGCTGGTACGCTTCATGTCCGACGACACAGCCATTGCCAATGTCCGCGAAAATCTTCAGATAACCGACGAGATAGAAGGATATCCATTGGCAAGAGAAGTCGCAACCGACGGAGAACCAAACAATTACAATGTTGTTGTGGTGATAATGGAAGGGATGAGCATCAACAAGACGGCTCATGGCGGCAACACGATGAACCTCACGCCGTTCCTCGATTCATTAGCCAACAAATCGTTGTTTTTCAGTAACTTATACACTTCCGGCACTCATACTTATTGCGGTATCTACAGCACTTTGATGTCATATCCTGTAGTTTTCAGGCAGCTCCCTTTCAAGCACACCCCGATATTGCAATACGATGGAATTGCTTCAACATTGCAGAAAAACGGATATTCCACGACGTATTTCACAACGCATGACGGTGAGTTTGACAACATCGCAGGGTTCCTGAGTGCAAATGGCTTCGAAAGCATTGTCTCGCAAGCAAACTATCCAGTCAATGAGGTTAAAACCACTCTGGGTGTGCCCGATGACTTTATGTTTAGGTTTTCCATACCGATAATCAATGAGTTAGCTGATAAAGAGAAGCCATTTTTCGTCACCATGCTCACCGCATCTGACCATAGCCCTTATTATCTGCCGGATTATTTCACGCCAAGGAACAGCGAACTGAAATACCAGATGACCGAATACGCCGACTACTCGCTTGAGAAATTCATCTCCATGGCATCGCAGCAGAGCTGGTTCAACAATACTCTTTTTGTCCTTGTCGCCGACCACGGCGCCGTCTTCGATTCTGACTATTCCATTCCGTTGAGCTATTTCCACGTGCCATGTGTCTTTTATATGTCTTCAAAGATTGAACCGTCTGTAAATGAGACAATTGCAAGCCAGATGGATATCTTCCCGACAATAATGGGCATGTTGAATATCCCGTACACAAATAACACCTTCGGCATAGATCTGCTGAAAGAAAACCGCCGTTTTACCTACTTCATGGGCGATGATAAGTACGGCGTGCTCGATGATGAGTGGCTTTTCATCAACAAACCCGCCGAAGAATTGAAGGGTCTGTATAAATATCAAGAAAAAGACACAAAGAATTATCTTTCCGACTATCCACAGCAAGCTGAAATGATGCAGAATTATGGCGAATCAGGCTGGCAACTTTCAGATTATCAAATAAATAAGAAAAAATCAAAAATTTTGTTTGACAAATAGAAAAAAGATGTATCTTTGCAGCCGTAAAATTGATGCCTAATGGTGTAATTGGCAACACGACTGACTCTGGATCAGTAAAGTCCAGGTTCGAACCCTGGTTAGGCAACAAATTTCCAAATGCTAGTCCGTTGTTGAACAGATTAGCATTTTTTTATGTTTAATAAACTGATTTACAAACCTTAAAAACAATATTTTATGGCAAAGAAAAAATCAAAGAACACCAGCCTCAGCACTTTCGTGAACACAATCCTGCGAGTTTTCGGCGAACATCCGTTCAAGCCGATGAATTACAAACAGATAGCGAAGATTTTGTGTGTGAGGGACGCCGCCGGCAAAGATGTGATTTACCAGATTTTGGTAACACTTTGCAGAGATGGTCAACTTATTGAAAATCATCCGTATAGCTATACATTAAATCCTGATCTCATCGCTGAATACGGCCCGAAACCGACTTATGTCATCGGCACCGTCGATATGAAAAGCACCGGCAAGGCTTACGTCATTCCGGAAGACGAGGGCGAGGACATACAGATTGCCTCGAACAACACTGGCAAGGCTCTTCACGGCGACAAGGTCAAGGTGCAGATGTTCCCGAAACGGCAGTCGAAGAAGAACGAAGGCGAGATTGTGGAGATCCTGCAACGCGCTCGTACTGAGTTCGTCGGCATCTTCAGCCTCTCCCACGGCTTCGGCTTCGTCATCTCCGACCGCGTCTCCATGCCGATTGACATTTACGTCCCGCACGGGAAATACAAAGGCGCGAAGGACGGACAGAAAGTCATCGTGAAGATGACCGACTGGCCCGACAACGCACGCAACCCATTCGGCGAGATAGTGAAAGTGCTCGGTTACCCGGGCGAAAACAACGTCGAGATGCAGTCGATACTCGCGGAGTTCGAGTATCCGCTTGAGTTCCCGAAGGATGTGGAGAAAGAGGCGAGAGCCATCTCCGACAAGATCAAAGTCTCCGAAATCAAACACCGCCGCGATTTCCGCGACGTGCTGACCGTGACAATCGACCCGCGCGATGCGAAGGACTTCGACGACGCAGTTTCATATCGTAAGCTGCCGAACGGACATCACGAAGTCGGGGTGCACATCGCCGATGTCTCTTACTACGTGAAGCCCGGCTCCGCCATCGACCGCGAGGCGCAAAGCCGCGGCACGTCGGTATATCTCGTTGACCGCACCATCCCGATGCTGCCGGAGAAACTCTGCAACATGGTATGCTCGCTGCGTCCCGACGAGGAGAAACTGACGTTCTCGGCGGTGTTCGAGATGGACGACAACGCCAACATCATCGAGAAATGGATAGGGAAGACCGTCATCAGGTCGGACCGCCGCTTCGCTTATGAGGAGGTGCAGGCGATGATTGAAGGCGGTGATGGCGACTTTAAAGATGAACTGTTGACACTCAACGCGTTGGCGATGAAGCTGCGTGAGAAACGCATGGAACACGGCTCCATCAACTTCCATTCCGAAGAGGTGAAATTCATCCTCGACGAGAACATGAAGCCTATCGACACTTTCGTGAAGGTGCAGAACGAGGCGAACATGCTCATCGAGGACTTCATGCTTCTCGCGAACCGCACCGTCGCCGAGGCCATCGGCAGGAAAGACAGCAAATATCACGGATATACTTTCGTCTATCGTGTCCACGACGAGCCGAATCCGGAGAAGCTCTACAACTTCATCGCGCTTGTGTCGCGGCTCGGCTATTCGATGAACATCAGCACGCGCGAGAAACTCGTGAAATCGTACAACTCGCTCTTCAAGGCGGTCGAGGGGCGCGGCGAGAAGAACCTCATCGAGTCGGTGGCGGTCAGGACGATGGCGAAGGCACTTTACAGCACCGTGAACATCGGGCACTACGGACTTGCGTTCCCGTTCTACACCCATTTCACGTCGCCGATACGCCGTTACCCCGACTTGATGGTGCATCGTCTCATCGAGCGTTATATGATTGAAAATCAGCCGAGTGTGAGCCAAAACGAATATGAGGTGCTGTGCCAGCACGCGAGCGAGATGGAACGTCGCGCCGCCGAGATGGAACGCGAGTCGGTGAAGTACAAACAGGCCGAGTATTTGCAGGACAAGATAGGCAAGGTGTTCGACGGGCTCATCTCCGGCGTCTCGAAATGGGGCATTTACGTCGAGCTTAAGGACAGCAAATGCGAGGGCCTTGTCAAGTATAACACTTTCGATGACGACTATTACTATCTCGATGAAGAGAACTTCCGCATCATCGGCCACGACCGCGGCATGATTTACCAACTCGGCGATGAGGTGAAAGTGCGCGTGAAGAATGTCGATTTGATCAAGAAACAGCTTGATTTCGAGATGGTTGTGGTCAAGAATAGCGGAAAGAAGTCGAGGAAGTGAGGAAGATGACAATTTTTCTATTTTAATTTATTGTTGTCTGCTAAACACATAAACTGTCTCCACACCATAATCTTGACCCTATCGTCCCTCCATTTGATCTGTCCCATTGCCTTTTATGCACGACGTGGCTGATGTCGTCTTGTATTTTAGGTTGATGACGTACAGCATGTAAACAGCTGACTTCAAGTGTTTTCTGTTTGTCAATAAATTTTTTAACTGACCGAGTATCGGGTGTCCGAAAAAAATAGCACTTTTGCCCTTGATTTATCTTTTGATGTTTAAACTGCAAAGATAAATCAAGAGCTGAATCCAAAAAATGGAATCAGCCCTATTTTATATGATAATTCAGAATGTTTAGCGGACAACAATATAAAAAAATGTGGCTTCCGTGACCATATTTTTATTTTTGACTTTTTTATCTGACAAATTAGTTGTACTTTTGCAACGATTTATATATTATGCCGTCAAGGAAGATTCATAAAGTGCTTGTCGCCGCTCGCGGCGAGATTGCCGTCCGTGTGATAAGGACGCTTAAGAAGTTGAGTATCAACTCGGTTGCTGTCTATGCCGACAATGATACCGATGCTTTTTATTGCCGTATGGCCGATGAGACGCGTCCGCTTGGCGACGGCATGGTGCGCGACACTTACCTCAATATTCAGAAAATCATCGACGCCGCGCTCGACACCGGCGCCGACGCGATACACCCAGGCTACGGGTTCCTGTCGGAAAGCCCCGAACTCGCCGAAGCGTGTGCCGAGAACAACATCATCTTCATCGGCCCCGATGCCGACACCATGCGCCTCATGGGTAACAAGGTCGAGGCACGACAGTTCGCCATCCGACACGGCATCCCCGTCACCTTCGGTTTGACCGGTGAAATAGAAGATATTGTAAATGAATCTGATACGCTGCCGTATCCGGTGCTGATAAAAGCAGCTGCCGGCGGCGGCGGGAAAGGCATGCACATCGTGAGGGACGCCGCCGCATTGAGGCCCGCCCTCGAAACGGCTTCACGTGAAGCGTTGCAGTTCTTCGGAAACGGCGAGGTCTTCGTGGAACAATACATTGAAAACCCGCGACATATCGAGGTGCAGGTGCTCGCCGACCATTTCGGGAACGTCATCCATCTGCACGAGCGCGAATGCTCCGTGCAACGCCGTTACCAGAAAATCATCGAAGAGTCGCCCTCGCCGACGCTGACTCCGGAAAAACGCAAGGAGATCTGCGACACCGCCGTAAGCCTTTGCAAACATGTCGGTTACAAGAACGCCGGCACCGTGGAGTTCCTCGTCGATAACGATTTGAACTTCTATTTCCTCGAGATGAACACGCGTATTCAGGTGGAGCATCCTGTCACCGAACAGCGCACCGGCCTTGACATCGTCGAGGAGCAGATACGCATCGCACGCGGCAAAGAGATGGGCTGGACGCAAGACATGATACAGGACAACGGCCACGCCATCGAATGCCGCATATATGCCGAAGACCCTGAGAATCAGTTTCTTCCGGCACCAGGCGACGTGACACTTTACCACGAGCCGCAGATGCGCGGACTGCGTATCGACAGCAGCATCGACGGCCCATGCACCATCTCGCCGAACTACGACCCGATGATAGCAAAAGTCATCTGCTTCGGCAAACGCCGCTCCGACGCTGTCGAGATAATGCGCAAGGCACTGCGCGAAATCATCATTCAGACCGAGAAAACCAACGTGCCTTATCTTCAAAGCATCGTTGATAATCAGGATTTTATAGATAACAAAATCGACACTTCATATTGTGAGAAACATCAGCAGGAACTGATAGAGACAATGCACCGCACTCGCGGAAACGTCAAGAGAGAAGACGTCGCCGCGATGTTCCTGTTCTACGATTTCAACAAAAACTATTTGGAAAACAGAAACATCGGCAGCGTCTGGGATGCCATCGGCTACTGGCGTTTTCAGATGTCACTGAACGTATTTGTTGAAGACACAAAATGCAACGTCTCGATAAAATCATTGACGCACAAGACATTACAATGCACGATAAACGGAATTGAATATTCCGTCATGCTCACACAGAACGACGGCGAGGTCCGCAAGGTTATCATCAACGGACGCACGGAGGCGGTCTTCGTGTCGCAGACACCGAGCCACGAGTTCTGCGTGCATTTCCGCGGCCTCGACTTCATCTGCCATCGCGGCGACCAGCTCAACGACATGCGCGAGTATTCGCAGGAGGAGTTTGGCGATGAAGACCTGATCTATTACGCGCCGATGCCCTGCAACATCGAGAAAATATGCGTGAAGGAAGGCGACACGGTGAGACGCGGCGACGTGCTGTGCGTCACCGTGGCCATGAAGATGTTCTCCGACATCGTGGCGAAATGCGATGGCAAAGTGTTGAAAGTCAACGTGAAAGTTGGCGATAAAGTTGATAAGAAGAAAGTTTTAATAGAACTTGGAATATGAATTTTGGATTGACAGACAGACAGATAGAGCTTCGTGCCAAGGTGCGCGACTTCGCTGAGAGAGAGGTGAAACCCGTTGCGGCGTTCAACGACGAACACGAGAAATTCGACGTGGATCTGACGATGAAGATGGCCGATGCCGGACTTTTGGGCATCTGCGTCCCGAAGGAATACGGCGGACAGGAACTCGACACCTTATCTTATATTATAGCCGTCGAGGAGCTCGCCCGCATCGACGGATCGACGGCGGCCACCATCGCCGCCGACAACTCATTGGGCATCGGCCCGATAAAGGAATACGGGACAAAAGAACAGAAAGAGAAATATCTCCCGCGCCTGTGCAAGGACCGTCTCTGGGGCTTCGGCCTCACCGAGGAGACGGCGGGCTGCGACTCGCGCGGAACGAAATCGACGGCGAAACTCATTGACGGCCAGTGGATTGTCAACGGCTCGAAGATTTTCATCACTAACAGCGCCACCCCGATGACACTCGGAAGCACCATTCAGGTCGTCAGCGGCGAGAGCGACGGCAAGCCGGAGTTCACGGCCTTCCTCATTGAGAACGATATGCCTGGCTTCACGCAACGCCCCATGGACCGCAAGATGATGTGGCGCGCCTCCAACACCGGCGAGCTGAAATTCAACGACGTGCGTCTGTCGGATGAAAACATCCTTGGGAAGCCGGGACAAGGTTCGCATATCATGCTCGCCACTCTCGACGGAGGCCGTCTTTCCATCGGCGCGATGGGTCTCGGATGCGCCCAAGGTGCCTACGAGATGGCGTTGGATTATTCAAAGAAACGCGTGCAGTTCGGCAAGCCGATATGCAAGTTTCAAGCCGTCAGCTTCATGCTCGCAGAGATGGCGACGAAGATTGAGGCGGCGCGTGGACTCCTTTACAAGGCCTGCCGCATGAAAGACGCGCATCTCCCTTACGGGAAAGAGGCTGCGATGGCGAAACTCTACTGCTCGACGGTGGCGGCGGAGGTTTGCGACAAGGCCGTCCAGGTGATGGGAGGCCACGGGCTGCTCAAGGATTTCGACATGGAACGCTTCTACCGCGACCAACGCATCCTCCAGATCGGCGAAGGCACAAGCGAGATTCTGAAACTCGTAATATCAAGATATATAGGCTGTTAGAAAATTTAATTCATTAACATAAAAAATAGAAATATGGAAATTACAAAACTCGAACAGATGTTTGACGTGCTGAAGAGCCGTCCGAAAAAACGTTTAGTGGCGGCTTACGCCAATGATGACCACACAATCTGCGCCGTCAGCGACGCCATCGACCACGGCCTTATCGATGCCACCTTGGTCGGCGACCGCGCCACCATCGAGGCTGTCTGCAAGGCGGAGAACATCGACATCAACAAGTTCACCATCGTTCAGGAGAACGACGACGTGAAGGCGGCTGCCATGGCATGCGACATCATCAACCGCGGCGAAGGCGACATCCTCATGAAAGGTCTTCTCCCGACCGACAAGTACATGCGCGCCATCTTGAACAAGGAACGCGGCCTCTGCCCGCCGAACGTGACACTCGCACACATGGCGGTCATCGAGAACCCGAACTACCACAAGCTGCTGTTCGTCAGCGACGCGGCCATCATGCCGGCGCCCGACTTTAAGCAGAAACAGACCATCCTGAAGAACCTCCAGACGACAGCCAAGGCACTCGGCATCGCCTGCCCGAAGATCGCGGTCATCGCCGCCACGGAGCAGATGAGCTACGGGATGCCGGCCTGCGTCGAAGCGGCGCTTCTCGCGAAGATGGCCGACCGCGGCCAGATCAAAGGCGCAATGGTTGACGGCCCTATCTCCTTGGACCTCGCCATCGACGCCGAAGCCGTGGCAATCAAAGGCTTCAAGAGCCCTGTGGCCGGCGACGCCGACTGCCTCCTCTTCCCGAACATCGAGAGCGCCAACGTGTTCTACAAATGCTGCACCAAGTTCGACCACTCCGAGATGGGTTCGTGCGTCATGGGCGCCAAGGTGCCTTGCGTCCTCTCATCACGCGGCGACACCGCCAAGACAAAACTCTATTCAATCGCACTCGCGGCAATGTTAGCAAAGTAATTATCAACCTCTAAAATAAAATTGAAATGTACAAATTATTGATTATCAACCCAGGTTCAACATCGACAAAGATTGCTGTATTCCACGACAAAGAACAGGTTTTCAAGAAAAACATCAAACACTCGACAGAGGAAGTCTCGAAGTTCGAGAAGATCGCCGACCAGTTTGAGTTCCGCAAGGATGTGATTATGAGCGAGCTGAAGGCTGAGGGCATCGACCTCACAGGCCTCACGGCTGTCATCGGTCGCGGCGGTCTCCTTCATCCGTTGACATCAGGTGTCTATGAGGTGAACGCCGCCATGATCCGTGACCTGAACGAAGCCGCTAACGGCGAGCACGCCTGCAACCTCGGCGGCCTCATCGCCAACAGCATCGCGAAGGAGTTCGGCGTGAAAGCATACATCGCCGACCCGGTCGTCGTTGACGAGATGGACGACGTGGCGCGTTACTCAGGACACCCGCTGTTCCCGCGCAAGTCGATATTCCACGCGTTGAACCAGAAGATCATCGCCCGCACACACGCCAAGGCTGTCAATAAGAAATACGAAGACCTCAACCTCATCGGCATCCACCTCGGCGGCGGCATCTCCGTGGCGGCGCACAAGAAAGGCCGTGTCGTTGATGTCAACAACGCACTGAACGGCGACGGCCCGTTCACACCAGAACGCTCCGGCGTCCTCCCGTCAGGCCCGTTGATGAACGCCTGCTTCAGCGGCAAATACACCAAGAAGGACATCGACCTGATGCTCAAGGGACAAGGCGGCTTCGTCGCTTACCTCGGCACCAACGACGCCCTCACAGTGGAGAAAGAAGTCCGCGCCGGCAACAAGGAATGGGAGAAAGTGTATCGTGCAATGGCTTACCAGATCGCCAAGGAAGTCGGCGGCCTCGCAGCATCAGCGTTCTCGATGGACGTTGACGGCATCTTCGTCACCGGCGGCATGGCCTACGACAAGCTCTTCTGCTCAATCCTCAACGACCACTTGCACAAAATCGCACCGGTCTATGTCTATCCTGGCGAAGACGAGATGGCAGCCCTCGCGATGAACGGCGTCATGGTTCTCGACGGCGAAGTCGAAGCGAAGGTTTACGAATAAGAATTATTGCTGTCCGATAAAACTTTTTTGAGGGCAAAAATAGGGGCTGATTTCTGTTTTGGAAGTCAGCCCTTTGTGTCACTTTTGCTGCGCTGAAAAATAGAATTAATATGGGCGAAAGTACACGTTTTTTCGGATAGAAATAAAAATCATCAAATAGTTATAAGTTGCATCAATAATTAAAAATCAAAAACAAATATCATTCATGTAAAACTAAAATCCGTATTTTTGCAGAATGAAAATTTTCAGAATAATAATCGCAGCAGTCATCTGCCTTTTCTGCCTGAATATCAACGCGCAGCAGAACAATAAGGCGCGGATTCACATCCTTCACGCCGATATGAGTCTGTATGACGACACGTATGGTGACGACGCCGACCGACTCATCGGCGACGTCAGGATGCGTCACGACTCGACATATTTCTTCAGCGACAGCGCACATTTCAACGACAAGGCGCAGCTCTTCAAGGGCTACAGCCGCGTCCACATCGAGGTGAACGACAGCACCGACATCTTCTGCGACAGCTGCAAATATCTCGGCGAGACAAGACTGGCCGAGCTTTTCCAACATGTGATTTTGAAAGACGACTCCACGGTGCTGAAAACCAATTACATGACATACGACCGTACAAAACACCTCGCGACATACCCCAACCGCGGCACTATCGACCGTAACGACAAACACCTGAAAAGCCGTAAAGGCTATTACCGCGACGACATCGAACAGGCGTATTTCCGCAAGGACGTCGTCGTGACGACACCGAAATACAAGATGTTCACCGACTCGCTCGTCTATGACATCCCAAATGAGAAAATGACTTTCTACGGCCCGACGCGCATCATCAGCGAAGAATATGTACTCGTCGGAAAACACGGATGGTACGATGGGATGAATGATGTCGCTTATATCGACAAAGACGCCGTCCTGACAAGCGAAGAACACTCAATATCTTCAGACACAATGTATTACAATATATCTGTCGATTTCGCGAAAGCGATGGGCAACGTCGTGATGACCGACACCACAAACAACGCAATGGTGTTTGGCGATTACGCCGAGATGTGGAAGAGGCTCGGCAAGGGCTTTGTCACCGAAAAGGCGCAGGCTCTGTATTGGGAGAAGAACGACACGCTGTTTCTGCATTCCGACACTTTGTTTTTCTTCATGGACACCGTCACGCAGAAAACCGAAAAGATATTGGCTTACAGCAATGTGCGTTTCTTCCGCAAAGACCTTCAGGGCAAGTGCGACACGCTGCGATATACCATCGCCGACTCGACCGCGAGGATGCGCGGAATACCGGTCATCTGGTCAGACAACAGCCAGCTGAAAGGCGATTCGATAAACATTGTCATTGCCAACAGCGAAATCGACAGCGTGCTGCTGCACCCGAACGGTTTCATCATCCAGAAAGACACGATTGATGGCTTCAACCAGATTAAAGGCAAGCAGCTCACGGCATATTTCAAGGAAAACGAACTCGACCATGTTTACAACGAAGGCAACGCCGAGACAGCATATTGGCTCCGCGAAGAGGACGGCACACTGATTGGCGTCAACTTCTCGCAATGCCCGTCGATGGACATAAAGATTGAAGACAATCAGATTGTCAGGATAAAATATTTCAAGAAAAACACAGAGACGCTTTATCCGAAGGAGAAGATGAAGCCTGGGCAGGAGATTCTGCGCGGCTTTGAATGGCTGGAAGACTTCAGGCCCAAAGACAGGTTCGACATCTTCCGAATACCCGAGAAAAAGGTGGAAACGGATGACAATCAGTCACATCGCAGGAGGAAGAGGTGAGGGGTTAGAGGTTAGAGATTAGAGGTTAGAGGTTAGAGGTTAGAGATTAGAGGTTAGAGATTAGAGGTTAGAGGTTAGAGGTTAGAGGTTAGAGATTAGAGGTTAGAGAAAATTTTTAAAAAAATGTTGCGCGTATTGAAATAAAGTGTATTTTTGCGGCGAATTTCAAACGGGGTATTAGCTCAGTTGGTAGAGCGTTTGAATGGCATTCAAAAGGTCAGGAGTTCGATTCTCCTATGCTCCACAA
>X431_Quagga__coassemble_25_pt1 | contig 42122 bp, 42 predicted proteins | sample X431_Quagga__metabat2_low_PE_006 | metagenome-assembled genome bin X431_Quagga
ACAAACTCCACTCTCAACTCCCAACTCTTCACACTAAAAAACAAACTCCACTCTCCACTCTCAACCCTTCACACTTCTCAACAGACAATATCCTCCAATCCACTGGATGAGCATTCCGGGAACGCCGAGGCGGAAGTCGGTGGCGGCGGCGACAAGCGAGCCCTCCATGAGCCACTCGGCCATCGTGCCGAAAAACTGATATGCCAAAACGACCGCGAGAATAGTCAAAAGCGACACTTTGTTTGACTTCTCGGCGATCCATGCGGCGGCGACGGCGAGGAAAACCGACTTTATCATGATGCCTGAAACGGCAGCGGCGGCTGGCATCCCGAAAAGGAGACTGTTGACCGCCGGCGATAACACCGCCGTCAGCAAGCCGACCTTCATGCCGTATTTGTAAGAGGCGATGAGGGTGAAGAAATAAATCGGCAGGAAGATGTGACCGCCGTTTGGAATCAAGTGGCAGAGCTGCGGCAGAAGGATGTTGCCCGCAACGAACAAAGCCACGAATAAATATGTCTTAACCTCACTGAATCCGAGATTGTATAACCTGACTTCTTTTTCCATTTCTTTTGACTTTTAATTAATTATCTAAACTCTTAACACTTCACTCTCAACACTTTAAGAGCAAAGCCATTCTCTTATTTTATCCATTTTCATGTAATCTATGTTATCGACAATCCACTGGCGCATCGCCTTGCCCGGCTCGGTCTGCTGCGGATAGCTGATGTATTCGAGTTCCACACCGAGTGCCTTCGCGACCTTGTAACCCATTACAGACCAGAGCACTCCGATGTCGCCGATGACAGGTATTGACTTCTCAAGACGCGAGAACGCCGACATCTCCATCCTGAACGGTATCTTCGACATTTTTGTTTTCGGCAGACCTTTGTCGATGGCGGCCTGCACCTCGCCCGACTTCTTGTCCAGGTCCCAGGCTTTCTTGAGGTTCTCGTCAAGGTCGAAGCGGATGAGCGTCTTGTCTTTCAGGCTGTAGGTCTTGAATCCGTTCCACGACGCCCAGATGCCGTGTCCGGTGTAGGTCTCGAACGGCCCGTCGTGGATTTCCTGTGTCAGCGCCACCGCCGACTCTATGATGACGTCGGCGTCGCCGAGCATGCGTGAGATTCTGTAGCAGCGTTCCGCGACGGGGATGCTGTCGGCGATGCTTATCCCGACCTGACCGCCGCCGATGAGTTGCGGCACGCTGACGAGCACCGGCACGCCTTTACGGGCTCCCGCCACGAGCATGGTGTGTTCATCGCAGCCCCAGCCGGCGACCTCCTCAAACGGCACGTGCCTTGTGTGCGCCATCTCCATGATAACGGGGGCGAGAGTCTCGTTGCGAAGTCCCATCGGGTACGCCATATTGCCCGCCGCCTTGATGATGACGGTGCCTTCTTTCTCGTTGCACCGCTCAACAAGAGCGTCATCGATTATCATTTCTCTTTTAAGCTCATCCCATTGTGCGTCAGTGAGTTCGGTGAGCTCGAAGATGTCGCCGCGCGGCATTTTCTCAAAGTCTAAAAACTCTTCACCGATTTCGTGGATGTTGATGCGTTTCACCTTGTCGAGCACGCCACCCATTTCGTGGGAGACGACCGCCGAACTCGTCGTCACGCCGTCAACGAGGCCTTTGTTGATGAACTCCGCGATGAGCGTGGTGACACCTTCGTGAATGTTCGGGCCGCTGCCCGTCACGACAACGACCTTACCGCCGTTGCGTTTCGCCTCCACAATCTTCTCAATGGCGATGTCAAGATAATGACGCGTCTCTTCAGGGAGATTGGTGTATAAGTTTTCTATGAAGTTACTGTCTATCATAATGTTATGAAATATTTTTTAACACAAGTTGCACAAGTTTTTTAACACAAGTTGCACAAGTTTTTTAACACGAGTTGCACAAGTTTTTTAACACGAGTTGCACAAGTTTTTTGTCGCTTTGCGCTCTCTTAACTCTCCTCTCTTAACTATTCTTCGTCCACGTGTCTTTCAGCCCCACCGTCCTGTTGAAGACGAGATGCTCCGGCGTGCTGTCCTTGTCGATGGTGAAGTAGCCGATTCTCTGGAACTGGAAATGGTCGAGCGGCTTGGCGTCGGCAAGGAATTGCTCGACGTAGCAGTTCTGTCTGATTTCCAGTGAGTTCGGGTTCATCATCTTACGCATCGCTTCGATAGGAGTATTGCCTTCGTCTTGCAGCTTGGCGAGTTCGTCGCGAGGGTTCTCCACGTTCCAGAGTCGGTCGTAGAGACGCACTTCCGCCTTGATGCAATGGCTCTGGCTCACCCAGTGGATCGTGCCTTTCACCTTTCTGTTTGCGTCGGGCATCCCGCTGCGTGTCAGCGGGTCGTATTCGGCATAGACTTCCACGATGTTGCCGTCTTCGTCTTTCTTGCAGCCGGTGCATTTCACGATGTAAGCGTTCTTGAGGCGCACCTCCTTGCCGGGGGTGAGGCGGAAATATTTGTTCGGCGGGCATTCCATGAAGTCTTCCTGCTCGATCCACAGCTCGCGGCTGAAGGTGATGTTATGGCTTCCGGCGTTCTCGTCCTCCGGGTTGTTGATGGCCTCGAGCTCCTCCGTCTGACCTTCCGGATAGTTGGTAATCACCAACTTGACCGGATTGATGACGGCGGAGACGCGTGTGGCGCGGGCGTTGAGGTCTTCGCGGATCGAGCTTTCGAGCAGCGCGAAGTCATTCAAAGCATCGTATGTCGTGTAACCGATTTTATCGATGAATTTATGTATCGACTCCGGCGTGTATCCGCGGCGGCGGAAGCCGCACAGCGTAGGCATTCGCGGGTCGTCCCAGCCTGTCACGACGCCTTCTTTCACCAAGACGAGGAGGTTACGCTTGCTCATTAAGGTGTAGTTGAGGTTCAGTTTGTTGAACTCGGTCTGGCGCGGACGGTGGTCGTCGAGGTCTTTGCCTTCTTTCACTTCATCAATGAAATAGTCGTAAAGCGGGCGGTGAACCACGAACTCAAGCGTGCATAATGAATGCGTCACGCCCTCGAAATAGTCGCTCTGTCCGTGTGCGAAGTCGTACATCGGGTAGGCGTTCCATTTCGTGCCGGTGCGGTGGTGCGGGGTCTTCACGACGCGGTAGATGATGGGGTCGCGGAAGTGCATGTTCGGGTTCGCCATGTCGATTTTCGCGCGGAGCACCATCCTGCCTTCCTCAATCTCACCGGAGTTCATCTTGTTGAAAAGCTCCAACGACTCCTTGACGGGGCGGTTTCTGTACGGGCTCTCGGTGCCGGGCTGCGTCGGCGTGCCTTTCTGCGCGGCGATCTCTTCGGAACTCTGCTCGTCGATATATGCCTTGCCTTCCTTTATCAGTCTTATCGCAAAATCCCAGAGCTGCTGGAAATAGTCGGAAGCGTAATATTCATTACCCCATTGATAACCAAGCCATTGGATGTCTTCTTTGATAGCATCGACATATTCCATGTTCTCCTTGGTCGGGTTTGTGTCGTCGAAACGCAGGTTGCAGACGCCGCCGTATCTCTGTGCCAGCCCGAAGTCAAGGCAGATGGCCTTGGCGTGCCCGATGTGCAGGTAGCCGTTCGGCTCCGGAGGGAAACGCGTCTGGATGCGACCGTCGTTCTTGCCGTTTCGTAAGTCTTCTTCAACTTTCGCCTCAATGAAATTCAGCGATTTCTTTTCTTCTTTTTCAGCTTCGAGATTTTCCATTTCGCATAAAATTTGCCGCAAAATTAATACAAAATCAAGTATTTCTACGCGTATTTTTCAAAAATTTGTAATTTTGTGCGTTTAAAATATGAGTTCTTATGAAGAAATTATCATTAATCGCGCTTTTCGTATTGATATTCAATACATTAAACATTTTTGCGACTCCTTTGAAAAATGTTGAAAGGATTATGATTCAACCGAATGGCGACACTCTCGTGTGTTACGCTTCCGGCGATGAGTTTTACAACCGTCTTCATGATATTAATGGCTTCACGATAGTCCAAAATGAAGAGGGATATTTTGTTTATGCCGATAAAAATGCTGACAATCAGATTGTTGCGACAGAATATATAGCCGGCAAGGTTGACCCGTCGGCGGTTGGACTTCAGCCTGGCATAATTATCTCTAAAGAGGAATATCAGCGGAAAGTGAAGGCCATGCGTCTTGATGAGTATCGTGCTTGGAAGCAAAACCACCGCGACGGCGAGCTGAACCACGTACTTTTCAGCAACCTGACGGTTTTCATCCGTTTCAACGGCGACGCCGAGATACAGACTCCGGCAAGCACTGTCAATGCGATGTTCAACGGCAATTCTGATGAAGACGAGTCGATGCGTAAGTTCTATAAACAGTTTACCTACAATCAGTTATACATAAACTCTCATTTCTATCCTGAGTTCAACGGCGAACAGATTATGTCGTATGAAGACATCTATCCGCGCAATTACTATCGTCCGTATAACGCGGGCAGCAACCCAACGGGCTATCACGACCATGACGATCGTGCACAACGGGAGTTCGACCTGCTCGAACGCGCCATCGAATATGTCAAGCCCATGATTCCAAATGACTTGAATATCGACTGCAACAACGACGGTTTTGTCGATAACATGGTTTTCGTGGTGAAAGGCAACGTCGGCGACTGGGCCGACCTCCTGTGGCCTCATCAGTGGTGGTTCTACGAACGCGAAATCTTCATCAACGGGGTGCAGGTTTATAATTTCAACTTCCAGCTTGAGTCGGCGGCGACCTACTTCACGGTCTCGACCCTGTGCCACGAGATGTTCCACTCGCTCGGCGCACCCGACCTTTATCACTATCATGACCCATACAACCTCGACCCGGCGGGCGCATGGGACCTGATGTGCGGCACCTCAAACCCGCCACAGAGTTCGTGCGTATGGCTCAAACATAAATACGGAAACTGGATAGAAGAGATTCCAACCATCTCAGAATATGGCACTTACACCCTTGAAGCCAACACTTGGGAAGGCGGACGCCGCAACGGATACCTCATCCCGACAAGCGACCCGAACCAACACTATCTGCTGCAGTTCCGCGACAAGAACAACTTCTACGACCAAGGCGTTCCGGGCAGCGGCATCACCATCTCCAGAATCGATGAGCGTTACAACGGCGGCGCCAACTTCAACGGAAACGACACCCTCGATGAGGTTTATGTGTTCCAACCCGGCGGCAGATTCCATGTGCAAGGCACCTTGGCGTCGGCACACTTCAACGAAAGCGTCGGCAGAACCGAGTTCAACAAAAACACACCGGCATTTCCGTGGATCAACAGCGGCATCGTCGATGACACATTCAACATCTGCAACATCAGGACCGTCGGACATCAGATGCAGTTCACCTTCTGCCCACTGAATCACGAAATCATTCCCAACAATCTGACTGTCAATGTGATAAATCATAATCAAGTTGATATGAAATGGGACGCTGTCGAGGGCGCAAGTTCATACAAAGTCTATCGCGACGGACAGCTCATCGCTGACAATGTGACGGGGGTTTCATATTCCGAAACAGGAAACATCGGAGATGGCTATCATGAGTATTACGTGAAGTCGGTATGCGGTGGCGCAACATCTTATCGCTCTGAGAAACAAAGTGTTATACTCGGTGCTTTGGCCGAGATAAGTCTTCAGATGACCGCCGAGATGGAAGAAGGATGGCGCGGCGCGGAGGTCGAGCTTTCATTTGACAACGCAATGCCGACACGGCATTTTACAATTTACAATGGTGAAGATTTGGAAAAGACAGGCAAAATCATCGTCCCAGCCGGCACTGAAGTCACCGCGACATGGTACAGCGGCTGGGAGGAGGAGAAATGCCATTTCTCGCTGAGCGACACCAACACTTCGCTGAGCGACAGTGACTTCAAAAACGGACAGTCGGTCAGGACATTCACCGCCGCTGCGAGTGATGCCTTCGCCGCACCTCAAAACCTCACCGCCATTGTCGATGAAGACAGAGTGACTCTCAACTGGACCTCATCTGCTGAGACACCGTCGTTCCGCGTGAGACGCGACGGCAAGGTCATCGCTGATGTCACGACAAGTACATTCACCGACACCAACGTCCCTGGCTCCGGCCTCAAGCTCTATGAGGTGGCAGGCGGCAACGGACAGTCGGAATGGACCTCGGTGAGCGTCTTCGTGATGAACTACTGCGCCGACGCACCACAGCTCACAGCCAATTACGGCGGCAATAAAGTTGACCTGTCGTGGAACACACCGGAATGCGACGGCAAACTCAACTACGCCGATGACGAATACATAACCAACATCGGTTCGGGCAGCTCCAACTGGGCCGTAAAGTTCACTCCCGACATGCTGAAGATTTTTGACGGACAGAAGATCACAGCCATTGAAATGTGGGACGCCTCATCAGGCACCTACACCTTCAAGATACATAGCGGTGAAAACGCCACAAGCACCAATGTCATTCATACTGAAGTCGCTGCAATGACCGGCAGCGGACAATGGACGAAGATACCTCTCTCGGAAAACGTCGCGTTCGATGCCACAACGCCACTGTGGATTGAGGTGAAGTCATCGGGAACCTCATCGCCAGGCCCCGTGTGCCGATTCGTCGGCGATGACAACAGCGCACTGCTGAAGTCAGGCTCGTCGTGGAAGCCACTCTCATATTTCAACATGGACTACTCCTGGATGCTGCGTGCTTATGTCGAGGTGCCGACGGAAATTTTAAATGACCTGTCATATAATATCTACCGCAACGGATACGTCATCGCAACTGATGTTAAATCAACAAGTTACACAGATGACAACCTCGGTTGGGAACAGTATTGCTACACGGTTGCGGCAGTCCTTAACGGCGGTGAATATGAACATTCCAATGAGGTTTGCGGTTATGCCGATGTCAACGAAATTCAGGAAAACGTGGGACGCATCTACCCAAATCCGGCTGACGAGGTCTTGCACATCTCCGGCGAGTTTGAACATTATGAAATATTCGATGTCACTGGCAGGAAGTTCGTTTCCTCAAATGAGGTTACATTTTCTGTAAAAGATTGGGCATCAGGAGTTTATATAATGAAAATTTTTACAAAAGAAGGCAATATTTTGACCGATAAAATTGTTAAACGATAAAGTCTTCAGAAACATTAAAAGATTAAAAAGATGAAAAAACTCTTGACATTAGCATTTCTCGCTCTCGCGTTCGGCACGCTCGCCAACGCTCAGGAAGAATACGACAACTATTTCACAAACAATCAGTTGCGCATCGACTATTATCTATATGGCAACTCCGACACGGTGATGTATGCCGTTGACCGTTTCGTCAAAGAACCGGAATGGGGCGGTCCGCGCAAACATCTAATTGACAGCACAGGCTACGGGATGTATTATTTCGAGGTCACACTTCCAGAAACCGAAGAGGTGATTTATTCGCACGGCTACTGCCTGCTCTTCGGCGAATGGCAGACCACGGAAGAGGCACTGCATGTCAACAAAGGCTTCCACGAGTCGGTAATCATGCCGTTCCCGAAAGAACCCGTCGATGTGACATTCTACGCCAAAGACGGAAAACTCGCGTCTCACGAGATGATGCGCATCACCGTTGACCCGGCCGACAAATATATCGTCCCGGCACCAGAACTCCCTTACGCAATCTATAATGTCTATGGCGATTATCCTTCCGACAAGGCCGTTGACATCGTGCTGCTTCCCGACGGTTACACTGAAAAGGAAATGGGCAAGTTCATCAACGACTGTAACTTCTTCATGGAGAGTCTTTTCGGTTATGAGCCGTATTCCTCTTATACCGACCGTTTCAACATCCGTGCCGTGATGGTGCCTTCGCATGACAGCGACATCTCGAAACCAGGCGAGGGCGTGTATAAGAACACTGCCTTGAGCTGCCAATACTGGACTTTCGGCAGCGAGCGTTACTGCATGACCTTCGACAACCGCACCATGAAGGAACTCGCCGGACAGGTGCCTTACGACCAGATTTACATCCTCGCCAACAGTCAGAAATACGGCGGCGGCGGAATATTTAACTCATATTGCGTGAGTTCGACAGGCAACTCTTATTCCTCAGAGGTTATAATCCATGAGTTCGGGCATGGCTTCGCAGGCCTCGCCGACGAATACGCATACGACGGCACTTGCAACTATCAGCATGACGTCGAGCCTTGGGAGCCGAACATCACAACGTTGGTGAATTTTGGATCGAAATGGCAGGATATGATGAGCAGAAAGACACCAATCCCGACACCAGCCGACGCAAAACACGAGAAAACAGTTGGCGTATATGAAGGTGCCGGCTACCAGCTGCACGGCGTCTATCGTCCGAAGATCGACTGCCTTATGAACACGCTTAAAGGAGGCAAATTCTGTGAGGTGTGCGAGAAGGCAATAGAGAAAATGATAAAGAATTATACAGAGTAGGGGAGTGTAAATATCTGATTTACACTTTCTTATCCGGGTTCTTGGCTAAAAACTCCGCCCAGCCGCTCACCGATTTCTTTCCTTTAGGAATCTTCGGCAGCTTCGGCTCGTCATCGCCATTCACAATGTTGAGTTTATTCTGGAAACTATGACAGACCGCGGCTGCCATGGCGTCGGTGGCATCAAGATAATCAGGATGTTCGGTGAAGTTACAGAGTTTCTGCACCATCGCCGCGACCTGCTCCTTGGAAGCCGCGCCGTTGCCCGTTATCGACTGTTTTATCTTTCTCGGCGAATACTCGAAGATCGGGATGTCGCGGAACAGAGCCGCCGCCATCGCCACACCCTGTGCACGGCCGAGCTTAAGCATCGACTGCACGTTTTTGCCGAAAAACGGCGCCTCGATAGCCAGCTCATCGGGATGATATTCATCGACAAGCTCAAGCACACGCTCAAAGATTTTCTTAAGCTTAAGTGCTTGGTTGTCAAGTTTATTCAGCTTGATGACACCCATGCGAATCATGCTCAACTCATTGCCTTTCTGAAGCACCAAGCCGTAGCCCATCAACATGGTTCCTGGGTCGATGCCCAATATTATTTTCTCCGTCTTCAAATTTTTCCTATTTTTGCAGATTATGATTGAAAAATTCAACAGGGCAAAATTACTTAAAATTGCTGAAACGGCAATCAAAATTATCATTGTGCTTGCCGGATGCTGGATATTGTATGTCAAAATCGTTGAAAATCAAAACTTTGACGAGATGTGGAGCGGCGTGAAAGGCTCGTTCTCGTCTCCGAGGGGAATGCTGCTGGCGACCGCCGCTTTCCTGTTGATTCCCATCAACATGGCACTTGAAGCGCTGAAATGGAAGAAATCCATTCAACCGGTTGAAAACGTGCCGTTCAGCAAATCTTTTACAGCCATTTTCACAGGCGTCACCGCCGGGATGTTCTTCCCGAACAGGACGGGCGACTTCCTCGGCCGTATTTTCATCTTGGAGAAGGGAAACCGAGTCAAGGCCGCCATGCTGACTTTCGTCGGGAACATCGCGCAAATGATTGTCACTGTGAGCCTTGGATGTTTCGCCTGCGTGTTTTTCGTCGAACGGCTGCAATGGCTCGTGCTGATTGCCGCAACAGCCGTGATGACATTGCTGCTAATCTTGTTTTTCAACATTAAGATATTCAAGTATCTGCGAGTTCTCGTCCCGAAGAAATGGCGTGAGAAGACAGACGGTTACATGAATGTTTTCGGCACATTCTCCCGTAAAGAATTGCTCATCATATTGTTACTCGCATTGACTAAATATGCGGTCTATTCGTTACAGTTTGTGATCCTCATCTGGGCATCAGGCATCAGGCTCTCATATTTCAACACGATAGTTCCGATAATGATGACATATTTCATCATGACCATCATACCATTCATCACGATTACGGAAATAGCCGTAAGAGGTCCGATATGTGTCGTTATCTTTGAAAAATGGCTGGAAATCAACGCGATAACAAATCCAAGCAGTATGATGATTTTCTCGGCAAGCACTATTTTATGGCTGTACAACTTGGCAATTCCGGCGGTTATCGGATTGTTTTTTATTAACAAATTAAAATTCCTGAGGAAAAGCTATGAATCTTGAGACTTTACACATTCTGATGAACATCATTTTGGTATTCTCCGGCCTTTATATCCTGTGTATCGGCGCGTTCACCTACGGGTTGTATTGCGTCATTTTAAATGAAGTGCAACGTAGCGAAAAATCAAATAGAAAAGTCAGCGTCATCATCGCCGCCAAAAACGAGGAGCAAAATATTCTAAACCCGCTCCAATCGCTTGTGAGTCAGTCGTTTGACAAGTCTGATTTTGAAGTGATTGTAATTGATGACAACTCATCCGACCGAACCTTCGACATCGTTTCGGATTTTATCAATAATAATTCGGATTTAAACATACGGCTTTTCAAGGCTGACGGTTCGGGCAAGAAACAGGCAATCTCGCAGGCGTTGCATCTCGCTGAAAATGACATCGTTATGGTAACAGATGCCGACTGTGAGCTTCCGCGCAGATGGATTGAGAAGACTGTCGCTTTCATGTATAACAACGATTTGAAGATGGCTCTCGGTCCGGTGCTTCTCTCGCCATGTGACACATTCTTTGAGAAGATACAAGTGCTTGAGCATCTGAGTCTTATCGCATCCACTGCCGGTTCGGCTGCCATAGGGATGCCGGTGATGTGCAACGGCGCGAACATGGCTTACGACCGGAAGTCGGCGCTTGAGGTCGAGAAATACAGGACCGACATGGACATCGCTTCCGGCGATGATGTCTTTTTGATGGAACAGTTCGTGAAGCGTTTCGGCAGTCGTTCGGTTAGGTTTCTGTTCGACACCGACGCCATCGTGAAGACGCAGGCGATGCCCGACTTGAAGTCGTTTTTCCGCCAGCGGCGGCGTTGGGTGTCGAAGACGAAGGCCTACACGAGTTGGAAAATCATCGTCACCGCTCTCATCGTCCTGCTGTTCAACATGAGTGTCGTGGGGCTTTTAGTCGGCGGTTTCTTCCATCCGGCGTTCTTCCTCGTCTATGCGCTTTTCACGCTGATGAAGTTCATGGTCGATTACCCGATTTTGAAGAAGATAACCGGTTTTATGAACCAGCGGCAACTGCGCAAATGGGCGTTCCCGTTGGAGTTCGTGTACCCGTTTTACGTAGTTTTCACCGCCTTTACGGGAATTTTCTCGCGGGTGGGGTGGAAATAAATTTTATTTCAAAAACACACTTGACTTTACAAATTATTGTTTTTATTTTTGCCCAGATTTTAACGATAATATTCAAACATTAAACCAAACGACATGAAAAAAATATTACTGACTCTCTTCGCCATTTTAATGATGGCGTTTTCGGCGAAAGCTGATTGGTATGAAGGCGAATGCGGCGAAAACGTATATTGGCGTGTTGACACGACAGCCCGCAAACTTATCATTAGCGGAACAGGCGCCATGAAAGATTACAAAGCGTGTTCTGGCATCAACGTTAATGGTTCACCATGGAAAAAACACAAAGAATATTTAGACACTATTGTCGTTGAAGACGGGGTGACACGCATCGGCAATTACGCCTTCGACCTCTGCCGTTATACAAAGGGAATAATCATAGGAAACACCGTGACCAGCATAGGTGATTGTGCTTTTCTGAATTGTGAAAACATAACAGAGATAAACATACCACACAATGTGACAGAACTTCAAGACAGAGTTTTTGAAGATTGTAACAAATTGAAATCAGTGACAATTCCAAACAGTGTCGTCTCGATTGGCATTCAACTCTTTACCTCATGCTATGAACTCGAATCAATTGTTGTAGAAGACGGTAATCCGGTTTATGACAGCAGAGACAACTGCAACGGCATCATCTTGACTGAATCAAACAAACTAATCGTTGGAACATCAATAACAACTATTCCAAACACTGTCACAGAGATAGGTTCCCTTATATTTTGTTATGAAGGAGCAATAGAATCGATGGTGATCCCAAATTCCGTCAAGAAAATCTGTACTTATGCTTTTTATGACTGTGGCAGACTTTCACATTTGATTTTAAGCAATTCCCTTGACACGATTAAAGAAAGGGCGTTTTGGTACTGCCCCATTGACTCTATCATCATCCCAAGTTCTGTCAGATACATAGGAGAGAGTGCTTTTTACCACAATAATTTTTCATCGATTATTGTGGAAGAAGACAATACCAGTTACGACAGCAGAGAAGACTGCAACGCAGTTATCGATTCCAAAACCGGTGCTTTGATTGTGGGATGTGACAACACCATTATACCGAATTCTATAACTTCTATTGGAAAAGATGCTTTTTGTGATTGTAAAAAAATCAAAGATGTTGCACTGCCTTATGGTGTGACATCTATTGGAGAATGTGCTTTTTGGAATTGCAGCAATTTGGAGACCCTGTCATTACCCAAAACGGTCGAAATAATTTATTCTCAAGGATTTGATTATTGCAAGAAATTGAAAACAATAGAATGTCTTGCGGAAATTCCACCAACATGTGTGCGTTCTGCATTCCATCCAAGTATTTATGATACCACGGAATTGTATGTGCCGTTCGGTTGTTCACAGTTATATAAAGCAGCCGACGGATGGAAAGAATTCAAGAACATAATCGAACTTACCTCCGGTTATGGCGTTGATGAAAACCAATCAATTGCGATTTCAGTTTTCCCAAATCCAGCCACCGATTTTGTCAATGTCAATTGTGAAAACATGAAATCGTTGGAAATCTATTCGTTAGACGGAAAACAAATAATCAAAACAACAGTTTCGGGCGATGAAACACAAATTGACATTTCAGAATTGGACAGCGGGGTTTATGTGATAAGGATTGAAACCGCAGTGGGAATTGTCAATAGAAAGTTTGAGAAAAAGTAGAAATTCAAATGATGAAAAAATAATTTTACATTAAAATTCTTTCATTTTAATTTTTTATCATCGCCACGGCACTTGTCGTCCTGATGTTCAACCTGAGCATCTTCGGACTTTTCATCGGCGGTTTCTTCCATCCGGCCTTCTTCCTCGTCTATGCGCTTTTCATCCTGATGAAGTATATGGTCGATTACCCGATTTTGAGAAAAATCACAGGCTTCATGGAACAGCGGCAACTGCGCAGATGGGCGTTGCCGCTGGAGTTCGTCTATCCGTTTTACGTGGTCTTCACCGCCTTTTCAGGGATTTTCTCAAAGGTGAGGTGGAAATGACTGCGTGTGTTTTTTCAACATCACACACTTCTTGTAAATGCTATTTCAATTTCATTTTGTTCCGATCTTGAAATTCCGATGTTGTTTGCGAGATTTCTCCAATTACTTCTTATCATTCTTATATTCTCAACCTCCTGATTCGCGGTGATACTGTCAATTCCGAAATATTGAGCTGTCTGCATGGCGAGTTCAAATGACAGAGAATTGTCGGCGTCATCTATATTGATGCTTAAACCCATTCCGTATGCGGATGGATTCAGGTCGTATGCCGGCGAAAGAGTCCATCCTTTTCTATTTAAAATGAAGCCATGATTGCGTAGATGGTCATCGCAGTTGCTTATGGCTATGTTGAATACGATGCGCTTCCAAAGTTCATGAAGATCCTTTTCGACGTTACATCCATAACGTTCAATAAATTCTGCCAATTCAAGATAACTTGCATCGTGGTCGCCATCGTTTCTGCCAAGTAATGTCATGGCTGATGCAAAATAAAGACGATGCCCGTTGTTGCGGTCAAATCGTTTTGTCATAAATGTATGATGTTTTGAATAAAAACACTTGGCATCAAATTCACTGGTTCTCAATCCGAATTGCTTTGCCATCTGATTGCACACAAACTCCCATGCTCCGACATCAGTATCGTCATTTTTACTCGGAAACTTTGCAATCCAAAGATCGCCTTTTTCATCAATGACATTAGCCTTTGGTCTCGCGCCGCCCAACGATGATCCGGGTGCATATAACATTTTAAGCCATTCTTCGTATTCCGGCTTATCTTCGGCGTCTTCACTTTCGTATCCCAACGATGCCTGTTCCAAGGTTCTTAAAGATGTGACTGGGGGTGTGGCCATGAGACTGTCGTTGTCAAGGAATTTGCCATCCGGTTCGGTTTTAAATCTCAAAGCACCCATCCGGTTTCCATCGAATACACCGAGAAGATAATCTGATTCCATGAGTGTTTTCGGTTGATTTCCACACAACTTTGCCCTTATTCTCTCTCGCCGTTTCATAAGCATCCGACCCCATCGGTCAGGAGATGAATCAAGAAACATTCCGAAGTTTATTTTGCCTTCAGGAAGAAATTGTTGTCCGTATAAGTTTTGCAAATCAGGGTCTAAAAAAGAAAATGTCTTGTTTGAGATCCAATTCTCATTTGCGCGGAAAGAAAATACCTCCTTACCCCTCAATGACTCAACAGACAATTCACCTATCAATAGGGGGTAATCTGTAAGTCCTTCTGCATCAATATATACGTATATTTTCATTCTTCCTTCTTTTCACTGCGTGCCCTTTTCCTGATTTCAAGTCCGGCATCTTGCAATTTTCGGCCAAGGATGTCGTCTTTCGCGAGAAGCAAAATGTCGTTGTCAAGTCCAAGCGCCACTAACACCCTGAAATAGTTTCCCATAGCGACGCTTTCGTCACCGTTTTCGATGCTTGAGATAGTATTTCGACCAAGCGACGTACGCTGCGCCATCTCTAAAGAAGTGTAGCCACGACGCAACCTTGCAAGACGAATGTTGTTTCCCATCTCAGCAAGCATTCTGCTTTGTTTGGGTAGTAGTTGTCTTTTCATCTTAATGTTTGAAATTTTGTGCAAAAATACGTAATATGTTTAATATAACAAACATTAATATGAAAAAATATTTTACGTCACATAGTCCTAACACTCCGTGCTGACGGCCTCCACGAGGTTCCATGCGTCCTGATAGATGTCTTTCAGTGTGGCGTCGAGCATGAAGCACGGCGTGGTGAAGACCTTGTTCCTGATGTCGCCGACAACGCCGCCGTTTTCGGTCTCGACGTGTTCAGCGCCAAATGTCCTTATCTCGGCGGCTTGCCTGTTGCTCTCGCTTCCCATCGTAATCATCACGTTGCCAAGCACTTTCGCCAACATCATCGGGGCGATGCACATGGCGCCTATGGGCTTGCCTTGAGCATGGATGTCTTTTATCGCTTTCTCTACATGTTTGTTCACCGTGAAGTTCATCCCGTCGATGGCGTAAGTGAAGAGGTTTTTCGCCGCGCCGAAGCCGCCGGGGAAGAACAGTGCGTCGAAGTCGTCGGCGTTGAATTTCTCAATAGGAAGGATGTCGCCGCGCACGATACGGGCCGACTCAACCAAGACGTTGCGTTTCTCGTTCATCGCATGGTTTGTGATGTGGTTCACCACGTGATGCTGGTTTTCGTCTGGTGCAAAACATTGATATTGAATGTCATGTTGGTCTAAAGCCAACAATAACGTCACGGTCTCCGTGATTTCCGAACCGTCTTTCGCGCCGCATCCGGCGAGGATTACTGCTACATTCTTCATGTTGATAGATGTTTTATGTGTTGTTTTTCAAATTAAATCCTTTATTTCGTCTTCCGCGTCATCGACCTTGTCTTCAATCTTCTTGATGAATGTGTCTTTGTTATCGGTAATCCATTCAGCGACCTTCTCGGAAGTGGTGTAAAGCACCGACTTCTCGCGTGTCTCCTTGTTTATCACGTCTTTTATTCCGAAGAAGTCGAGGACTATGATTACCACTCCGACGATGAGCAGCCCTTTCGCCACTCCGAACACGAAGCCGCCGATTTTGTCGAAGAAGCCGAGGCAAAGCGACTCGGCGAGTTTTGAGACGCCTTTCCCTATCAAATTGATGGTCAATGCCAAAAGTATGAAAACGATGATGAATGAGATGACCGACATCCATTCCTGACTCACGTTAATTACAGTCGAGAGTTTCTCGCCGACGTAGTCGGAAAGTTTCACGGCCCCGTAAACTCCGCCGATGAAAGCCACCAGTGCGAATGCCTCGCGGATGATGCCGTTTTTCAGTCCCGCCAATGCGAATAGCAGGAGGATGATACCGATGATAATGTCTAAGTAATTCATTTTTTTAGTGTTTAGATGTTAGTTTTATTAGCTATTTAAGTCTTCTTGTCAATTCTGTGGCAAATACAAATTCCTGCAGCTCCTTGTTGTCGGTGGTGAGGATTGAGTTTTTGTCGCCTTTCCACCAGAGTTGTCCGTGGTAAAGGAAGTTGATATGTTGTCCGATCATCATCACCGAGTTCATGTCGTGGGTGTTGACGATGGTAGTGATGTTATATTCTTCTGTTATCTCGCTGATGAGTTCGTCGATGAGTTCCGATGTCTTGGGGTCGAGGCCGGAGTTCGGCTCGTCGCAGAAAAGGTATTTCGGGTTGTTGGCGATGGCGCGGGCTATGGCCACTCGTTTCATCATGCCGCCGCTCAGCTCGTTGGTTCTTAATTTATTGCTGTTTTCAAGATTGACACGTTTCAGGCAGAAATTAACCCTGTCGAGTTTCTCGCCGCGCGACATCTTGGTGAACATGTTCAGCGGGAACATCACGTTTTCCTCCACGGTCATCGAGTCGAACAGTGCGCCGCCTTGGAACAGCACGCCCATCTCTTTGCGGATGTCACGGCGTTTGCTTTCCGGAAGGTTGGAAAAACGGCGGTCGTTGAAATAAACCTCGCCCTCGTCGGGTTCGAGCAGTCCGGTGCAGATGCGCATCATGATAGTCTTGCCCGAGCCGCTCTGCCCTATGATCAGGTTGGTCTTGCCTTGCTCGAACTCCGCGGAGATGTTCTTCAGGACCTGCTTGTCGCCGAACGACTTTGAAATATTCTCAATCTTTATCATGACAGGAGCATTTGGGTTAGGATGAGGTCGAAGAAGATGATGAGGATGCTGCTATATACGACACCGTCGGTGCTGGCTTTGCCCACTTCCACCGAACCGCCATCGACGTTGTAGCCGATGAAGCTCGACACCGACGCTATGATGAACGAGAAGACGACGGTCTTTATCATCGCGAATGTCAGCGTCCACGGGTCGAACCATGAGCGGAGGCCGAGGACATAGTCTTCCGTCGAGATGATGCTGAGGACGTCGCACGCCACGTAGCCGCCGAAGATTCCGAGGAAGATGCTGAATACGATGAGCACCGGAATAAACAGCAGACACGCAATGATCTTCGGCATGATGAGATAGTTGGCGGCGTTGATGCCCATGACCTGCAAGGCGTCGATCTGCTGCGTCACGCGCATCGTGCCAAGCTCGGAGGCTATCTGCGAACCGAGTTTTCCGGCAAGGATGATACAGATTATTGTCGGAGAGAACTCCTGCACGACCATCTGACGCGTCACGAAACCTATCATCTTGTCAGGAAGCAACGGATTATCAATGTTATACGCAACGAGAATCGCTGCGACGGCGCCGACAAACACCGAAAGAATGGCCACGATGGCAAACGACGTCACGCCGAGGCTGTAGAACTCGTGCAGCAGCTGCCGTCTGAAAATAGCGAACTTCGGCGGACGCCGCAACGCCTGCCACATCAAAATCACATAATCGCCAATCTTTCTTAACATGCTGTGTCTTATGCCATCTCGTGTGAATAATTCCTGAAATTTCCCAAGATTTGCTCAATATGAATGACCTCATCACAGTTGTCGAAAGAGAATCCATTACCGATGAGATACCAATTCCTTCTCTCTTTGGTTGACAGTTTTTTCACACTTGGAAACATTGATATTGAGACTATTACACTTCTTCCATCCATCAAGTCGATTCTCATCTTACCCCTTTGCGGGAAAGATACCGACTTTATACGAGGCACCACGTTCCAATAACCTTCAATCTTATATGTATCATTCATAAACCTTTATGATTTTAACCTTTTTTCCATTCTTAAAAACATTCCACTGCTCTAATAGCTGTTTTCTATATTTCTTTGTAATTGATAGAATTTCATTTATTTGAGTTATCGTCAAATCTCCTGATACTGCTATTTCCACATCAGGTTCTAACCATATTTTACACAAGTTCTCTGTACCTTTTTTGCCAACGTGAACATGCGCTCTATTCTCATTGGAATCACTACCCCAAAACAAAAAAGTCCAAACAACTTTTGCTGTGATATACACTAAAATTTTTGGCATGTTCAAAAAAGTTTAGGTTGCAAAATTACATAAAAAATCAAAAAAACACCCGTTTTCACAAATTTTATATTTTTCACAAAATTAACCACGGACATTAACGTTATTTTTCATAATTTTGGAACTTAAAAATTTTCAACGTGAGCAACAACAATAATTCAACAAAACAACGTCTCAGAGGTTCATACCTCATCTCTCTCTTGAGCATCACATTGGTTTTGTTTGTGTTAAGTCTCTTCTCGGCACTTTTGCTGTACGCAAACAAGATTTCATCGTACATAAAAGAAAACATCGGCTTCGAGGTCGTGATGAAAAAAGGAGTGAAGGAAAAAGACATTCTGGAGCTTCAGAAAGAACTCGACGGCAAGAATTTTGTGAAATCGACAAGATACATCTCGAAGGAAGAGGCGACGAAACAGCTCTCCGCCGACCTCGGCGAAGACATCCTGCAATGGCTCGGCGACGTCGAGAACCCGCTGCTGCCCTCCATCGACGTGCGCTTCACCTCCGAATACGCGAACAACGACAGCATCGAGAAAATCGAACAGTGGGTGACGCAGAAGAAAAATGTGAAAGAAGTGTATTTCCAGAAGTCACTCATGCACTCCATCAACCACAACGTCAAGAAGATAGGCGTCATCCTGCTGCTTGTCGGACTGCTGCTTCTCGTGATGGCGGTGACACTCATCTCCAACACCGTGCGGCTCTCAATCTATTCCAAACGCTTCATCGTCAGAAGCATGCAGCTCGTCGGAGCGACGGAGGAGTTCATCATGAAGCCGTTCATCAAGACTTTCGCGCGACAAGGACTCATCGGCGGACTGATCTCGGCGGCGCTTCTCGCTGTAGCAATGTCAATGATGTTCAGAAAAGTCCCTGAACTAAACCAGCTGAGCAGCTTCAGCGTGGATGTAACAATTTATATATCAATAATTTTACTCGGTATGTTACTCACAACGGTCTCGACTTATTTCTCAATGAGAAAATATCTCGGTGCCGACATTGACGAACTTTACGAATGATATTTTTTATTACCTTTGCAAAAATTTTCAAGATATGGCAACAATAAAAAAAGACTTGAAACAAGCTGATAATCAAGAACAAAAACAGATGCCTTTCAACCGCGACAACTATAAATGGGTGCTCATCGGCCTCGCCGTGCTGCTCATCGGCTTCATCCTGATGATCGGCGGCGGCTCTGACAACCCCGATGTCTTCAACGAAGGGATGTTCAACTTCCGCCGTCTCACACTCGCCCCGATCCTCATACTCGCCGGCTTCGGCATCGAGTTCTACGCAATAATGAAAAAATAATATGGGAGAATGTGATTGCTTCGCAAATGTGGTCGCGTCGCGATCTTTAAACTTTTAACTCTAAACTTTTAACTAAATCATGGACTGGCTACAGGCTTTACTTCTCGGCATACTTCAGGGACTTACGGAGTTCCTGCCCGTCTCAAGCAGCGGGCATCTCACGATATTGTCAAACATCTTCGGAATGACCGGCGAGGAGAACCTCACCTTCACCGTCGTGCTTCACGTGGCGACGGTCTGCGCGACGTTGGTAATCCTCTGGAAAGAGGTCGTTTGGATTTTCAAAGACTTATTTACCAAACAGCAATGGTGTTCGTATCAAGGCCTCAACGACGGCACGAAATACGCTTTGAACATCATCATCTCGATGATTCCTGTCGGCATCGTAGGGGTGTTTTTCAAAGACGCCGTCGAGGAGATCTTCGGCTCAGGCCTTCTCATCGTAGGCATCATGCTGCTGCTGACCGCCCTGCTGCTCGGATTCGCATATTTCGCCAAGCCGCGCCAACGCGAGAAAATCTCTCCGCTCCACGCATTAATTATAGGTATCGGCCAGGCCTGCGCCGTGATGCCGGGACTCTCACGCTCCGGGACCACCATCGCGACGGGACTCCTGCTCGGCAACAAGAAAGAAAATTTAGCACAGTTCTCGTTCCTGATGGTCATCCCGCCAATCCTCGGCGAGGCTCTGCTCGACGCAAAAGACGTGCTCGAAATAGGCTGGCACGAGGCGATGGCCGGAATATCACCCATGACATTGATAATCGGCTTCGTGGCGGCGTTTGTCACGGGCTGCCTCGCGTGCAAATGGATGATCGACGTGGTGAAGAAAGGCAAACTCATCTACTTCGCGGCCTACTGCGTGATTGTCGGTATCCTGGCAATTTGCTTCGCATAAATTTGTCACGCTGATTAAACGCAAATTTATTTTGATGGAGAATTTGGATAACAAGACATTTAATTTTGAAGAAGGCGAGGTGTTCCTCATCGACAAGCCTCTTGACTGGACTTCGTTCGACGTGGTGAATCTGATTCGCGCCGTCATCAAGAAATATCATCAGATCAGAAAACTGAAGGTCGGGCACGCCGGCACTTTAGATCCGCTCGCAACGGGGCTGCTGATTCTCTGCACCGGCCGCATGACGAAACAGATCGACAACTTCCAGGCGCAGGAGAAAGTCTATACCGGCACGATGATGCTCGGACAGACGACCCCGACGTTCGACCTCGAAAGCGAGCCGAATCAGTTCTTCCCGACCGACAACATTACCCCCGAGGCATTAGACGAGGCGCGGAAGCGTTTCATCGGCGACATCATGCAACGGCCGCCGAAATTCTCCGCGATAAAGATACAAGGCAAACGCGCCTTCGACTACGCGCGTTCCGACGAGGAGCTTGAGATGAAAGAACGTCTGGTGCATATCGAAGATTTTCAGATAGATACGACGAATTTCCCGAAAGTCGATTTCATGGTGAGATGCTCGAAAGGCACCTACATCCGCTCTTTGGTGAACGACTTCGGCGCGGCGTTGAACAACGGCGCACACCTGACAGCACTCCGCAGAACCAACATCGGCGGCTTTGACGTGAAAGACGCATGGGACCTGATGGAACTGAAGAAGAGGATTATCGAGACGGCGCCGGAAATATCAGAAAACAATGTAGAGACGTCATAATATGGCGTCTCTACGTTTTTAAACCGGTTGTATAAACCCGTTCTATTCTTTTATTTCAACATCTTATGTTTTTAAAAGATTTTTATTGTTTTTCACAAATTTTATCACTGCGATGACACCAATTGCAAATGTGCCCACTATTGCGAAAAGCAACGCAGCTAAGTAAATCAGCACAAACACCATGATTGCAATAAAGGCAAACATGACAATTCCGCCGACAGTGTAGCCGAAACCGGTTCCGACGACTTTATAGAGCGTGCCTCCGATATTTTTAATTGCCAATGTCGGATTTAAAGCCTCACCTATCATAGCCGGAATAGCGACAAGAGTGGCGCCGATCACACTCAAGATAATGGTGAAAATTGAAGCTGCTGAATCACTGACGCTGCCCAAAACGGTGTTTCCGGCCTCTTTACTTGCAGCCAACTCTTCGGCAGTAGCTGGAACGAAAGCGATAATGGCATAGCAAATGTAAAATATTACAGCTAAAAGGGTTAACAACAAGACACCCCATTCCGGGTGATATCCTTCGGTGCCGTCAAAAATAGGCATGAAGAAAGCTATAAATAATGTCGCGATGATACTGAACACCAGCAGCCACGCCACCCAAACTTTTCCGTTGTAAACATAGCCGGCGGTGTCTTTATTGTTGTTTTTTATTCTTTTGAATACCGAATAAAAAGCTAAAACCGGTGCCCCAAACAGAGCAACATAAATAAGGATATTTAACAGCATAACATAAAGTTTTTAAGTTTAACATAGAATGAACTATCCGCGTCAAAATTAGTAATTATTTCAATTATCCAAACATTTTTTTTGATTATTTTTGCCATCTGGTTTAAAAAATCCTGTAAATCTTGTTAATCCTGTCAAAAAAACATGTAAATCCTGTAAATCCTGTCTAATAAAATCCTGTCTGATGAAAAAACGTTATACATTTTCTTCCGGCGACTCTTTTGAAGCCGACATAAACGACCTAAAACGTCTTCTTGCTGAAAATCAGCAATATGTGGAGAACTACGAAGACGTCTTAGGCTCTCTCTACGATGACGAATATGTCGCCCGCGGCAACGGATTCTGCGACCGCAAATACAGCGACGATTTTATCGAAAGCCAACTCGAAAAGTATCAGAAAAGGGTTGAAGAACTGAAAAATTGGATAAAAAATATCTAATCTTCGTCTTCGAGCATGAAAATCTCTTCAACTTTTTTGTCGAACACCTGCGCCATTTTCAGTGCCAGCACTGTCGAAGGAACATATTTCCCTGATTCCACCGCGTTGATGGTCTGACGGCTCACTCCTATGCGTTTTGCAAGCTCATCCTGCGTGATGTCGAGCTCGGCACGCGCTATTTTCAAACGGTTTTTCATTTTTCACCTCCTTTGTTAACTCTATGCAACTCGATTCTGAATTTGATGATGAAAAGAATCAAAAACAGTGGGAAAATAGAGTAGATGGCATACAGATAAGACAGGCTATATATGGTTAATGTGAAGACAACCAATAATATAGCTGCACAATAAGTTGCCCAAACAAGACATTGTTCCCGAATGCTTTTCACAAACTCATCCTCGATTTTTTCTTTTGAAAATCCGATAAAGATGAGTCCGGTGATAAGAACTGGGATGATAAATGTGAGCAAACCGCAGTCTGCCATGCAGAAATACTTGCCTTCACTGAATAAATCCCCGTTTATCAATGCTGGCATTTTGAATTCCGGGCTGGTTTCCAAACAAACCCAGATGATTAATGCAATTAATGCAATTGTGGTAAGCGCCAATCCGACAATCTTAAAGCTGTTCGGAAACAAATAGTTCTTTTTCATAGTACTTTAATTTTAAAGGTTGAACATTTAATTCAAAAGTTTAACGCTGCAAAAGTAAAGTATATTTTACAAAATAGCAAATTAATTTTACATTTTTTTGAAAAAAGTTTGAAAAAGATTTCTCCACTACCCTCTCCGCTTCGGTCGAGGTTCGGTCGAAATGACGATAGATATCGGAAAATTTTGTAATTTTGCGGCCTGATTTAAAAGGAAAAAACAGAAAAACAATCTTGTTAATCTTGTTAATCCTGTCTAAATTAACTTGTAAATCATGTCAAATTTTAAAGCATTTTTAAAAAGGAAAAATATCGAGGTCACGGCAAAGGCATATCTGCTCGACGCCCTCAGCGCGATGGCGCTCGGACTCTTCGCGTCGCTTCTCATCGGCACGATATTCAAGACAATAGGAGACAAGCTGTCGGTCCCGCTGTTCGTGGAGTTTGCGGGTTACTGCACCAAGGCGGCCGGTCCAGCTATGGGTGTCGCGATAGCATACGCGCTCCACGCCCCGTCGCTCGTGCTGTTCAGCGCGGTGGCTGTCGGCATCGCCGGCAACACGCTCGGCGGCCCCGTCGGAGTACTCGTGGCGGTCGTCATAAGCACCGAACTCGGGAAGATGGTCTCAAAGGAGACGAAGGTCGATATTCTGGTGACGCCTTCTGTGACGATAATCACCGGCGTCTTGCTCGCGATGTTTGTCGGGCCGGGCATCAGCGCGTTCATGACGGCTTTCGGCGACTTCATCATCGAGGCGACGAACCTTCATCCGTTCGCGATGGGCGTCATCGTGTCGGTGAGCGTGGGCATGGCGTTGACGCTTCCCATCAGCAGCGCGGCGTTGTGCATAGCCATCGGGCTTTCCGGCATCGCGGCGGGTGCGGCGACGGCGGGCTGCTGCGCGCAGATGGTCGGCTTCGCCGTGATGAGCTTCAGGGAGAACCGTTGGGGCGGACTTGTCTCACAGGGCCTCGGCACCTCGATGCTCCAGATGTCGAACATCATAAAACACCCGCTGATATGGATCCCGCCCACATTGGCGGCGGCGATAATAGGGCCGATAGCGACCTGCGTCTTCCAGCTCGAAAACGTCCCGATAGGTGCTGGCATGGGCACCTGCGGACTCGTCGGGCCGCTCTGCGTCATCAACGCCATGCCCGAAGGCGGCGCGAAGATGTGGCTCGGAATATTGTTGGTTTGCTTTATCTTGCCCGCAATCCTGACATGGTGCTTTGGCTGGGTCTTCAGGGAACTGCACTGGATTAAAGACGGCGATTTGAAACTGGAGCAGTAAAATATTGAATTTTACTTTCTACAAAACAGCGTCCGAAACAGGTTCTTAAAAAATTTTACCGAGATTTCCGGTTTTACGCTTACTTTTGCACTTTAAAATTGGGGATAATGTGATACACCTTAAATTGCGCAAAATGAAAAAAATCATAAATTTTATTCAAATTTTGAATCAAAAAACTTGAGTTAAACAAAGGAATGCTTGTGGAAAACATTGTGGCTAAAATGATTTGTAATTTTTTTAATTGATTTAATATCATATATTTATTGTTATTAAAAAAAATAGTATCTTTGCGCCACTTTAGAAAATTGCCCATTGGGGCAAAAATATTAAATAAAACAATGTAATATTATGATATTTAATAGATTATATTATATAAACAAACTAATCGGTCACAAGCACAACAAAATGGTGAAAGTGGTGACTGGCATTCGACGTTCTGGAAAGTCATTCCTGTTGTTTGATTTATTTCGCAACCACTTGATTGACAATGGAGTAAGGGAAGACCACATAATCACAATCGCTCTTGATGACCGTCTTAACAAACAACTTCGTGACCCTGACGCTTGTCTTTCTTACATAAGAAATCTTGTCAAGGACAAGGATATGTATTATGTGATGATTGACGAAGTTCAGTTGATGGATGAGTTTGTTGATGTACTCAATTCATTGCTTCATCTGTCGAATGTTGATGCATACGTCACCGGTTCAAATTCAAAATTCCTGTCGTCAGATGTGATTACCGAATTTCGGGGAAGAGGTGATGAAATACATATTAACCCATTGTCGATGAATGAGATATGCGAGGCGATGCCTGATATTGACTGGAATAGACAATGGGAATTGTATATGACATACGGCGGACTTCCGATGACTGTCCTTTATCAAAGTGAGAAAGAAAAGGCTGATTATTTGAAAAAACTTTTGAAAGAGACTTATTTGCGAGACATAAAAGAGCGTCATAAAATTGCTAACGACCTGGAGCTTGAACAATTACTCAACATGTTGGCATCAAGTGTCGGTTCGTTGACAAATCCGCAGAAATTGTCAGACACGTTTTTGTCGTCTGGAAAGATGAAATTGTCGGCAAACACCATAAAACAATATCTCGATTATCTTTGTGAAGCATATCTTATTGATAAATCAGAGAGGTTTGATATTAAAGGAAAACGTTATATATCAACACCTTACAAGTTTTATTTCACTGATTTAGGATTAAGAAACGCCAAACTGAATTTCCGTCAGATTGAAGAGACACATCTGATGGAAAACGCAATTTACAACGAATTAATAATGCGTGATTTCAACGTTGATGTCGGCGTTGTAGAAGTTCGTGAGAAAGACGGAAACGATAATTCTGTGCGAAAGCATATAGAGGTGGATTTCGTTGTAAATCAAGGAAGTAAGCGTTATTACATACAATCGGCATTCGCATTGCCAAACGTTGAGAAAGTGCAGCAAGAGACACGTCCTCTAATCAATATTCCTGATTCGTTCAAGAAAATCATAGTTGTAAAGGATGATATTCTTCTTCGCCGCGACGACAACGGCATCGTCACCATGGGTTTGAAGCAGTTTTTAATGGACAGCAACAGTCTTGATTTATAAAAAATCGTGTCATGAAAAAACCACTCCTTATATTAATGTTATTGCTCGCCGGCGTTTCGTGCTTGGCGCAGGAAAATGAGTTTGTGCTGCCGGATAGTTTGATAGCTAAGTTGAAGGAGTTCCGGGGCACCGACTTGACTCGTGCCAAGGCTTTAGATGACGTTATTATGTTCTATTTTGATGAGCATAAAATTACCAATGCTGCTGGATATATAAATGATTTGGAGGATGTTGCTAATAACATTCGAGATAATTATTGGATGGCAAAAAGCCATTATTACAAATCGCTGTGTGCCTACGAGAATTACAATAATGCCGAATTTTTTGCCAATGCCAACGAGGCTCTACATTTAACTGAAACACTTAGGGAAAACAAAGACACACAATTGCTACTGGCAAGAATTTATTTGGTTAAAAGTGCTGTGCTTTTTAATAACAATCTTTTGCCCGAATGTCAAAGGTGCATTAAAGAAGGGTTGACGATTGCGGACAAAAATGGATTTCATGATTTGAGAAATAATTTCCAAACAAATACAGGAGGATTGCTGATGCGTTTAGAAAAATATGAAGAAGCTATAAGTGTTTTTAAGGAAAACTTAAAAAATGATTTTGATTTGGCTACTTTGCATAATATTGCTTCTTCATATAGGGTTCTTCAACAATTTGATTCTGCTTTTTATTATGCAGATTCCATCATTCATTATGTGTCTTCTTCCGAAAAAATGAAATCTGACGATGTATTTCGGCTTATTCGTGCCCATCAGGTGAAAGCAGCTGGATTTCTTAGCCTTAATTTATGGGATAAAGCTATTCAATGTCTTGATGATGTTGAAAGTTTGATGAATCAATTTGGTGACAAATCATTGTTTTCGACAGAATTACTATATCGAGCCGAAGCATTGAATGGAATTGGACAATATAAAATGGCACTTGAAACCCTTGATGGCGCCATCGATTTGGCAAAATCAGCAGATTTAATAGATATTGAGTTATCTGCTGTAAAATTAAAAGCTGACATTCTACATAACTTGAAGGCTTATGAGCAAGAAGTAGAAAACCTGCGCTATTTTAATGTGCTGACGGATACCATCAACAAACGAGAAAATGTTGAAAAAATCCAACTACAGAAATTTCAACAGGAAACTTTGGCTTTAGAGCAACAATACGAAAATCAGAAAGCAGCCATACAACAGCGCCATATTTTCATCATCCTGTTGCTTGCATTCCTGTTGGTAGTTGGTTCGTTGGTTATCGTAATCATTATGCTTAACCGAAAGAGAAAACTTGAAACCACAGCAGCAGTCCTTGACACTCGCAACCGTGAAGTGACCTCAAAAACGATGGAGCAAATTCACCTCAATCAAGTCCTACAGGATGTTGTAACCAAGTTGACTTATTTTTCAAACAACCCAAAAGATAATCCCAACGCAGTTGGATCAGCTATTCGCGAATTGAAAAACATCATTGACGATGGTTCGGAAAAAGACTTTGATTTTTATTTCACCCAAGTCCATCCTGATTTTTACAGAAAGTTGCAGGCCGATTTCCCCAACCTGACTGCCAACGACCTTCGCCTTTGTGCATACATCAAAAACAATCTGAATGTAAAAGATGTGGCCGAAATGACCGGGATAAGTGCCGATAGTGTGAAAGCTGCACGCAGCAGATTGAGACGAAAGCTGGGAATAAGCAACCCTAACGACTCGCTTTTTGATTTTCTATCAAAATATTGATAAATAATGGTTTAAATACGGTTGTCACCTTATATTCACCTGTTTTTTGTGCTCCATTCACCTTTAATAAACCGTGATTCGCTTGACAATTTTTTGGCAAGGCTTTACTTTTGCCGAAAATTTTAAAAATCACGGATTATTAACTTAAATCTATCAAAAATGAAGAAATTTTTCGCAATGCTTATGGCGACCTTATTAATAGGCACCATAGAGACAAAAGCTCAAAACCGCTGTCAAATTGGTGATGGCATGACAATCTCTGCTACGGTTCAGGTGTCAGATGACCAAGTTATTAAAAAAGTAGGTGACAATTCCATTGCCATCACTTCAAAGGTCAAAAATAATCCTATTCTAACAGATGGTAAAACCACCTATACTTTAACTATTGTTCCAGAGGGAAACTGGTTACAAATCTTTGTCAATAATGACGAAGGATACGAATTCTGTCAATTTTCTGATATGGGTCCGTTCGAACAAGAGGTCTCAGAGGGAAGATACGATATCGTTATATATGGTTGGACTCCTGAATACTTTGATGCAATTCTTGCATATGATCAAGTTGAAGTTACAAATAATACAATAATTAATCCTTCAATTAGTGAAGCTACCAATTACATTCAATTGAATGGTTTTGATGAAAACGGAACTGATTTTTCAGATTTGCCTATCATTTCTAATTGTGAAAATGTTGAGACTTTTTTTGTAATGAGTCATGGCACTTGGAGATACCAATTAATTAGATTATTAGATGATTTTAATTGTCCTAATAATACAGGATTGTATTTCAATAACATTGGCAATAGGAGTACCATTTATAACACTGTTGGTTTTGCAGTTGAAGGACAAAAAGCCTATTATGTCCAATATCCAACCATTACCGATGGCTTAAACGGCGTTTATTATTCAACCAACAATCCTCAAGAATTGATTTCACATGATGAATACTTTAATATTAATCAAGATGGTGCTTGTTTTTCTTTAACCTATTATAATTTTGGTCCTTATCCAGGATTAGGTAATCCAACTATAATTAGAAATGCAAACCAAAAATTTGACTCTTCCAAACCATTGACCGTGGTCACTAATGCAAAAGCTAACAATGAACCTTTAACGATTGGTGGCACTGCAATGAAGTTTGCAGTTTCTTCCATCATATATGAAAGTTTTGACAGTTCTCATTCATTTGATTGGAATCAAAGTTTCGTTGATGCGCTAGCTCCATTTCCATATGCCTTGAATGATGATGGACAAATGGTGCGCGAACCATACGGAATGTTCTTGAAAACAGGTCTCTCTGAAGGAAGTTATCCTGATCATTTTCCATACACACCAGCAATGTATTCCTACAATCCCGAAAATACATTGACATTCGGTTACAGAACACCTATTCTTTATCAGCATGCTGTGTCGGTAAACGAAAACAACAGCCCTTATGGTATGCCATTCTTCGGTGGCTATACTGGCTATTTGGGTGAAGGAGGTCTGCAAAGAATGAATGATGAAGATCGCACTTTACGCATTACCTATAATGATGAAGAGTATTTCAATGATAGTTTATATTTGGCGAATGTCAATTTTTGGGAATTCATGGATGCTGCTGAAGTTGAATATGATATTGTAAATGATAATCTTATGGTTGATGGTATTGAAAAGACCAACATAACACACATCGCATACGACATGAGGAAGGCAGACGGTGTTCCGCCAACACTTACACTTTTGCAAGTTATGAACAGCGAGAATGAAGAAGTTATTGAAGTGAATTACGATGGTAAAATGAATTTCGCTTGTGGAGATTTCCATGTTGACCTTGAGATGAACTGGAATATGATATATGAAGAAGCTGTAAAAATTGAGCTTTACTACAAGACTGCCGACAGCGAATATCAGCCACTTGAATTTGCTGAAAACGAAGCAATGTTCCATATCAACTATGGAAACTTCTACGAAGTGCCAATGTCACAGTTTATAGGAAAAGTCAATGGTAGTTGGGTTACTATCAAAATAGTTCTTACAGATGAGGAAGGCAACCTTCAAGAGCAGGAACTCAGCAACCTGTTCTATATCGGCGAAATGACTTCCGTCAACGAAATCACCGCCAACTCATTGAGCCACAGCGTTTATCCTAACCCATTCACAAACAATGTTACGATCAACGCTGCCGAGCCGGTCAATGGCGTGGCAACATTCACGGTTTACAACACAATCGGCGAGATGGTCTATAGCAGCACGATAAACTGCAGCGAGACGACAGAGTTCCGCTGGAACGCCGACGACAACGCAAACGGCGTTTACCTCTATCAGATTTCAACCGAAAAAGGCATGATTCAAGGCAGAGTCGTAAAAGAATAATTGAAATATCAATAGGCGTTTTGTTAGCACAAGGGAGCGACGATGGTCGTTCCCTTTCGTTTTACTTCACGATTTCATCATTTTTCAAAAACTGGAAAAGCCCCATGAAAACAATGCCTTCGTCGTTCATGTAAGTAGCGATGTCATCGCCGACAATAACGATTTTTTTGAAAGAATCATCAATCTTTCTGAAAGAAGCAAGTTCCTGACTCATCTTTTCTTCGTCGGGCAATGAAAACGCCGACTGGATATAATATTTCTCCATTCCGTTGGAAGCTACGAAATCAATCTCATTCTGGACATATTCCGACTTTCCATTGTGAAAAACACGCGATTCAACCACGCCGACATCTACAAGAAAACCACGGATACGAAGTTCATTATAAATCACGTTTTCCATAATATGAGTGATTTCCTGCTGCCGAAAATTCAACTTCGCATTCCTAAGCCCGACATCAACGGAATAGTATTTTTTTATTGATTCATAATACTTTCGTCCTTTTATGTTGTAACGTTTCGCACCTTCAAAAAGAAATGCATCTTCAAGATAGCCAATATATTTAGCGATGGTATCATTTTCAAGTCTGACCTTTTGGACTGTTTTCAAGCTGTTTTGAATCCGCAGTGGGTTTGTGAGAGAACCGATTGCGGAACATAAAGAGTCAACCAAAGATTCAAGTGCCTGCACATTTTTGACATGATAGCGTTCGACGACGTCAGAAAGGTAAGTTTTCGCCCACAACCTCTGGAGATACGCAATTTTTTGTTCAGGAGTATGGTGGTTTCGTAAAGCCGGCATACCGCCGTAGGTATAATATTCTTTCCAAAGTTCGGCTGCACTTTCATTTCTGTCGGAACAGAACTCCTTGAATGACAACGGATAAACTCTCACCTCATCACAACGTCCTCTGAAAATTGTGTTAATGTCACTTGACAGAAATTTCGAGTTGCTGCCTGTAATATAAACATCAACATTGTCGCGGGCATTCAATCCGTTTACAATGCGTTCAAAACCGTCAACCTCTTGAACCTCATCAAGAAACACGTAATAATTCTCGGTTTCAGAAGTTATTTTTTCGTGCAGATAAGATTTCAGAGCATTCGGCTCTCGCAAATCCGATTCGTTGGAAATGTCGTCGATGTCAAACGAAACCGATATGATATTTTTTTCAGGAACGCCATTTTCAATCAGATAATTTCTGAAAATCTTTTTCAAAAGCCACGATTTCCCGGAACGTCTTGGGCCTGTTATCACTTTGACTTCGCCATTATCACGTCTGTTTATCAATTTGTCAAGATAAACTTCTCTTCTTATAAGATTGTCATCACTCATTTTTTCATTCGAAATTTTTTGCAAATTTACACAATATTTCGAATAGAAGTTTTTTCAAGAAGAATTTTCTTCACTCATTTTACAAAATTCCTCTTGACAAAATTTTCATTCTGTTGTATTTTTGCGCGTTATTCTTGATTAATAAACGTCATTTGATACAATGAAACTATCACAGTTCAAATTCAACCTGCCATCAGGGCTTATAGCGAGCTATCCGCCGAAGGAGCGTGAAGACGCACGCATGATGGTGCTGCACCGCGACACACAGACAATAGAGCACAAGACATTCCGCGACATTCTCGAATATTGCAATGCCGGCGACCTCTTCGTTTTGAACAACTCAAGGGTCTTTCCGGCGCGTCTCTACGGCGAGAAGGAGAAGACCGGCGCGAAGATAGAGGTCATGCTGCTCCGCGAACTCAACGAGGAGAGCCGTCTCTGGGACGTCCTCGTTGACCCGGCACGTAAGATCCGCATCGGCAACAAACTGTATTTCGGGCCCAACGACGAGCTCGTGGCCGAGGTCATCGACAACACCACCTCGCGCGGCCGCACGCTGCGTTTCCTCTTCGACGGCACACATGACGAGTTCAAGAAAGTCATCATGGGCCTCGGCGAGACACCGCTCCCGAAAGTGCATAACCGCCCGGTGGAACCAGACGACGAGTTCAACTACCAGACGGTATATGCGAAAGTGGAAGGCTCCGTCGCCGCCCCGACAGCCGGAATGCACTTCAGCAAAATCCTCATGAAACGCATGGAACTCCAGGACGTGAACTTCGCCGAACTGACGCTCCACACAGGCATGGGCAACTTCCGCGAAATCGAAGTCGAAGACCTCACCAAACACAAGACCGACTCCGAGGAGATGTTCATCTCGCAGGAGACATGCGATGCCGTTAACAACACAAAAGAAGCCGGGCACAAAGTGTTCGCCGTCGGCACAACCACGCTGAAAGTCATGGAGACGGTGGTGAGCATCACAGGACAGCTCAAGCCGCTCGACGGCTGGACCAACAAGTTCATCTTCCCGCCGTACGACTTCACAACAGCCGACGCATTAGTCACCAACTTCCACCTGCCGAAGTCGCCGATGATGATGGAGGTGGCGGCATTCGCCGGATACGATTTCCTCATGAAAGCATATAAAGAAGCCGTTACGGAGAAATACAACTTCTTCACCTACGGCGACGCAATGCTGATATTGTAGTGTGGAGTTTTGAGAGTTAAGAGTGAAGTTTGTTTTTAGATAGAAAGTTAAAAATAATTAATAAAGGAGGGGATAAGTGGTGATTCCACTCTTAACTCTCCAAACTTAAAACTGATAAAACGTGAATCAAGAAGAATTTTTCAAGAAGATAACGTCACACGCCAAGGAATACGGCTTCATCTTTCCTTCGAGTGACATTTACGACGGACTTGCGGCCGTTTACGACTACGGCCAGAATGGAGTTGAACTGAAGAAGAACATCCGCGAATACTGGTGGAAAGCCATGGTGCAGATGCATGAGAACATCGTCGGCCTCGACGCCGCCATCTTCATGCACCCGACGGTGTGGAAGGCCTCCGGCCACGTCGATGCCTTCAACGACCCGATGATCGACAACAAAGACAGCAAGAAACGCTACCGCGCCGACGTCCTCGTCGAGGATTACATGGCGAAGATCGAGGAGAAAATCAACAAAGAGGTCGAGAAGGCAAAAAAACGCTTCGGCGACGCTTTTAATGAAGAGCAGTTCGTGAGCACCAACCCGCGCGTCGTCGAATGGAAGAAGGAGATAGAGGAGATAAGCCATCGTCTTTACGGCGCGATGGAGCGCAACGACCTCGCCGACATTAAGAAGCTCATCGAAGACCTCGGCATCGTGTGCCCTATCAGCGGCACGCGCAACTGGACCGACGTCCGTCAGTTCAACCTGATGTTCGCCACGCAGATCGGCTCGCTGGCGGAAGGCGCGAACACCGTCTATCTGCGTCCCGAGACGGCTCAGGGCATCTTCGTGAACTACCTCAACGTGCAGAAGACAGGCCGCATGAAGGTGCCGTTCGGCATCGCGCAGACCGGCAAGGCGTTCAGAAACGAAATCGTCGCGCGTCAGTTCATATTCAGGATGAGGGAGTTCGAGCAGATGGAGATGCAGTTCTTCGTGCGCCCCGGCACCGAGCTTGAATGGTTCAGGAAATGGAAGGAGGAACGCCTCAACTGGCATCTCGCACTCGGCATCCCGGCGGAGAACTACCGTTTCCACGACCACGAGAAACTCGCACACTACGCCAACGCCGCCACCGACATCGAGTTCAACTTCCCGTTCGGCTTCAAGGAGCTGGAGGGCGTCCACAGCCGCACCGACTTCGACCTCAGCCGTCACGCCGAGTTCTCGGGCAAGAAACTCCAGTATTTCGACCCTGAGACAAACGAGAGCTACACGCCATACGTCATCGAGACGTCAATAGGCCTCGACAGAATGTTCCTCGCCATGTTCAGCTACGCCTACACCGAGGAGAAGCTCGAAGACGGCAGCGAGCGCGTCGTGATGAAGTTCCCGCCGATGCTCGCGCCTTACAAGGTCGCTGTCTTGCCGTTGGTGAAGAAAGACGGCCTTCCGGAGAAGGCACGCGAGATCATGGACTCGCTGCAGTACGACTACATGTGCCAGTACGAGGAGAAAGACTCCATCGGGAAGCGTTACAGAAGACAGGATGCCATCGGCACGCCGCTCTGCGTCACCATTGACAATCAGACACTTGAAGACAACACCGTCACCGTCCGCGACCGCGACACCATGGAGCAGGTCCGCGTGAACGCCGATGAGCTTCACGGGATTATCAGGAAGAAGATAATGCCGGTGAAGTAGTTAAGAGAGTAGAGAGGAGAGTTAAGAGAGTAGAGAGGAGAGTTAAGAGAGGGCTGGCGCGAGGCGTCGGCTCTTCTTTTTTGATAATGATTTGTCGGAAATCCCTCAATGAAGTAAAAATTCTTTGATTTTTTCCCTCAATGAGGGATTTTTATAACGAAAGAATCTTTTTATAGACGACATTGAAACAGGTCTTGGAATTGTAATGCCGCTTTGGCATTTCGGGATGAATTATTGAGATTGAGAAAAAAAATCAGCCCGCTTCCGAGCTGATTTTTTTCTTTAAGTCGGGATGACAAGATTCGAACTTGCGGCCTCTTCGTCCCGAACGAAGCGCGCTACCGGGCTGCGCTACATCCCGTCCTTTTTTCGAGGTGCAAAAGTACAACTTTTTTCAATGCAAACACAAAATTTTGAAAAATAATTTTTGATGAGTTTTTTAACACAAGTTGCACGAGTTTATCTGTTATTGTCCGCCAAACACAACTGCAAAGACAAAACTTCACAAAACGGAATCAGCCCTTATTTTTTTGACTAAAAAAAAGTTTTATCGGACAGCAATAATATAGAATAAAGACTTTATCAAATTCTTGGATGCTGCGGGAAACGGGTATGAGTTTGCGGAACTATTTGAGTGAAAGTACAACAAGCTACATTTCTTTACATATCAATTATGTGAATCACATTATTTCGTCCAAAATTACAGGTAGATCTTCATCAAGATTTCCGGTGTAATCTGCATAAGGAATCTCAAATTTTTCAAGCGCCAATTTAAATCGCTTATAGCCATTATTATCACGACAAGCCACCCAGCAAATTCCAAGTTGGTCACACTGATTTTTGTTCTGTTGCGACAATGTGTCAGCGACAAACAAGCTGCTTTCACGGGCTATTATGGCATCAGCACTTTCAGGATTACCTTGTCCCATAAGTTTCACCTCGCACTTATATTCATCACTTTCATTTTTTAGATAAAAGTCGATTTCCCTATCTACATCCAACAATTTATTTTTCACAAAATGTTCAGCATTGTAATATTTCGGATCAACTTGATATAATTTACACAATGTCAACATTATAATCTTTTCAGCCCGTTTTCCGGCAGTACTCCAAAGGCCGCCTCGTAATGCCGCCCTTTTTACAGCCAAGGTGTTTATGACAATCAGACTTTCACTTACATTCAAATCGACACTGACTCCTTGAAACTTAATTGTCAAAATCAAATCAATTTCTTGCTCGTTTTCAACTAAAGCCTGAATGCTGTTGTAGAGCGACTCGAAGTGTTCGTTTGATGCTTCTATCACTATTTGTTTTGTGGCAGAACGATACATATTGCTAATAGTCTTTTTGTTCAACCCAGAGTTAATAGCGATTTCATCAGGAGACAGTTCTTCATTCATAAAAGCATCTTTATACCAATCAATAGTGATGGTTTCCGAATTCAGCTTGGCCGTTACGATTTTTTTGAAAAAATCAATTGCAAATTGCAAGAATTCAGCATTGATTAGATTGACGATTTCTATTCTATAGTCCTGTGATTTAATCACTCGCAACACTATTTCTTTTATAACATGTTCTTTCAGAGTCATTTTGTCTTTTCTTTAAATTGTTCAAGTGATAGAAACTGTGTAGGATTCTCTTCAAAAAGAATATCTTTTTGGAACGATTTCATGTATTCAAAATAATGAGGGTCTTTTTCGGTAATGAAGAACTTCCTATCCATGCTTTTTGCTGTTCTTCCGACCGTTCCGCTGCCACCAAACGGATCAAATACCAAATCACTGACAAATGAATAATACTCAATTACCCGCTTGCACAATTCATACGGAAAAACGGCAGAATGAACTTTGTCGGACTTAGGACAAATTTGCCAAACATTAGTCGTTTCAAATCCATCTTTCACTTTACTTTTTTCGACAATATCATCGCTATATTGATGGATGTTCCAATCTATCAAGCGATTCGTTTTTTTACGATAAACCATAAGATATTCGGTCACAGAATTAGGTTTATACGCCAATGGGCGACGATGCTGCTGGAAGCCACCAATTCTATTTTTCACGCTATATTCCGGCTTCATCCAAATTATGTCATCAATGAATTCCCATCCCATTTCAACAAGGTCGTTATGGATGTCGAAAGGAATCGGATATCTCTTGCTTGAATGTGCTCTGCTTATTCTTGGCACAATTACAGGAGAGGTATTTAACACAAGGAATCTTCCCTCTTTGGTAATGCGAAATGTTTCCAAAAACACATCTTTCAAAAAGTTCAAATAGGCTTCGTAGCTCGGATATATCGAATAATCGCGAGCGTTATAATACGGAGGGGAAGTAAATGTCAAATGGACACTCTCGTCTGGCACGAATTTCAGCACATCTCTCACATCTCCATTTACAACAACATTAACAAGGAAAGGATATGTTTCAGGATGCGGCAATATCGTCTTTTCTCGTTTATCATCACAAAAATACTCTTTCCTTATCACCGAAACGACCATCTCGTTTTCATGGTTGATGAGATTTTGCAATGTTGTATCAACTTCACTATTCCCTTTAAACACCAGCAAGCCCCTTATTGCTTGGCATACTATTTTGGGATCTGCGTTTTTAAGTGTCGAAACAAGCATTGGAATTGCTGCTTCCGAACGCATTCTACCGATTGAGGAAACAGCTTCTCGCTTTACTGTTGTGTTTGGGTCTGTGTCTATGATATTCCTATAATAAGACAATAATTCGACCGACTTTAGTTTCCCAAGATTTTTAACAGCCCAAAGCCTAACTTCCTTATTCTCATGATTCAGCAAGTCAAGGAAACAATTACCACCAAAAGTTTCGGGGAGACTTCCTATGTTCTTCAAAATGAAAATCAAGTCTCCACTATTGTGAACTGATTGGATAAGTCGCGAAAGTTCATCTTGACCTTTTTCTTTTGCGGCAAGCACATCCTCTCGCGTAACAGATACTTCTTTGTATTTCTCTACCATCTGCGCTACTGTTTTTCAGCGTGGACTATCGTTCAGCATACGGGCAAAACTGAGCATCAAAAAAAGCGCGGACTTTGACTATCCACGCTTCGAGGCCCTAGGATTGCCCGCATCATTGATAAGTCGCAGTCCACGCTATGCGCAGACATTCGCAAACTTATTCGTAATGATGCAATTCAAAATTTCCTAGGTTTCGAAGCAGTGCCGAATAAATAGCAAACGCTAAATTAATACTATGTTAGTTAGATTTTATCTTTTTGTATTTCAATATTTTAAGTTAAACTATATGTTTTGTCATCTTGTTAATTCAAATGCAAATATATGATTTTTTCTAATTTTCGACGCAACAAAGTGCATCAGAGAGATGAAATATTTTTTTCATTCCTCGCCACTATCCAACAGCAATTCATTTTCTCCCTGTGCAATCTGTCAATCCGCCACCTGCGCCATCCAACGCTTGAAAGGCTCCGCCTTCGGCGACGGAATCGTTTGAATGATACGGAAAAGTTGCTCTGTATCAGCGACATCAGTCAAACGCATTTTTCCGTCAGGAGCTTGCAATTTCAACTGGTAACAATTTGTTACCACTTCAAATCCCTCCTTTATCAGTCTGCCTTTCAATACTTTCCAATATTTTCGAGCGGTTTGGTAATCGCTGTCGGTCAAAACCGAAACCACATCAACGATGGAAAACCACCATTTTTCCTCGTCGGTGTCCCATGCGGTGCGCACTCGCTTTTCCTCAAATAACTGTATGGCTTGCTTTTGTATCATGGCATTATGAACTGATTAATTTACACCTTTTTCATTCTTCGTCTGCACCAAAAACCTATTTCCATCTAAAACTCACCTCAATCTTCAATATTTTATCAAAGCCGAAGGCAGTATCTTATCCACTATCACATATTCGCCATCAATATGGAATATCACCGTAAGTTTCTTGTTTCCAATCAAATATGTCTTGGCCTCCGGATGATAGAGTTTTGGCAATTCATAACTGCTCTTGGGCAGAATGGAGGCAAGATAAGCCAAAGCATCTATCTCATCGAAGATGCGATTGATATAGTGCCGAGAATACTCAATGGAAGTTTTCTCTGCCACCCAAACCGTCAACAATTCGATGTCGGATTCTGCCTCAATATCATATTCAACACGAAACTTTCTCATAGTGTCTTTCCAGAACATCAAGCATCTTTCGTCTCAATTCTTCAATAGGTCGATGTTCTTTTCCGCGGTTTGGGTTCTGCAAATCGCGCTCAATGGAGGCCTCCCAATAAGCTCTCTGTTCCGGTGTCAAGTTGTCTTCAATCGCTTCAAAATCAGTCTTTTTTTCTGTATCGGTGGTTGTATTCATCATTTTATGTTTTGATTTGCTGGCAAAATTACACATTTTTCATTCCACTTTCAACTCTATCCTATCGAGCAGCCGGGTGTCACCGTGTCGCTCGGTGTGATGACGACGAGGCGGCCGTCCTTGTCCTCGGCGGAGAGTATCATGCCTGCGCTCTCCACGCCTTTCAGCTTGCGAGGGGCGAAGTTCGCGATGAAGCAGACCTGCTTCCCGACGAGAACCTGCGGGTCGGGGTAATGTTTCGCGATGCCGCTGACGATGGTGCGTTTCTCCATGCCGTCGTCGATGAGGAACTGAAGCAGCTTGTCGGCCTTCGGGACCTTGGTGCATTCAAGCACTGTCCCGACGCGGATGTCGAACTTGCCGAAGTCATCGAAGCTGACGTTGGGTTTCACCTCCGCCGGCTTCCAGGCATTCAGCTCGTTCTGTCTCTTCGTGTCTTCCAGCTTCTTGATCTGCGCCTCGACGACGCTGTCTTCGACCTTCTCGAACAGAAGCTCCGGTGTCCCGATGACGTGACCGGCGGCGAGGAGTTCCGTGGTGTTCGCCTGATCCCAGCCTTCGACCTTCAGGCCGATCATGTTCTGGAGCTTCTTCGCGCTGAACGGCAGGAACGGCTCGCTCAAAATTGCGAGTTTCGCTACGATCTGCATCGAGAGTGCCATGACGGTCTTGGTGCGCTCCGGGTCGGTCTTGTAAAGTTTCCAAGGCTCGTTTTCGGTGAGGTAACGGTTGCCTAAGCGTGCGAGGTTCATCAGTTCGCCGACGCCTTCGCGGAACTTGTAAGTCTCAATGAGATGCCCGATTTTTTCGGGATACTGGTTCATCTCGGCGATGACTTCGTTGTCGCGTTCGGTGAGGTTGTCCATCGTCGGCACCGCGCCTTCGTAATATTTATGCGTCAGCACCATGATACGGTTCACGAAGTTGCCGAAGATGGCGAGAAGCTCGTTGTTGTTTCTGTCCTGATAGTCTTTCCACGTGAAGTTGTTGTCTTTGGTCTCCGGCGCGTTTGCGGTGAGCACGTAGCGCAGGATGTCCTGTTTTCCGGGGAACTCCTCGAGGTATTCGTGGAGCCACACCGCCCAGTTGCGGGAGGTCGAGATCTTGTCGTTCTCGAGGTTGAGGAACTCGTTGGCCGGCACGTTCTCCGGCACGATGAAGCCGTCGCCGTAGGCCTTCAGCATGCACGGGAAGATGATGCAGTGGAACACGATGTTGTCTTTCCCGATGAAATGCACCATCTTGGTGTCGTCCGACTTCCACCATTTCTCCCAGTCGTCGCCGCGTTCGGCGCATATCTCCTTGGTGTTGGAGATGTAGCCGATAGGTGCGTCGAACCACACGTACAGCACTTTGCCTTCGGCGTCTTTCACCGGCACCGGCACGCCCCAGTCGAGGTCGCGGGTGACGGCGCGGGGCTGCAGTCCGCCGTCGAGCCAACTCTTCACCTGCCCGTAAACGTTTGATTTCCATTCTTTATGGCCTTCGAGAATCCATTGGCGGAGCCATTCCTCGTACTGTTCGAGAGGCAGGTACCAGTGTTTCGTCATCTTCTTCACGAGTTTCGCACCGCTGATGGCGGAATGCGGGTCGATGAGTTCTTCGGGGCTGAGCGTGCTGCCGCATTTCTCGCACTGGTCGCCGTAGGCGCGGTCGTTGCCGCATTTCGGGCATGTGCCGATGATGTAACGGTCGCTCAGGAACTTGTTGCGCTCCGGGTCGAAGAACTGTTCGGTCTCCTTCTCGATGAACTTGCCTTCGTCGTGGAGTTTCGTGAAGAACTCCGCCGCCGTCGCGTGATGGATGGCGGATGTCGTCCTCGAATAGATGTCGTAGCTCATGCCGAGGTCTTCGAACGACTTCTTGATTATGCCGTGGTAGCGATCGACGATGTCCTGCGGCGTGACGCCTTCCTTCTCCGCCTTGATGGTGACGGGCACGCCGTGTTCGTCGGAGCCGCCGACAAAGAGCACGTCTTCGCCTTTCATGCGGAGGTAGCGGACGTAGGTGTCGGCCGGGACATAGACGCCGGCGAGGTGACCGATATGGACCGGGCCGTTGGCGTAAGGTAACGCCGTGGTTATCAGATAACGTTTGAATTTCTTTTCTTCCATATATTTCAAATTTTAGTCAAAAATCTAAATTTTACAAACTGCAAAAATACGTTTTTTATGAAGATGAAAGAGGAAAAAGTTCGGGAAATGTTTTCATGTTTTCATAAAAATCGAAAATTGCATGGTGATAGTGCGGATTTTTAAGAAAAATGCACAGTGACAGTGCAAAATATGGTTTTTGAAGTGAATTTTAATAAACGGAGAAATAAAAATCATTAGAAAAACATCACGTTGTAAACAGGCATGTATGTCACGCCGTTTTTCTCGCTCACGTTTCCTTCGTTTGAAAGCACGTATGCCCGCTTGACGGCGTAGTCTTCAACCGACAAAAGCCTGTCCAACGCACTGTGAACCGTGTAATCCTTGCCCGACTTTATCTCCAACGGAATAGCGGAAAGACTTTCGTAGTCGTTAATCAGATAGTCAACCTCACCGTTTTTCTTGCTGTCGTAATAAAACAGCTCATGACCGTGAGCCTTAAGTTCTTGTGCCACAGCGGTTTCGTAAACAGAGCCGAGATTTATGCTTCGTATGTCATCAAGCAAAGGCTTGATGTTGTTGTGGTATAATATGCCTGTAAAAATCCCGATATCGTTCACATACAACTTCAGAAGATTTTTCCCTGCGTTCTGAATCAGCGGAAACGTCGGCTGGCTTATGGCATCGACTTCGAGGGCGATTCCCGATGAAACCAAATAATCAAATTCGTCCTGATAGTCGCTGCTTCGTTTTCCCGCTTTGTCTTCGATGTCTTTCACGACAATCCTTTTCTTGCGGCTTTCAAGGCTCGATGGAATCATTTTGTAGATGCGCTGAATTTTAAGTTTCCTGTTGCTGTCGGCCTCGTATTTTGCGGCATCTTCAAGATAAAGTTCATAAACTTCATTCTGTATATTCCTGATATTGAATACGTTGTGTTCGGCAATAAATGAATTTACGGCATCAGGCAAGCCGCCGACAAGCAGATATTGTCGGAATAATCCCATAATCTTTTTATGAATGGCCTCCGGCAACGACTCTTTTGCAACAAAGCACCGCTGCATCTCTTCAATCAACATTTCACCTACATTATTTGCCCAAAGAAACTCTTCAAAATCAAGCGGATACATGTGAATCTGCTGAATGCTTCCGATTGGAATCGACTGTGTTTTGCGCAAAGTGACACCGAGAAGAGAACCACTTGCGATATAAGTGAAACGTCTGTCCTGCATCAGGAATTTCACTAACGTGAACAGATGCGGATATGCTTGAATCTCATCGATAAACACTAATGTTGACTGTCGGTCTTTCATCTTTTCGCCAGCCACGGAACTCAAAGCCAAATAAAATTTATTAACGGAATTTGCATCCGCAAAAATCCTATCGTTCAGCTTGTCATCTTCCATGTTGATTTCGATGTAGTTTTCAAACAGTTTCCTTCCGACATACCTTATTATGTACGATTTCCCAATCTGCCTTGCACCATCAACAATAAGCATCTTGTTTGAATCTGATTTCAGATATTCTTCTATCTTCTTGCTAATCTTACGCTTAAGCATAGTTTTTACATTTTTTCCAAAATTTTAC
>X431_Quagga__coassemble_26_pt1 | contig 41428 bp, 27 predicted proteins | sample X431_Quagga__metabat2_low_PE_006 | metagenome-assembled genome bin X431_Quagga
GTCCAGAGGTCGTGGTTGCCGGCGAAGAGATGAACCGCGATGCCGCTGTCGATGAACTCGGCGAGCTTCCCGAGCAGCCTGACGTGCCCGCGCGGAATCACCGTCTTGTACTCAAACCAGAAGTCGAAGAGGTCGCCCATGAGGAAAAGCTCGTCGCACGTCTCCTTGATTGAATCAAGGAAAACGATGAGCTTCTTCTCGCGTATCTGGCTGTCTTCCAACGTCGGCACGCCAAGGTGAAAATCCGTAACGAAATATATTCTCCCCATTTCTTCCTCTTTAGCTTGAAGCCCTTTTAACTTTATTAACTTTCTAACTTCAACTCTTCAAGCCGTTTCATCATCTCCTTGAGTATCGCGCTCATCTTCGGTTCCGCCATGTTGGCCGCGTTGATGACTTCTTCGTGTGTCACTTCGCAGGCGAGATCCTTGCCGCCGAGGTCGGTGATGACCGACATGGCGAAAACGGGCAGTCCGCAGTGGCGTGCCACGATGACTTCAGGCACCGTTGACATTCCCACGCAGTCGCCGCCGATGATGCCGTAGTAGTTGTATTCAGATGGCGTCTCGTATGAAGGGCCGCTGTCGGCGACATAGACCCCATGCTGCACCTTGATTCCCAACTCATTGGCGATTTTGTCGGCCAAGGCGATGGCTTTCTTGTTGTACGGCTCGCTCATCTCCGGGAAACGCGGCCCGATCCTGTCGTCGTTAGGTCCGATGAGCGGGTTCGGCAGCAGGTTGATGTGGTCGGTGATGATCATCACATCGCTCACGCGGAACGTCTTGTTGATGCCGCCGCTGGCGTTGGAAAGCACCAACAGCTTGATTCCCAGATACTTCATTACCCTGATTGGGAACGTGATGGTCTGCGTGCTGTAGCCCTCATAATAATGGAAACGGCCTTGCATCACCACGGCGTTGCGTCCGCCCAACGTGCCGAAAATGAGATTCCCGGCGTGACCTTTCACTGTCGAGACGGGGAAGTTTGGAATATCTTCGTATTTTATAGAGTGTTGAATGTCAATGTCTTTGGTCAGTCCGCCGAGACCGGAGCCGAGCACTATGCCGACTTCCGGCCTGAAAGAGTCTGTCGCTGAATTGATGAAATCTACTGTCTCAAGAATTTTTTCTAATTCCAACATAATCAATTATTTCTTTGTTAAAAATATCTCCATCATCTTCATGAAAACGCACTTTGATAGGGATGCTGAAAAGTGGTATGTTCTCAAAAAGATTTAAACTATTTGTCAACCGCATGGTGTCCTTTTCTGTCGTGACTGCGATTTTATTCTTTCCGATGACATCGTTGAAGCCTTCAAGAATCGCGTTGATGTTTTCTTTGGTGAAACTATGGTGATCATTGAAGATGATTGTACTCAATGTGTTAGTCTTTCTTTTGAGGTAATCTTCGAGTGGATAGGGGTTGGCGATTCCGCAGAACATGAATATTGAGCGGTATTGCGTGAGGTCCTTTGCCTTGGCGGTTTCGTTCAGCGGCTTTAAATCATCAAAACTGATGTGTGAGAAAAGCACTTTCTGGTATGGCTTCGGCTTCAGTGACTCGATGATGTTTCTTCTTGTGTATGGGTCAATGACAACAGGGCATTTCGTCACGATGATGACATTGGCACGTCGCGCCTCCGACTTTATGTCACGAAGGTTACCGACAGGAGTCAGATGGTCTTTTGAGTAAAGGCTGTGATAGTCAGTTAGTAAGATGTTATATCCGGGTTTTATACGGCGGTGTTGGAATGCATCGTCAAGCAAGATGACATCTGGCTTGACATCCATGTCTATGAGTTTCCTCACGCCTTCCACGCGGTTTTCATCGACAGCCACGATGATGTCGGGGAATTTCGTGAAATATTGGAGCGACTCGTCACCGATTTCTTCGTGCGTAACTCCTTCATGAGCAAGGATAAAGCCCTTTGTGCTTCTTCCATAACCGCGGCTCAGGACCGCCACTTTCATGTTTTTCGACAAAAGACGGATGAGGTATTCGGTATGGGGTGTCTTGCCGGTTCCGCCGAACGAAAGATTACCGACACATATTATTGGTATGTCGAAACTTTTCGAACGTAAAAGTTTGATATCAAATAACCTATGTCGTATGTACAATACGAAAGAATAGATTATTGACAATGGATATAGGAATACTCTCATAATGTTTTATTAAGTGTGCAAAGTTACAAAAAAAAATACAATCACGACATATATTAATTTAAAAACGAAAAAAATGTTCGATTATTCGTATTTTACAGAAAAAATATTTAATTTCGCCAAAAATTTTTTGAATGAAGAAAGTAAGTGAAATTGTGGGTTGTATCACCGACATGGCTCCTTTGGAATGGCAGGAGTCGTGGGACAATGCCGGTCTGCAACTTGGTGATGCCAACATGTTGGTTGATAAGGCTTTAGTTACCGTTGACGTTACAGAAGCTGTCATTGATGAAGCGATTGAAAAGGGTTTTCATCTTGTGATAAGTCACCATCCGCTGATTTTCAAACCGTTGAAACATCTTCGTCCGGAAAATACCATTGAGCGTATCGTCATTAAGGCGATAAAAAATGACGTAGCAATAGCTTGCATGCACACGAACCTCGATAACAGCAGGCTCGGTGTCAGCTGCCAACTCGCAAAACGTTTGGGAATGAATGATTTACATGTCCTTGAGCCTGTCGATAAGTTCGACGGTGAAGTCGGTGGCGGTATGGTCGGGACGCTCGAAAAAGAAATGGATGAGCGTGACTTTTTGGCTATGGTGAAAAAGAATCTCAACGCTAAAGCTCTTCGTCATTCTGATTTTTTGAACAGAAAGATAAAGAAAGTCGCTGTCTGTGGCGGCTCTGGATTCTTTATGCTTAACGATGCAAAACGTTGTAAAGCAGATGCTTACGTCACTGCTGATGTTAAATACCATGACTTTTTTGAAGCCGACGGACAGCTGCTTTTAGTCGATGCCGGACATTTTGAAACAGAACAATTCACAAAAGAATTAATTGCTGATGTTATTTCAAAAAAAATTACTAACTTTGCAGTTTCAATTTCGGAAGTGAAAACTAACTCGATAAACTATTTCGTATAATGTCAAAATATTACATAAATGGCTGATAATCAAGAAAATAAAATCAACGAAGAAGAACAGATTGAAGTAACAGTTGAAAAGAAGCTCATTGCACTTTACACATTGCAACAGATTGATTCAAAGATTGATAAGATTCGCATCCAGCGTGGTGAGCTTCCTGAGGAAGTGCAGGACCTTGAAGACGAAGTGGCCGGTCTTGAGACTCGTATCGAGAATTACAACGGCGAGATTAAGAAATTCAACACCGACATCACAAATTACAAAATCAAAATCAAGGAGACGCAGGCTAAAATCAAGAAATACGAGGAGCAGCTCGACAATGTCCGCAACAGCCGTGAGTACGATTCATTGCAGAAAGAGGCTGAATATGAATCACTTGAGATTTCGCTCTGTGAGAAGAAGATTCGTGAGTGCACGATGAAAATGGAAGATGTCAACAATAATCTTGCTGATACGCAGACGAAACTTGATGAGCGTAAGAATTTCCTTGAGCAGAAAAAGTCAGAGCTCAATTCACTTATCGAGGAAACGGAGAAAGAGGAAGCGGCTCTCATGGTGAAATCGGCTGAGAGTGAGTCGGTTATCGAAGACCGTCTCCTTACGGCGTATAAGCGCATCAGGAAGAGCGCACGTAACGGCCTCGCTGTGGTAAGCATTGCACGTGGCGCTTGCGCCGGCTGCTACAACAAGATTCCGCCGCAACACCAGCTCGACATCTGCATCCACAAGAAAATCATCGTCTGCGAATACTGCGGCCGTATCTTGGTTGACGAAGGTATCGTCAACGAATACAAGAAAATCAATGGCATAGTTGACGAAGAAACAAAGTAAAATAGTGTGATAATGAAAAAAAAGCGGCATCTTTTTACGATGCTGCTTTTTTTGATTTGTCTATCACGAATGTTCCATGTTGCACCCTCAAGTTTGACCAAATTTTAAACATTACAAACTATAACTTTACAAACTATCATAATATGAAGTATAATTTTGATGAAGTGATAAATCGCATTGACACTCAATGCGTTAAATATGATTTAAGAAACAATGTCTTCGGAAATCCAGATGTGATTCCGATGTGGGTTGCCGACATGGATTTCCGCACTCCCGACTTTATCCGCGATGCCGTCATTGAACGCGCGAAAGGTGATGTCTATGGCTACACTTTCCGCGAAGACTCTTATTATCAGGCAGTTGCGAATTGGATTCACCGCCGTCACGGATGGGACGTGAAGAAAGAATGGATCTCCTACACGCCGGGCGTGGTATGCGCCTTCAACATGGCGGTCATGGGTCTGACGAAGGAAAACGACGAAGTCATAATCCAGCCGCCGGTCTATCCGCCGTTTTTCCATGCGGTCGAAAGCCATGGCAGAAAGCTCGTTCTCAATCCGCTCGTTGAGACTGAAAACGGCTTCGTGATGGATTACGAGCTTCTTGAGGAACAAGCGAAAACCGCCAAGATGTTGATTCTCAGCAATCCGCATAATCCTGTGGGTCGCAGTTGGCGGCGCGAGGAGCTCCAAAAACTCGGCGAAATCTGCATGAGAAACAACGTCCTCGTCTTCTCCGACGAAATCCATTGCGACCTTGTTCTCCCGGGCTTCAAACACACGCCGTTCGCCTCGATTTGCGAGGAGTTCGCACAGCACAGCATCACGGCTCATGCCGCAAGCAAGACGTTCAACATCGCGGGAATGGCGACCTCGTCAATAATAGTTCCAAACGAAAATCTGCGCAAGCAATTCGTTGATTATGTGCATAATACTGAAATCGACCTCGGAAATATCTTCGGCAAGATTGCGACAAAGGCAGCGATGGAAAAAGGGGAGGAGTGGCTCCAGCAATTGCTTCAGTATGTAAAAGGTAACATTGATTATGTTGTTGATTTCGTTGGACGTGAGCTGCCGAAAGTGAAGGTTCACAAGGCGGAGGCGACATACATGCTTTGGCTTGACTTTTCGGATTACGGACTTGATAACAAGGCACTTAACCACAAGATGATTTTCGATGCCGGTCTTGGTTTGAACAACGGCAAGGAATTCGGCAAGGAAGGCGAGCAGTGCCTGCGGATGAATCTCGCATGTCCGAGAAGCGTTGTCGAAAAGGCGATGTCGAAGATGAAGGCGGCGTTTTAAAATGCGAAAAAAGCCTTAAAAAGTCCTTGCGAAAACCTGAAAAAATGCTTATCTTTGCATTTTAAAATTTAACAAATCATGGGTTCAGAAAAGATTTCGATACGATTTTTTGAAGACAGGGAAGTTCGTGCAATATGGGACGAAGAGCATTCAAAGTGGTGGTTTTCAGTACTTGATGTGGTCGGGGTTTTGAATCAACAGGATGCTTATGAAAAGAACCGAAACTACTGGAAGTACTTGAAAACCAAGCTGAAAAATGAGAATGACGAACTGGTTAGTGCCACTAACCAGTTGAAATTGGTTGCACCTGATGGGAAGAAACGTCTGACGGATGTCCTCGACAGCGAAGGTGTGATAATGCTTGCGAAACGATTTCCAAACACACGCGCTTCGAAATTCCTTGATTGGTTCACTTATAGTGATAGTTCGATTGACGGGCAGAGCAAGAAAAAAGCATACACATTGTTTGAAAGTGGACTTATAAACACAATAGAAGTCGGCACTTTCAAAGGTCTTCAGCAGATTCATGCTTATATTTTTGGCGGTCTGTACGATTTTGCGGGGAAAATGAGGACTGTGAACATTGCAAAGGGCGGTTTTCAGTTCGCAATGGCGCGTTTCTTACCGCAAACCATTGAATATGTTGAAAGAATGCCTCAATCCACATTTGATGAAATCATTGACAAATATGTTGAAATGAATGTGGCCCATCCTTTCCGTGAGGGAAATGGACGCAGCACCCGAATCTGGTTGGATATATTGTTGAAGAATAAACTCGGGAAATGCATCGACTGGAGCAAAATAGATAAATATCAATATCTTAACGCGATGTCTAAAAGCGTGGTGAGTAGTGCAAACATAAAACAATTACTTCAAAATGCCTTGACCGACAAAATCGACGACCGCCAGATTTTCATGAAAGGCATCGACTACTCCTATTATTATGAGGAGGAAAACGACGTGGTTGAAGAGATTTGACAATGCAAAACACTGATTGAAATTTTTTTAAACAAAAAACTTGCTCGTATTGAAAAATGTTGTACTTTTGCATCGGGTAAGTCTTATACGACCAGCTCCTGCCAAACTCCCCCAGGGCCGGAAGGCAGCAAGGGTAGGCGGTCGAGCGGTGCGATACAAGTAGCTTACCCTTTTTTCGTGATGAATATTTGTCCTACATACACAAACAAACAATTCTGGCTTACGGCATTTGTTTCAGGAATGCTGCTAAGTCTTTTTTTATCAGTGTTTTACATGTTTATGTACGACAGACTGTATATTGAGTCATCATACCTCTTTTCAATAATTTACCTGTTCCCATTAGTATGGCTTAGCCTGACTTTGGCATTCTTCAAGTGGAAATTCGTGTTTTCCGAATTTTCGTACGGACAGGCTTTTTTGCTGAGTTTCTGCACCAGTATTTTGGGCTCAGCGTTGTTCAGCGGCGTGGTTTTTATCGTCCTTACATATTTCGGGATAGAAAGTAGAATGGAAATTTACAACAATGGTGAGCGTTTGAAAGACTTCATGTCGCCCAAAGCCATATCGTTGTCATTTTTTATAATTAATCTGATTCTATCGCTGTTTTATTCACTTATTATCGCTATTTTTGCACGAAAAAAAATTACAAAATGAATATATCTGTCATTGTTCCTTTGTTGAATGAGGAAGAGTCGCTTCCTGAACTCGAATCGTGGATCTGCCGTGTGATGACTGAGAATAATTTCACATACGAGATTGTCTTTGTGGACGACGGCAGCACCGACGGCTCATGGAATTGCATACAGAAATTGAGATCCGTCAACCAAAATATCAAAGGAATACGTTTCAGACGCAATTACGGAAAGTCGGCGGCACTTAACGAAGGCTTCAAAATCGTTCAAGGCGATGTGGTCATCACGATGGACGCCGACCTGCAGGACAGCCCTGATGAGATACCCGGGTTATACAAGATGATTATGGAAGACGGCTACGATGTTGTAAGTGGCTGGAAAAAAGTGCGTTACGATTCAAAACTCGCCAAAAACATCCCGTCGAAGTTTTATAACTGGTCAACAAGAAAGATGACAGGCATCAAGCTGCATGACTTTAACTGCGGACTGAAGGCGTACCGCAGTGAGGTGGTGAAAAACATTGAGATTTACGGCGAGATGCATCGCTATATTCCCGTCATTGCAAAAGCCGCCGGATTCGGTCATATCGGAGAGAAAGTCGTGCATCACCAGAAGAGGAAATTCGGCACCTCGAAGTTCGGAATGAGCAGATTCTTAAGGGGTTACCTTGATTTGCTGACAATCACTTTCATCTCGAAATTCGGCAAACGCCCCATGCATCTCTTCGGCGGATTGGGCACCTTGATGTTTTTGATCGGCTTCGTCATCGGTGTCGTCCTTACAGTCAAGAAATTCGCCTACGGCGCATACGGCATGACAAACCGCCCGCTGTTCTATTTCGCACTGATTTTCATCATCGTCGGAGTACAGCTTTTCCTGACAGGTTTCTTGGCCGAGTTGATTCAATCGACGTCAGGCAAACAAAAAGTGTATGGGATAGCGGAGAGGTTATGAGTTGAAAGACAAAAGGTTACAAAAAAAAATCGGGAAGTCTGTTTGAACAAATCAATCGAGCTTCCCGATTTTTCATTTCAATGATTTAAAATGATTTAATAATTGTCGTTGAAAGGATCATCGAAAGGCTCGCTAAATTCATCCTCATCGAATATCTCGTCTTCATCGAAGATGTCCTCTTCGTCTTCGGCGAACATGTTTTCGCCTTCTTCCCAGTCGAAATCCTCCTCGAGCTTGCTCTCGTCAAACTCATCAATGTCGTTCATGTCATTCATGAATTCTTGGAGTTCATCATCGCTCATCTCATCGAGATTAGCGGTCAAGAGCCTGTTGTCGCGTGACATTGTCCTCAATTCTTTGAGGACGTCGGCGGCCACATAAAACTCATCAATGTTTTCTTGGCAATATTTGATATATTTCGGGTCTTTTTCAAATACCTCAGCCAAAGTCTCACCTTCATATTTCCCGGAGGTGAAGATGTCATCTACATCGTAAAATTTCATGTTAGTATTTTTAGATTTTCAATTTAAAATTTTCGCAAAGATAAATTTTTTAATGATGTGCCGATTTATTTTTTAAAAATAAAATAAACAGCCAATATCATCAGGCCGAAACCTATAAGGTGATTCCAACTGAAAGTGCCCATCTTAAACACCTTTATAGTGATAATCATAAAGACGGTCAAACTTATAAACTCTTGAATTACTTTGAGTTGCACAAGCGAGAACGGACCGCCGAAGTTCTCATGGCCTATTCTGTTGGCGGGAACCATGAAACTGTATTCAAACAACGCCACGCCCCAACTGCATAATATGACAAGTATCAGAGGCCAGCTCTTGGTCGTGTCGGCCAACTTGATGTTGCCATACCATGCAAATGTCATAAATATATTGGATATCACCAACAATAAAATCGTATATAACGCCTTCATTTCGCATTGATTTTCACGCTGCAAAAATCGTTAAATTTTCTTAATTATGAGAAAAAAACAACAAATTTTATTATTTTTGCAAAAATTTTACAAAATGGCAAGCATTGAGCAGATTATCAAGGATTCGATAGATGTTAAGAATTTGATAATCAATGATAAAGAATTTATCAGCAGAATACAGAGAGCTGCCGACATTTGCATTGAGTCGTTAAAAGGAGACGGCAAGATTCATTTCTGCGGCAATGGTGGCAGCGCGGCTGACGCCCAACACCTCGCCGCTGAACTGAGCGGAAGGTTCTATTACGACCGTCCGCCTCTCAACGCCGAAGCGCTTCATGTCAATTCAAGCTACCTCACCGCCGTCGCAAACGACTATTCATACGACGTGATATATTCCCGAATGCTGCAATGCTCGGCAAAAAAAGGCGATGTCCTTGTCGGAATCAGCACATCGGGCAATTCAACAAACATAATGAATGCCATCGATGTCGCCAAGTCGTTGGGAGTCAAAGTGATTGGCATGACAGGGGAGACGGGCGGAAAAATGGCCGGCCGATGCGATGTCCTCCTGAATGTCCCGAGCAACTGCACCCCGCGAATCCAGGAATCGCACATAATGATCGGTCATATAATCTGCGAAATCATTGAGGCAACAATATTCCCGAGATAATGGATTGGAAAAAAATCATCGATAGCAGCTGGACTCTGTTCCTTGACCGTGACGGCGTGATAAACGTCCGCCTCATCGATGATTATGTCAAGAACATCAATGAGTTCGAGTTTCTGCCTGGCGTTTTGGATGCCTTTAGGATATTTGCGGAGAGGTTTGGAAAAATAATAATCGTGACAAATCAACAAGGGGTCGGCAAAGGCCTTATGACGCTTGATGCCGTCGCTTTAATCCATGATTTCATGAAGAAACAGATTGAGAACCAAAAGGGTAGGGTTGACGCAATATTTGTTTGTCACCAACTGAAGACGGAACCTGACAACTTCCGCAAACCAAGCCCCAAGATGGCATATATGGCTCAAGCAGATTTTCCGGAAATTGATTTTAAGAAATCAATAATGATTGGCGACTCAAATTCTGACATTGAGTTTGGTCATAACGCAGGGATGCACACAATATTAATAGGTGATGAGGTGATAAAATCTATTGCAGATGATAGATTCGATTCGCTAATTCAGTTCGCAAAAACTTTATAATAATACATAAAATGTCAACGTTAATTCTTTCAGTATTTGTAATTTACACGGTTTTGATTTTATTTATTGCACATTTGACTTCGCGTAAATCAGACAATGAAACTTTCTTTACCGGCAACAAGAAGTCGCCGTGGTTTGTAGTCGCATACGGGATGATTGGCGCCTCACTTTCAGGTGTCACTTTCATGTCGGTGCCAGGCAATGTCTATTCGAGCCAATTCACATATCTGGGCATCGTGTTCGGCTATATCATTGGTTATGCGGTAATTGCGTTTCTGCTTCTGCCATTGTATTACAAGCTTAACCTGACCTCAATTTACACATATCTTGAGATGCGTTTCGGGAAGCAGTCTGAGAAGACCGGTGCTTTGTTCTTCATTATCTCGCGACTTCTCGGCTCAGCACTCCGTATGTATTTGGTTGTCTTCGTGTTGTACGAATTTGTTTTCAAGGCGTGGGGCATACCATTCTGGGTTTCAGCCGTTGTTTTCATCGTTTTCATCTTGGTTTATACATTCAAAGGCGGCATAAAGACCGTCGTGTGGACCGATACATTACAAACCACTTTTCTGCTGCTTGCGGCAATAATAACAGTTGTTTGCATATTGAAAAGTCTCGATATGTCAATCCCTGATTTGCTCGCCGCATCATCAGACAACGGACTCACCAAGGTGTTTGAGACCGACCCGAATCACGGCAAATTTTGGCTGAAACAGATTCTCAGCGGAGCTTTCATCACCATAGTAATGACCGGACTTGACCAGGACATGATGCAGAAAAGCCTGACATGCAAGTCGTTGCGTGACGCGCAGAAAAATGTCATGACATCGAGCCTGCTGTTCATCTTTGTCAATTTGATTTTCCTATGTCTTGGCGCATCACTCATTTATTACGCACAACAGACCGGTTATCAACTGCCTGTGAATGAAAGTGGAGTAGTGGTCAACGACATGATTTTCCCTTCAATCGCGTTCTCGTTCAGCAAATTCACAAGTGTCATGTTCGTACTCGGACTTGTGGCGGCAGGATATTCATCCGCTGATGGCACACTGACCGCATTGACTACGACGACATGTTATAACTTCTTGAATTTCAATGACAGAACTGACTTGACCGAAAAGCAGAAAACGAAGACAAGAAAGTATATCCATATCGGATACGCAATGCTTTATTTGTTGGTTATCATTGCTTTCCGTCCGTTTCATAACCAGTCATTGATTGACAAGGTGTTTGAAATTGCCGGATACACATACGGCCCGCTGTTGGGTTTGTACACGTTTGGTCTTTTCGTCAAAAAACGTATCACAAACGACAAGTTGGTTCCTTACATCGCAATTATTTCACCGATTTTGAGTTATCTTCTGAACATCTATTCAAAACAACTGTTCAACGGATACCAATTCGGTTTTGAGATATTGATTGTCAATGGCTTGATAACGTTCATTGCGCTGTTTGCAGTAAGCAAAAGGCAGGTGTTAACCAAATAATATTATTAGCATGAAAAAATTATTTTTAATTCTACTGATGTCTGCTTCATTATTTTCTGAGGCTCAATATTTCACTTCGAGTACAAAAGACGCATCAACATGTGATGGTGTGGTCTATTTCCTGCCACGTAACGTGTTAAAAGTGGAATTGACAGTCCAAGAGACAGATTATTACGTTGGGCCTTACGCGGAATATGCTAAATCTGTTTTTGGCACAGATGATTACATCAAGGAAAATAAGAAAAAATTTAGCATTCAAGGTGTTGATATACAAGTCTTCAGCCAAGCTGACCCCGAAGCGTCATATTGTGTTTGGTTTGATGAAAAATCCAAAGATCATGGGAATTTTGATTTTTCAATGACCGACGACGGAGTCATTTGTTCTTTTGGTGATAAAGTCTCAATGGAAGATTCCGATGTCAGCTATATGACTGTAAATCAACATATTGAAATAACTGACACGTATAAATCAGAAGTTCATTTTATGAATTTTATTGGATTGCAGCATGAACCGGAAGAAAACGAGGATGGTGAAGCGGTTTCTCCCAAAGAACTGACCAAAGAAGATAAGGCGAAACTTATTGTTGAAAATATTTATAACATAAGGAATTTATATAGGGATCTTGTCTCAGGCTTTCAGGAAGTGTCGTATGGCAGCACACTCAATGACATGGCAGCTAAAACAAAACTCATTGAGGATGAATATGTCAGCCTGTTTGTCGGAAAAAAAGAAACTAAAATTTACAAAAAAGTATTTTATATCACACCCAAAGCAAGTGATAAAAACGGCATGATTTCTATTGCAAAAATATCTGAAAATGAAGGCGTTATGGATGTTTCCGCAAAAAGCGGAAATGCAGTCAAGATCCAGTTTTCAACATCAGAACCGATTGTATCAAACATCGATCATTCTGGCTCTGACACGGAAAAAACAATGTTCAACAACAAGTTGTTTTACAGGATTCCCGCGCTTGCAAATGCAAAAATCATGTGTGGGAATGATGTACTTGCAGAATATTATTTGAAAATCAGTCAGTTCGGTGAAACGCTGACCATTCCGATAAACGGATACGGAATTGTTTTCAACCCGAATACCGGTCAGGTTGTGAAAATAAAGAAGTGATATACAACACATTATAATAAAAGAGAGTGATTTCTGGTTGAAATCACTCTCTTTAAGTTTTCGTTCCATCAAAATTAGAACGGGAGGTCATCGCCGTTGTCGGAATTGGCGAAATACGCCTCATTCACCGGTGGCAACGGGGCTTGTCCGCCGAGATTCTGCTGTGGCTGAGCCATCGGCTGCGGCTGTGGTTGTTGCGGCTGCTGCGGCTGACCGACCGGCTGGCCCTGATTGAGGTCGAACCTGATGGCTCGGACATCGGTGTACCATTTGCCATTAAATTCACGCGATTCAATGCTAATCTGGATTGTGACAACCTGACCGACAAAGAATCCGTTGGCTTCGTTGACGCGCTCATTCCAACATAAGACACAAATCTTCCTCGGGAAGTTTTCAACTGTTTCGATTATCAATTCCTGTTTTTTCCATGGACCGCGTGGGCTGCTGCCTTCGGTCAGTGTTCCTAATTGTACGACTTTACCAATGAGTTCCATATAGTTATATATTTTTTAATTTGATTTTCAATCGTTTTACAACTGATTTTTCTCGCTGCAAATATAATTCAAAATTTTTATATTGAAGCAATTTTTACATATTTTAACATTTGAAAATCTAATATGCTGATACATAGCAAAATTGTAAAATTTTGCTTACAAACGAATGCCACTTTTTGGAAATAATATACATTATGTTAAATAGTATGTTTGAAAAATTGGCACAACCTACTTTGAGGCTGTGCCAAAGGAAATATATTCAAAGATTCAATGACTTAATTGAGTTCTGCTGCCTTGTCAGCCATCTTCAAACGTACATAGCACATCTTGAGGGCTTGCTTGATTGCCGGTTCCGGACTGAGCTCGTATGCCTTGACGACGTATGGTAATGCTTTTTCATCAAATGCCCTACCTTCTTCCATCATCGATTTGTATTCAGCGACTTTCTCAATTGGGAGATCATTTGCAGCATTGTATTTGTCAGCGGCCTGGTCAATCAAAATACTGCCTGCATTGATATATGCATCAACATAGTTCGGGTCAATTTTAATCACGTTGTCATAACAAACAATTGCATTATCGACGTTGAAGAGATCCGACTCACTATTTCCGTAGATGGTTCCAAGAATGAAATAATACACCGGCTGTGTTGGATTTTTATCCGCCATTTCAAAGATCTGATTGATGATTTCAGATTCTCTGTGAAGTGTTAAATATGTGTTAATCATATCGTTAACGAGCTGCGAATCTTCTGGATACTTCTCTCTTGCAATATTGATTATCTCAATTGATTTCTCACCATTTCCAGCTTCTCTGTACGAATTGATAAGACCTGAATAGATATTTGCCTCATCAATGCCATTATCAATAAGTTGTTCATAGATCTGAGCCGCTTCGTTGTATTTTTCAATCTTTGTGTAGCATAATGCAAGATTTGACATTGCCGCATCGTCAACAAGACCGATCTTCTGTGAAGCATTAACTGCTTTCTGGAAATTCGTGCAAGCGTCTTCATAGTTTCCATTGTTAAAGCTGTCAACACCAAGCTGATAGAATCCATTGCCGATGTTTCTTACGTATGATGAAAGTTCCTGGCCCATTTGTACGTAATACTCTGGGTCAAGCTGCATAATTTTCTCAACTGCACTGAGAACCTTCATGTTAGCTTCCATGTCGATGCTCGCAAATTCCGGATAAGCACTGATGTAATAATAAACCACCGCATAGTAATGCCATGTCTTTGCCTGATTAACTGTTGACTCGTGATTTGATGCAGCATCAATTGCGTCTTTTGCCTTCTGCATCATCAGCTTGGCATTTTCCATCTGTTTTGCTGCTTTTTCAGTCTTGTTCTGAACCTTATAGGCATCAGCCTGTTCGATGTACTGCTTCGCAGCCTTCTGATTATTGAAAGCGTTCTGAACCTGAGAGTTTTGCGCGAATGCAAATGAACTCATCAATGCAACCGCTAATGTTAAAACTAATCTCTTCATTTTTTTTAATTTTTTAGTAATACAATTATTCTTCTGTTTTGTTCACTTGATTATCAATATTTTCTTCTCCTTCGACATTATCAACGTTTTCTGCATCCTCACCCAAATCTTCCTCATCATCTTCAAAATGTTCGGCTTTGACTTTGGTGACGGCGGCGATTTCGTCGTTGTCGCGAAGGTTGATAAGACGCACGCCTTGTGTTGCACGCCCCATAACTCTCAGAGTATCAACGGCAATTCTGATAAGGATACCAGACTTGTTGATGATCATGAGGTCATCTCCGTCAACAACGTCCTTGATTGCCACGAGTTGCCCGGTCTTGTCGGTGATGTTCATTGTCTTGACACCCTTACCGCCTCTGTTTGTGATGCGGTATTCTTCGAGTTCCGAGCGTTTGCCGTAACCTTTTTCAGACACGACAAGGACATTTGTCTGCGGATCATCGATGCAGATCATGCCGACGACTTCATCATTGTCATTGTCATCGATTGAAATCGCGCGGACGCCTGATGCAGTCCTGCCCATCGGTCTGACCGTCGATTCCGGGAACCTGATTGCCCTACCAGACTTCAAAGCGATAAGAATCTCGCTGTTGCCGCTTGTCATCTTGGCCTCAAGCAGCTCATCGCCTTCACGGATGCCGAGCGCGATGATGCCTGTTGCACGTGGCCTCGAATACGCCTCAAGCGTAGTCTTCTTGATGATACCCTTCTTGGTGATAAGTGTAAGATAATGATTCTCAACAAACTCCTGACTCAAATTCGTCAAGTTGATATACGCCTTGACATTGTCGTCCTTGTCGATATTGATGAGATTCTGGATTGCTCGGCCTTTGCTCGACTTCGTGCCTTCAGGAATCTCGAACACCCTGAGCCAGTAGCATCTGCCTTTTTCGGTAAAGAACAGCATGTAGTTGTGGTTTGTCGCCACAAAAATCTGTTCGATGAAGTCTTCGTCGCGGGCGTCGGAGCCTTTCGAGCCTTTGCCTCCCCTACTCTGACGGCGGTACTCGCTCAAGTTGGTTCTCTTAATATAATTAAGGTGTGAAATTGTCACGACAACAGCGTCGTCGGCGATGATGTCTTCAATCTTGAAGTCATCGGCGGTATGCTCGATTGTTGTCTTCCTTTCGTCACCGTATTTTTCCTTGATGAAAAGAAGCTCATTTTTGATTATGTCGAACTGCATGCTCGTATTGGCAAGCACTTCTTTCAGATGGTGAATTGTCTGATGAAGCTGTTCAAGTTCATCCATAATCTTCTTGATTTCGAGACCTGCGAGTTGTCCGAGGCGGTATGCCACGATAGCTGCGGCCTGCGGGTCGTCGAACCCGAACTTGTCCATGATGGCTTGTTTGGCCTCAAGCGAGCCGCCTTTACAGGCGCGGATTGTCGCGATAATCTCATCCACGATGTCAATGGCGCGGGCAAGACCCTCGAGGATATGGGCGCGTTTCTCGGCCTCACGCAAGTCGTGCTGTGTGCGGCGGACGACAACCTCATGTCTGTGCTCAACGTAATACTGAATCAACTGTTTGAGGTTCAATGTATAAGGGCGGCCTTTGACGAGGCAGACGTTGTTCACGCTGAATGAGCTCTGCAATCCGGTGTATTGAAACAGTTTGTTCAGCACAACGCTTGACACGGCGTCACGCTTCAGGTCATAGACTATTCGCAGACCGTTTCTGTCGGATTCATCGCGGATGTCGGCGATGCCGTCGATCTTCTTTTCGGAAATGAGGTCGGCGGTGCGTTTGATCATCTCCGCCTTGTTTGTCTGATAAGGCACCGATGTTGCGATGATTCTCTCATGTCCGCCATGTTCCTCAATTGTGGTGTTGGCGCGCAGCACGATACGACCGCGGCCGGTCTCAAACGCCTCGCGAACACCCTCGTAGCCGTAGATGATGCCGCCCGTCGGGAAGTCAGGAGCCTTGATAAACTCCATCAACTCGCTGACTGTTATGTCGTTATTGTCGATATACGCAATGATTCCGTCAACGACTTCGCTAAGGTTATGAGGCGGCATGTTGGTTGCCATACCGACGGCGATGCCGCTTGCGCCGTTGACGAGGAGGTTAGGGATGAGTGCCGGCAGAACTGTCGGTTCCTGCTCCGAGTCGTCGTAGTTGTTCATGAAATCGACCGTCTCCTTGTCGAGGTCGGCCAACATTTCCTCCGCGAGTTTGCGGAGACGTGCTTCCGTGTAACGCATGGCCGCCGGCGGGTCGGCGTCGATGGAGCCGAAGTTACCCTGCCCGTCGATGAGAGGATAACGCATGCTCCAATCCTGCGCCAGACGGACCATGGCATCATAAACTGATGAGTCACCGTGCGGGTGATACTTTCCTAAAACTTCGCCGACAACCTTAGCGGATTTCTTATACGGACGGTTTGACAAGACACCCATCTCGTTCATTCCGAATAGGATACGGCGGTGTACCGGCTTCAGACCGTCTCTGACATCAGGCAGAGCACGCGCCACAATAACCGACATTGAATAGTCGATGTAGCTCGTTTTCATATGGTCTTCAATGCCAATCGGCACTATTCTTTCGCCTTCTAACTGTTCTTCCATTTATCTTTTTTCTTTTAATTTTTGAAATACAAATTAAGTTACAAAAATACACATTTTTTTAATTGCTTCGCACACGAAACAGCGATTTTTTTATTTAATTAAATTAGTCTTAAATACCACTCCAAAACAAAATTTGTTTGTATCTTTGCACCCCGAAAAAAATTTAATAAATGGATCAGAAATTTTCACCAAGAGTGCGCGAAATAATGTTTCATAGCCATGAAGAAGCTGTGAAGATGGGAAATCCGTACATCGGTTTGGAACACATTTTCCTTGGCATTATTGATGACAAAGACAGCAATGCAGTCCAGATTTTGAGAAACATGGACCTTGACATTGAAGTCTTCAGGGAAAAACTTGAAGCATCGATAAAATCGGTGCCGGTAATGTCAAAGAACAACGACAACATGCCGCTTACGAAACAGGCTGAACGCGCATTGAAGTTCACATATCTCGTCGCAAAAGAGTTTAACAGCGACCAAGTGACATCTGAACATCTCATGCTTGCCATTCTTCATGATGACAACAATATTATTTCGCAACGTCTTGAATATGAGGGCATTTCATTTGACAGATACAAGAAGGAAATGAAGAAGATGATGCCGGATTTGCCTGTGAAGAAAGACAAGCCGACGGCGAAGCCGCAGGACATCTTCATGGATGAGGACGAAGATGATGACGTCAAAGTGACGGATACGCCGAAACCCAAAGGCAACTCGAAGTCGAACACGCCTGTCCTTGACAGTTTCGGCCGTGACCTGACACGTGCCGCCGAGGAAGGCCGCCTCGACCCTGTCGTCGGACGTGACAGAGAGCTTGAGCGAATCGCGCAGATCCTGTGCCGTAGGAAGAAAAACAACCCGATATTAATAGGTGAGCCGGGCGTCGGCAAGTCGGCAATTGCAGAAGGACTTGCGATAAGAATCAACGAACATAAGGTCCCGAGGACTCTTTACAACAAACGTCTCGTCATGCTCGACCTCGCATCGGTCGTGGCCGGCACCAAGTACAGAGGACAGTTTGAGGAACGCATGAAGTCGATACTCAATGAGTTGGAGAAAAATCCTGATGTCATCCTTTTCATCGATGAGATTCACACCATCGTCGGCGCAGGCAACGCCAACGGCTCCCTCGACGCTTCAAACATGTTCAAGCCGGCGTTGGCCCGCGGCGAGCTGCAATGCATCGGCTCAACAACCCTCGACGAATATCGACAGTACATCGAGAAGGACGGCGCACTCGAACGCCGTTTCCAGAAGATCCTGGTGGAACCGACGACACCTGAAGAGACAATACAGATCTTGAACAACATCAAGAGCAAGTACGAAGACCATCATCTTGTGAAATATGACGATGACGCCATCGTGGCCTGCGTGAAACTCACAAACCGTTATCTATCAGAACGTTGTCTTCCCGACAAGGCAATCGATGCCATGGATGAAGCCGGCGCGAGAGTGCATATCAGCAACATCAAGGTCCCGGTAGAAATCAACGAGCTTGAAGCCGAACTCGAACAAATCCGTGACGACAAGAAAAAAGCCATATCCGAACAGAGGTTCGAAGAGGCCGGAATGCTGCGCGACCGCGAGAAGAAAGTGCTCGACAGGCTTGAACACGCCAAGAAAGAGTGGGACGATGAGCTGAAGAATCACAAGGAAGTCGTTACAGAACAGAATGTTGCAGAGGTCGTCGCGATGATGACGGGCGTGCCGGTGCAGCGCATCGCCCACAACGAAGGCGACCGTCTCATGAACATGGAGAACGAGCTTCAGGGTACCGTCATCGGACAGGACGAAGCGATTAAAAAAGTCGCTCGCGCCATCCGCCGCAACCGTGCCGGACTCAAAGACCCGAACAGACCCATCGGCACGTTCATGTTCCTCGGCCCGACAGGTGTCGGAAAGACGTATCTCGCCAAGGTTCTCGCCAAGTATCTCTTTGATTCTGAAGAGGCTTTGATAAGAATTGACATGAGTGAATACATGGAGAAATTCGCCGTGTCGCGTCTCGTCGGCGCGCCTCCAGGATACGTCGGATATGAAGAAGGCGGACAGCTGACAGAAAAAGTTCGTCGCAAGCCCTACTCCATCGTTCTTCTCGATGAAATTGAGAAGGCGCATCCTGACGTATTCCATCTCATGCTTCAGGTCCTTGACGACGGTCAACTCACTGATTCTCTTGGTCGTAAAGTCGATTTCAAGAACACCATCATCATCATGACATCAAATATCGGCTCGCGTCAGCTTAAGGATTTCGGACAAGGTGTCGGCTTCGGCACGAAGGCGGTCAAGGACGGTAAAGGCGTCCACGACCACAGCATCATCGAGAATGCGCTGCGCCGTCAGTTCGCGCCGGAGTTCCTCAACCGCATCGACGACCTCGTTATATTCGATTCTTTGAGCAAAGAAAGCATCAACAAAATCATCGACATCGAGCTGAAGAACGTGTACGAGCGTGTCAAAGACATGGGTAACACATTGGTTCTCACCGACAAAGCACACGACTACGTTGCAGAGAAAGGCTGGGACGAACAATATGGTGCCAGACCGCTCAAACGCGCAATCCAGAAATATGTCGAGGATGTTCTCGCAGAGGAAATCATCAAGACAAAGCTGCTCAAAGGCGACAAGATTGTCATTGATTATAACAAAGAAAAAGATGAAATGACAGTTGTTGTCGAACATCTGGAGCTGCCGGAATCTGCTGTCAATGAGGAAGTTAAACAACTTGAAGAACCCGCAGAAGAAGCGTAATGAACTTATCAGAAAACATCAACAACAGGTTTTTCAGGCTTATTGCCGAATGCAGCCGCGAGATGGGCTATCAAACATACGTCATCGGCGGCTATGTTCGCGACATCCTTCTGAAACGCGAATCCAATGATATTGATATAGTTACAGTCGGAAGCGGCATCGCCTTGGCGAAGAAGGTGGCCGAAAAAATTCACGGTAAGAAAAACGTGAAGTTTTACGGACACTTCGGTACGGCGATGATTAACGTCGGCGGTCATGAGATTGAGTTTGTGGGTGCACGGAAAGAGTCGTACAGCCCCGACAGCCGCAAACCCGTGTGCGAAAACGGAACGCTTGAAGACGACCAGAACCGCCGCGACTTCACCATCAACGCATTAGCAATCAGCCTGAATGAAGACACTTTCGGCGAACTCATTGACCCGTTCAACGGACTGCAAGACCTTGAAGACAAGATAATCAGAACGCCACTCGACCCTGACGTGACATATTCCGACGACCCGTTGAGAATGATGCGTGCCATTCGTTTCGCCACGCAGCTTCATTTCAGGATTGAAGACGGGTCATTCGAGTCAATCAGACGTAACGTCCAGAGAATCAAGATAATATCAATGGAACGCGTCACTGAGGAGATGAATAAGATGCTCATGTCTGACGTTCCGAGCATAGGATTCAAACTCCTCGATAAATCAGGACTTCTTCCTGTGATTTTCCCGCAGATGGCAGCACTGAAAGGTGTCGAGATGCAGGAAGGAAAAGGCCACAAGGACAACTTCTATCATACATTGGAAGTGCTTGACAATGTGGCTAATAGCGGCGGTGACCTCTGGTTGAGATGGGCTGCCGTGCTTCACGACATCGCCAAACCGCAGACAAAACGTTTCGAGAAGGAAATCGGCTGGACTTTCCACGGTCACGAAGTGAAAGGCTCCAAGATGGTTCCGAAGATTTTCGCCAATTTCCGCCTGCCGTTGAACGAAAAGATGAAGTTTGTGCAGAATCTCGTTTATCTCCACCTCCGCCCCATCGTGCTCGCACAAGACATCGTAACTGACTCAGCAGTAAGACGTTTGCTGTTCGACGCTGGTGACGATATTGACGCTTTGATGATTCTTTGCGATGCTGACATTACATCGAAGAACGAAGAGAAAAAAGCACGTTTTCATCATAACTTCCAGATTGTCAGGCAGAAGCTGAAAGAGATTGAGGCGAAAGACCATCTGCGTAACTGGCAGCCACCCGTCAACGGTGAGGCTATCATGGAGACATTCGGCATTCCCGAAGGACGCGAAGTAGGCGTTATAAAAACCGCAATCCGCGAAGCAGTTCTTGACGGGATTATCGGTAATAATTTCGTTGAAGCATACGACTTTATGAAGAAAAAAGGTGTCGAACTCGGGCTTCATGTCGTGAAAGAGATTTCTGGAACGGAAGTCAAAGTGAAAAACAACGGACCGGTTCCTGTAAAATAACCCTGTTTTGAATAAGAAACACCTCATAGTCATCGCCGGGCCAACGGCTTCGGGCAAGACCGCCACCGCAATCAAGGTCGCGAAAGCCTTTGATACCGTCATCATTTCAGCTGACAGCCGTCAGTTTTACAAAGAACTTTCGATAGGAACGGCGGCGCCGACTGAAGAAGAATTAAGCGAAGTAAAACATTATTTCGTTCATAATCTTAGTATTGAACAATCGTATGATGTCGCTGATTATGAACAAGATGTATTGTATTTATTAAATGAATTGTTTAAACAATACAATGTCGTTGTGATGACCGGCGGCTCCGGGCTTTTCATAGATGCGGTATGCAACGGACTCGATTTGATTCCCGACATTTCTTCCGAAACGAGAAACAAAGTCAATGAGATTTATGAAAAAGGCGGACTTGTCGCTTTGCAGTCTGAAGTCGAAAAAGTTGACCCTGAATATTACAAAATCGTTGACCGACAAAATCCACGAAGATTGCAACGCGCCATTGAAGTCTTTTTGCAAACAGGCAAGCCCTACTCCACTTTCCGCAAAAACAAACACGTTGACCGCGATTTTAACATTATCAAGACCGCACTTCTTTGGGACCGCGATGAACTTATAAAGAGAATCAACAAACGTGTTGACAACATGGTGGAGTCCGGACTTCTTGATGAGGTGAAATCAGTTTACGACAAACGACATCTAAATAGCTTAAACACAGTCGGTTACAAGGAATTATTTGAATATCTCGATGGCAAAACCACACTTGAACAAGCGGTTGAACAAATCAAGATAAACACTCGACAATATGCGAAACGACAGATGACATGGTTAAGGAAAAACACTGAATATCATTGGTTTAGCATTGACGAGTACGATAAGATATTAGATTTTATAAAAGAGCAGTTGGCGTAAAGAAAAATTGAGTATTTTTGCACCCTGAAACAAACATTGACGCGAGTGCGTCCGTGTGCTTGAACACCACGTTAAAAACAAGGACAATGAAAACGAAAAACAAAAGCGTGAGTGTGCCATTTTTCTTGATTGGTGCACTTTTTTGTATCAGTCTCGTGACTGCCAACTTATTGGAAACCAAAGTGATGCAAGTATTGAACATCACTTTTACAGGCGGTTTCTTAGTCTTCCCGATTTCATATATTCTCAACGACTGCATCTCTGAAGTTTACGGCTTCAAAAAGGCCCGACTGATTATCTGGACCGGTTTCCTGATGAATCTTATCTTTCTCATTTTCTGCAAGATAGCGGTTGCGCTTCCGTCGGCTCCTTTTTGGGAAGGCGACGACGCTTTCAGATTCGTCTTCGGCCTCGCACCAAGGATTTTATTAGCGAGTCTCTGTGCTTTCTTGGCCGGCTCTTTCCTTAATGCATTAGTAATGAGCAAGATGAAAGTCGCGAACAATGGCCGTCATTTCTCAATTCGCGCCGTCTTGTCATCGCTTGCCGGAGAGTCAGCTGACTCGATAATCTTCTTCCCGATTGCATTCGGCGGACTGATGCCGTTACGCGAATTGCTGAAAATAATGTCTATACAAATAATCGCAAAAACGCTTTATGAAGTGGTCATGCTTCCATTCACAAAACGTTTGGTGAAGCACCTTAAAAAAGTCGAGGATACAGATACGTTCGATAGTGATATATCTTACAATATATTTAAAATCAAAGATTTATAACAAACGCTTCAAGTCATCCTTTAATTTTTCAGCACCTTCAAATCTGACAGATTTCAGCCCGACATTTATCGCGCCGTCAACATTGGCCTGATTGTCGTCAATGAAAAGACATTCATCTGCAATGAGGTTGTATCTGTCAAGTAAGATTTTGTAAATCAAAGGATTGGGCTTCAGAAGTTTTTCCTCGCCGGAAACAACGATGTTGTCAATCAACTTAAAAATCCCGTATTTTTTCTGAACTGTTGGAAATGTCTCCGCCGACCAGTTTGTCAGTCCGTAGATCACAGGGAATCCGTTCTCTTTCAATGACTTGATAAGTTTGTACATTCCGGGGATCTCCTCGCCCATCGTTTTCATCCAGTCGGTTTGATAAAGTTTTATAGCCTCTTCATAATCAGGGAATTGCGCGATTCTTTCCGACACCGCCACGGAAAACGGCTTGCCGCAGTCCATCTGTGCGTTCCACTCGCTGTTGCAGACGTTCTTGATGAACCAGTCGGACTTTTCCTCATTATTGAAATAATCATCGAAAAGATAATGCGGATTCCAATCGACGAGAACGCCTCCAAAGTCGAAAATTATGTTCTTAATCATATTTTGCAGTTTAATTTATGTCAACAATCTCCCAATGACCGCCTTTATCAGGGCCTACTCGACGGATTATGTTGCCGTCTTTCATTGCTTTGATTAAATTCATTGCATATCTCAATGATATTTGTAATCTTAGCGAAAAGTCATTAGCACTCGCGCCGGGATTTTCCTTTATGATAGACAAAATATCCATAGACTTTTTGAATGCCTTGTTTAGTTTTTTGTCTATCTCGAAAAGATGGTCAATCCCATAAATGTCATCTTCATAATCTTTAGTTTTCAATGCATTTTTCAATGCATTTTTCAGTGCATTTTCAAACCTATTTTGTTTTTTCTTATTCTCATTGATGACAAGTTTGCCATTTACAATCATGGTTTTCAATGTTTTGAGAATACAGTCGAGCATGAATTTTATGAATATCGTGCTTTCTCCTCGGTTGTCGGCGATGAGCAGCACCTTGTAGTAATTCTGCTGGTTTTCCCTGATGATATTCTCAATCGGGATCCATGCGAAAATCGGCTTCCACTTTGCGAGAAGAGCCGTCTGCCAGAGCCGTCCCATGCGTCCGTTGCCGTCGAGGAACGGGTGGATGAACTCAAATTCGTAATGGAACACGCAGCTTTTGACCAGCGGATGCACGTTGCTGTTTCTGACCCATGCGAACAGGTTCGACATGTTGGCGGGCACGACATGGCTTGGCGGCGCCATGTGGATGATGTTCACGCCGTCAGTGACGCCGACGCTCTTATTCCGGTATTTTCCGCTGATTTCCACGAGGTCGCCCATCAGGACACCGTGCGCTTTTTTAAGGTCTTTCTCAAGAAAAGGGTCCAAATCAGGAAGCAGGTCGTAGGCCTTGAATGCGTTTTTCACCTCTTTGATCTCCTTTTCGGAACCGGCGACGTGTTTCCCGTCGAGGATGTCGGTCACCTGTTCAATGGTGAGCGTGTTGTTCTCAATTGCCAACGAAGCCTGTATCGTCTTGATTCTGTTTTCCTTACGGAGAAGCGGATGTATTCCGTCAGGGTTGAGGAACTCCATTTCGGAAATAAGTTCCACAATCTCCGCCACCTGATTCATGATTTCATCGGTGATTTTGTACGGCGGGATGTTGTAGTCGGCCTGTTGTTCTCGAAGCTCGAATCCGAACGACTCGACGGTCGTCCAATCGGGATATTGATGCGAATTTTTCATATTAAAAAGGTTTAAAAAACGCTGCAAAGATAATAAAAATAATCGAAAAACGGTCCAAGGACGCCGTGAAAATTATTGCTCAATATCAATGTTTTTTTGACAATTAATCTTTATAAATACCATGTTATTTTAAAATTTTCAGTTGCGTGATTGCAATGCGAATTTTTCATATTTTTGCACTTGAAATTAATATAAAAATGAAGAAGTTAATCTTAACAATTATCGCGGCGGCACTGTTGTCAAGCAGTTGCAGCGAATGCGAAAAAACAAACGAAAAAGCAATGAACTCAACTATGGAAGACCTGCTGACGCGCCGCAGCGTGCGCAGCTACACTGACGAAGTGCCTCCGATGGAGGTGATTGAAGAAATCTGCAAGGCGGGCACATACGCCCCGACAGGAATGAACAGGCAAGCACCCGTCATCATCGCAGTGACAAACCGCGAGGTGCGCGACAGACTTAGCAAACTCAACGCCGGCGTGTTCGGCAAAGACAACGACATGGATCCGTTCTATGGTGCGCCTGTCGTTCTGGTGGTCTTGGCCGACACCACAGCCGCGCTCACATGGAAAGAAGACGGCTCGCTCGTGATGGGCAACCTCCTGAACGCGGCACACGCCAAAGGACTCGGCTCATGCTGGATACACCGCGCCAAAGAGGTGTTCGAGACCGAAGAGGGCAAAGCCATCCTCCGCGGCCTCGGCATCGACGATTCGAAATACGTCGGCATCGGCAACTGCATCCTCGGCTACGTGAATGGCGACTACCCGACGGCGAGACCGAGGAAAGACAATTATGTTTATTGGGTCAAGTGACGGATTTCTCCAGTCGTTCATGTTGAAAAAATGCATATCTTTGCACCGATGAAATGCAGAGTATAATTTGATGAGATCAGTTGTATTTTTCGACCTTGAAATCGGAGTTGAGGACAAAATAATCAAAGATATAGGCGCCGCCGACAATGACGGCAGGCAGATTCATTCCTCCAAAGTCAATGACCTTATGTCGTTTATGTCCAGTGCCGATTACATCTGCGGACATAACATCATTCACCATGACCTGAAGTATCTGAAATCATATTTCAATGAGTCAGACATTCCTCAGGCCATCGACACACTTCACATCTCACCGCTGCTGTTTCCGCAAAAACCTTACCACAAGCTGTTGAAAGACGACAAGTTACAGGTTGAGGAGCTCAACAATCCACTGAACGATTCGCTGAAGGCCAAGAGATTGTTCTATGACGAGGTGAATGCATACAACGCCTTGAATGACAACATGAAAATTATATTCTCCAAGTTGTTGAGAAACACTTTGGAGTTTAAGGCGTTCTTCAACTATGTTGGCATGCCTGTGAGTTTCTTCAGCGTTGAACATTACATAAGAAAGGAGTTCAAGGGTGAGATTTGCGACAACGCCGGCATTGAATCTATCATTGCGAACCATCCTGTCGAACTTGCATACGCTTTGGCACTCATCAGCACAAACGATCGTTATTCTGTCACACCTCGTTGGCTTCTGCACAACTATCCGATAATTGAAAACATCATAAAAATCCTATGCAACACTCCGTGCAACGGATGCCTGTATTGTAACAAGGCACACGATGTTCACAGCAAGTTGAGAAAATTTTTCGGATACGACAGGTTCCGTACATATAACGGCGAGCCGTTGCAGGAGGAGGCTGTCAAGGCCGCAGTGTCCGGAAAATCTTTGCTTGCAGTGTTCCCGACCGGTGGCGGCAAGTCGCTCACTTTCCAGCTTCCGGCCTTGATGGCGGGCGAAGCCACACACGGGCTCACCGTAGTCATATCGCCTCTCCAGTCGTTGATGAAAGACCAGGTTGACAATCTTAATGCCAGGGGCATCGTTGACGCGGTGACAATCAACGGACTGCTCAGTCCGATAGAACGTTCGGAAGCCATTGGCCGTGTGGCAAACGGCATGGCGTCGCTGTTGTACATCTCGCCCGAGCAACTGAGGTCAAACACAGTAGAGCGGCTACTCCTCTCAAGGAATATCGTTCGTTTTGTCATCGACGAGGCGCACTGTTTCTCGGCCTGGGGACATGATTTCAGGGTTGACTATTTCTATATCGGCGACTTTATCAGGAAACTGCAGGAGAAGAAACGTCTGCCGGAACTGATACCTGTATCATGTTTCACCGCCACGGCCAAGCAAAAGGTTATCAGTGACATTCGTGAATATTTCTCAAACAAGCTGTCAATCAACCTTGAGTTGTTCGCCACCGATTCAACACGGAAGAATCTTCACTACGTTGTCTTGTACAAAGAGTCTGAAGAAGACAAATACGATGCTTTGCGGATGCTCATAGAGCGAAAGAATTGTCCGACAATAGTTTATGTGTCGAGGACAAGGAAATCCAGGGAGATTGCCGAAAGGTTGTGCAGCGACGGGTTTCCGGCGTTGCCGTTCAACGGCAAGATGGACTCAACGGACAAGATCATCAATCAGGAGGCATTCATTCAGAACAAAGTCAAGGTGATGGTGGCGACATCGGCTTTCGGCATGGGTGTTGACAAGCCTGATGTCGGCTTGGTGGTTCACTACGACATCTCCGACTCACTTGAAAATTACGTTCAGGAATCGGGAAGAGCCGGGCGCGACCAGTCGATAAACGCCGAGTGCTTCGTGCTGTTCAACGACAACGACCTTGACAAGCATTTCATTCTCTTGAACCAGACGAAGCTGAGTTTCAGCGAGATACAGCAGGTCTGGAAGGCGATAAAAGACATGACAAGGATGAGGCGGCGGATATGTTGCTCGGCATTGGAGATAGCGCGGCAGGCCGGCTGGGACGATTCGGTCAAAGACATTGAAACCAGGGTGAAGACGGCGGTGGCGGCACTCGAAAACGCCGGATACATAAGGCGCGGCAACAACGTCCCGCACATCTACGCCACAAGCATTAAAGTCAGGAACATGGATGAGGCGGCCTCCAAGATTGACGGGGCACAATTCATCGACGAAGCCAGCAAAAGCAACTGCAAACGCATCGTCAAGTCGCTGATCTCCGCAAGAAGCATCGCACAGGCAGTCGATGACGACGCGGAGTCACGTGTTGACTATCTCGCCGACATCCTCGGCATCGAGAAAAACGACGTCATCTATTGCATAAACATGATGAGGCAGGAAGGCATCCTCTCCGACTCTATGGACATGTCGGCTCACCTTCTTTATTCCGAAAATGAGAACAGAGCCATGTCGCAACTTGAAAACTACGCAAAACTCGAAGATTTCCTGCTCTCAAGAATCACTGAAGACGGATTTCAGATGCCGTTGAAGCATCTCAACGAAGACGCTCACGACAACAATATCACTTTCTCATCGGTCAGGAACATACGCACCATACTTTACTACCTCACCATCAAAGGTTTTATAAAAAAACACGATGTCGCTTCCGGCGACACTTCGGGCGGTCAGCGTGTCGGCATTTACCCGACAGCCGAATCAGGCAAGATGCACGAGAAATTTCTTAAACGCATTGATATTTGCCGATTCATAGTTAAGGAGTTATATAAGAAATCGAGACTTTCCACCCATAAAGATGAAAATTTTGTCCTGGTGAACTTCTCCATGCTCGAACTGCTCGAGACATACAGGAAACAAATGACGATCGGCTTCACGTCATCTGGCACTACGCAGGCCGACATTGAAGACGCTCTGCTTTATCTTTCAAAAATTGGAGCGATGAAACTCGAGGGTGGATTCCTCGTCCTGTACAACGGACTGGAGATAAACAGGTTGGTTACAGACAACAAGATCCGTTACAAGATGGACGACTACAAGTCGATGGGGCAGTTCTATCAGCAAAGGATACAGCAGATTCACATCGTGGGCGAATACGCGCACCTGATGGTGAAAGACTACCCGTCGGCTTTGCAGTATGTTCAGGATTATTTCCAGATGGATTTCAAGAAGTTCATCGCGAAATACTTCAAGGCGGAGAGGGCGAGGCAGATTGAACGTAACATCACGCCGGCGAAATACGACCAGCTCTTCGGTGGGTTGTCGGCCAAGCAACTGCAGATAATCAATGATGCCGAATCGCGGCACATTGTTGTGGCGGCGGGTCCCGGGAGTGGGAAGACGAAGGTGCTGGTACACAAACTGGCGTCGCTTCTTCTCATGGAGGACGTGAAACATGAGCAGCTGCTGATGCTTACATTCTCAAGGGCTGCCGCCACTGAGTTCAAGAAAATACTCATCGGACTGATAGGCAACGCCGCAAACTTCGTGGAAATCAAGACATTCCATTCATATTGCTTCGACTTGCTCGGCAAGATTGGCTCCCTTGAGAACGCAGGTGACGTCGTGAAAGACGCGACCTCACTGATTCTTTCCAACGGCGCCGAGATGAACAGGATTTCAAAGAAGGTACTTGTCATAGATGAGGCGCAGGACATGGACGCTGACGAGTTTTCACTGGTGCAGGCACTGATGAAAGTCAACGACGACATGAGGGTGATCGCCGTCGGCGATGACGACCAGAACATCTACGAATTCAGAGGAGCCGACTCGAAATATCTGAGACAGATGGTGACACGACACGATGCCGTGTTGTATGAGATGAACGACAACTACAGAAGCCTTCCGAATATCGTAAACATCTCCAATTCAGTCGCATCACTCATCAAAACAAGGATGAAGTCTCGTCCAATCCGATCTGTCCATAAGGAAAACGGCAAGGTCATAATAACCATGCACGCCTGTCCTAATTTTGAGCAAGCCATTGTTAATCAGATTATTGACAATGGTGAGACGGGAAAAACATGCGTCCTGACAAATACCAATGAAGATGCGTTAAATCTGGTCGGCTTGCTCGTTGACAGGGGAATACGCGCCAAACTCATCCAGACATTCGACAGCTTCAGCATATATGACATCGCGGAAATTAGGTTTCTCATGAAATGTATCGACAAGGAACTGCAATCGCCCGTGATAAGTGATTACATCTGGGAAAACGCAAAAGACAAGCTGTCGAGGAAGTACGCCGGCAGCGACTGCCTTGAACTCTGTTTGAACCTCATTCGCGATTTTGAGGAGACGAATCCAAGCGTGAAATATCGCACTGATTTAGAAGAGTTTATCAAAGAATCAAAATTGGAGGATTTTTATCACGACGACAAGAATGTGATTTATGTCTCAACCATTCACAAATCAAAGGGCAGGGAATTTGACACGGTGTATGTGATGCTGAAGAACTACGACATCTCCGATGATTCAGGCATACGCTGTCTTTATGTCGGGATGACGAGAGCGAAATCCTCACTGTACATCCATTGCGACAACGACATCTTCAGCGAGATTCATTCTGATTCGGTCGAAATAGCGAAAGACACTGACATTTACGAAGAGCCTGGCAAAGTGACGTTTCACCTCACCCACCGCGATGTGTTCCTCGGGTACTTCAAAGGCATGAAAGGTGCCATTTTGAAACTTCAATCCGGCAATCCATTGCATCCTGCCAATAACTTTCTTTGCGCTGACATAGACGGAAGAGAGATTCCGGTCGTGAAGTTTTCCAGGGCGTTTGAAGGCAAGATTCAGAATTACAGAGACAAAGGTTTTGAAATGTCATCGGCGGCCGTCAGATTTGTCGTCGCGTGGAGAGATAAGGAAGATGAAAACGAGACCGAGACCGCCATCATATTGCCGGTTGTCACAATGGAGAAGAAACATTATCTGTCATAAGATGAAATAGACGAATGTTGTAAAAAACCGGCGCACAAGGCATCAAACCCCATGCGCCGGTCTCTTTAAACCATAATCTCTTACTTATTCGTCTTATCCGGATACTCAGGTATCGCGGGCTGCTGTGGCCAGTCTTTCATCTGCTCCATGATGACCTCGATGGCCTTGTCGAGCTGCGCGTCGGTGCCGTTGAACTCGTCGTACGGGTTGTTGTCGATGACGATGTCGGGGTCAACGCCGTGGCCTTCGATGATCCAGTTGCCGTCGGCGTCGAACGGGGCGAACTCCGGACGGTTCAGCGTGCCGCCGTCGATGAACGGCAGGCTGCCCCTGATGCCTACCACGCCGCCCCATGAACGCGTGCCGATGGTCGTCCCTAACTTATAATGCTTGAACTGCCACGGGAACAGGTCGCCGTCGGATGCCGAGTATTTGTTGAATATCAAGACTTTCGGGCCGTTCATCATCTGGAAGGGCTTTATTTCCGCGCCGCTGTTGCGCGTCATCGTGTACATCGCCACCTCACGGCGCAGACGCTCTATGATCATCGGGGAGACGTTGCCGCCGCCGTTGCCGCGGTCGTCGATGATCAACGCCTTCTTCGTTAGCTGCGGATAGAAATATTTCACGAACTCGTTCAGGCCGTCAACGCCCATGTCGGGTATGTGGACGTAACCGACCTGCCCGTCGGTCGCCTCGCTGACCTTGCGGATGTTTTCCTGAACCATGTTATAATAATATAAGGAGTTCTCGCTGCCTATCGGCTTCACCACCACGTCGCGTGCGCCGTCCTCCGACGCCTTGCCGTTCAACGAGAGCATCACCGCCTTGCCGGCCTTGCCCACCAACGACTCATAGATGTTCGACATCTCTTTTGTCGAAACGCCGTCGATTGCCACGATGTAGTCGCCTTCCTTCGCGTTGACGCCGATCTCGGCCAACGGCGATGTCGTCGCCTTGTTCCAGCTCTCGCCTTTCAAAATCCTGACAATCTGATAGTAACCGCTGTCATCGCGTTTGAGCTGTGCGCCGAGCAGACCTTGTTTGATGCGGTCGGCCTCCACCCTGTCGCCGCCGCCGGTGTAAGCGTGTCCGATGTTGAGCTCGCCGATCATCTCGCCGATGAGGTAGTTGACATCGTTGCGGTCGCCGCAATAAGGAATCAAGACGGCGTATTTTTCATAGATGGCTGGCCAGTCGTTGCCGTGCATGTTCGGCGCATAGAAGAAGTCGCGCATCTGACGCCACGCCTCGCGGTAAATCTGCGCCCATTCCTCGTGGAGGTTCACCCATTTCTTCATGCCGGAGAGGTCTGCGCCTTCTTCAGGAAGTTTCGTCTCGCCCTTCGGAGCGTTTATCAGCGAATACTTCCCGCGGTTCATGACAACCATCTTCGAGCCGTCAGGCAACAGGTCATAAGCGACGCCTTTGCAGATCTTCTTGGCCTCCTTACCGTTCATGTCGAAATAATACAGGCCGTTGTTGTCGCCCCAAGCGCAGAAATAAACGCCGTTTTCGACAGCCTTCACATTGTAATAATATGCGGTCTTAAGTCCCGGAAGCGGAATGATTCTGTCGATAATTCCTTCAAAATCAATGTTTATCGACTTGACATCGTCTTTCTTGGGTTCGTCTTTCTTGCTGTTTTTCTTCTTGGAATCTTTCTCGTCTTTTGCCTCTGATTTCTCAATTTTTACTTCATCGTTTTCCGTAAGGAACGGCGACGGCGTGTCTTTCTGCAAGGTCACGAAATAAACACGCGCCATCTCCTGATATGCGTGATTCCATTCGGTATTGCTGTAAATCGGGTTGAAGTCGCGCTCCGAAACGAAATACAGATACTTGCCGTTCTTGTCGAAAGAAGGGTTCAGAGAGTTGAACCAAGTGTCGGTGACGGCTTCGGTATTCTGTGTATCAATGTTATAGACGAAAATCTGGCTGTGTTCTGAAATCTTCCTGTCGGAATAAGCCACCCATTTGCTGTCGGGTGATATTGTGTAATCGCCGATTTCGCCGGCCTCGCTTCTCGCAATCTCGGTGATTTTCTTTGAAACGATGTCAATCATCATGAGGCGGTTCTCCTTGTCGTACCAGAAAATCTTCTTGCTGTCGGGCGACCATTTTGGAGAATATTTATAAGTCAGGGAAACGGTTTCCGGTGACGTGAGTTGTATCGCCTCTTCCCTGCCGTCTTGACTCTGGATGAAAAGCTCGTCGTTGCCGGTCCTGTCGGAGATGTAAGCGATGTATTTCCCGTCGGGTGACCAGACCGCGCCTCGGTCGTGTGCGCCGTCCGACTTGGTGAGGTTGCGTGTGACACCCGACTCGAACGGCACCGTCCAGATGTCGCCGCGGCCGCTGACAACCAAGCGTTTGCCGTCGGGAGAGACGTTGACGGAAGTGATGTTCTTGGAGGCATCGACGTATTTCGTCCTTGAAGTGATTCCGTCATTATTGATTTGCACCGGAATAGCGTGTATCGAATTGTCTTTCAAGCTCATGCGGAACAGTTCGCCGCCGTTCTCAAAGATGATGTCGTTGTCGCCGAGCGACGGGAATTTCACGTCATAATAAGTGTAGTTCGTCACTTTCTCGGTCTTTTCGGTGGCGATGTCGTAGCAGAAGATGTTCATCGTGCGGTCGCGGTCGGAGCAGAAATAAATCTTGTCGCCGGCCCACATCGGGAAGATGTCCTGCGAATCGTTGTTTGTGATGTTTTTGAGTTCTTTTGTGTTGAAATCGAAAATCCAGATGTCGTCAGCCATGCCGCCTTTGTAGTATTTCCATGTGCGGAACTCACGCATGACGCGGTTGAACGCAATTTTCGTGCCATCTGGCGAAAAGCTTATCCAACCGCCTTCATTGAAAGGCAGTTGCTCGCCCAAGCCGCCGTTGACGTTCGCAACAAAAAGCTGGCCGACGAAGTCGTCCCAAGTGATTGCGCGGGTGCGGTAAACGATGTTCTCGTTGTCTTTCCAAGTCATGACGATGTTGTTTGGCCCCATGCGGTCCGACAGGTCGTCACGGTCGAGTGTCGAGGTGTAAGTGAGACGCTGCGGAACGCCGCCTTGCGATGGCATGACATAGACCTCGGTGTTTCCGTCGTACTGACCCGTGAATGCGATGTTTTTTCCGTCGGGCGAGAAACGCGCGAAGATCTCGAAGCCGTCGGCGTCGTTTGTAAGTTGTTGAGCCACACCGCCTTGGGCATCGACGGTATAGATGTCACCGGCATAGCTGAATACGACCTGATTGCCGTGAATCGCCGGGAAACGAAGCATCTTGGCCTCGTCCTGCGCCTGCATCGACAATGTGCCGAATGCAAGCAATAAGCTGATAATTAAAGTTTTTGTTTTCATATCATTAATTTAAAATAATCTGTCCAATCTTACTTCCTCAACATCAATTTCATCGCCAAGATAAACGAGATACGCCTTAATGTCTTGATTTCCATTCATTTCACGAAGCGCAATCATGTAATCCTGAAGCTGCTGATGATATTTCTCGTTGTGTTTTCCGGTCTTGTAATCAATGAGAATTGTGCCTTTGTCGGTTATCGCGTACCTGTCGGGGCGCATCACATGCCCTGACGATGTGTGGATGTCCATCTCGTTCATTATCACTGCGTCGGCTGAATATGCCGGCTTAAGACATTCAATCTCAATGACTTTGTTGAATTTTTGCTTGAGTGCTTCGGCTTGTTTCTCATCAATGGTGCCGTCGTTGACATATTGTCTCAATGCTCTGTCAACATCATTTTTCGTCTTGATTTTTGAGAAAATTTCGTGCACCAACGAGCCCCATTCATCGGGCATGAATGTCTCTTTCGAGGCCCAGACCACCGTCGGATCGGGCTCAACCGAAAGCTTCTCGAACCAATTCAGCGAACATGGGGCTTTCACATTTTCGTCAAGTTCAAGAATATCAACGTCTTTTTTGTCTTTCGATTTGACATCCGACCCCGACTCACAACATGCTGCATCTCCGAAAATGAAGACCTTGCTGTTCTCCGTCTCTTGCTCGGTTATTTCTTCTCTTTTCAAAAAATAATCGTCAAAAACAACATCTTCGTTTTCTTTCTTATTATGTTGAATATCAGCATAATTCGCATTTTTGTTCAAGAAATCATTGAAGATATTATAACCCGTCTTTGAGCATTTGTCGTTAGTGTAAATGAACAGCATCTCCTTGGCACGCGTCATCGAAACATACATCGTGTCGAGGTTGTCGAGCTTGGTCTTTTGTTCTTCGCGTCGCAAAATGTCGGCGAAATCAGTGTCTTTGAGTTTCTCTTTGCTTATCGGCAGCAGAAAAGCGTCGAGATACGGAATGCCTTTGGTAATCTCACTATCAGAACATTGAATCCAGATCTCTTTTTGCGTAAACCCTGCACTCGTGTCAAGTTTCGTTTCGGCAAACGGATACATTACAACGCGAAATTCAAGACCTTTCGACTTATGTATTGTCATGATATTCACGCAGTTAAGCTCACCTGTTATCTGAACGTTGAGATTGTTTTTCTTCTTTTCCCAATACTCAACAAAAACATCGATGCCTGCGCTATGGCTCGACTGCCAGTCGTACAACATATTCATGAAATACTGCACAAAGACATCTTCAAGAATGTTGAACTCGTAGAACTTGCAAAGCTGAATACACAAATCATACAAGCTATATGCTTGGTTATAAATCGTTTGCAGACTGTTTTCAAACGATTTTTCAAACCTTACGCCATGATTGTCTTTACACAAAGTCAGCGGTTTCCCTGAATGCGTCTTTTCATAAAAATAGGAAACCGTCTTAAGAATAACAGGATTCTCATCGTTGACCAAATAATGCAAAGTATTGACAATCAGCTGCACTTTGTCCGACGACTGAAGCTGTATCGAATCGGCCGAGATGACATCGATGCCGTTGCCGACAAGATAATCAGCTATCTCGGTGCCTTCGCCATTAGAACGGACTTGTATCGTAATATCTTTATATTCAATGCCTTCAGAATGTAATTCTTTGATTTTGTCAAGCATTGACTCAAGGACTTTCTCGTGGTATGTTTTTGTGTCAAGTGATCCTGAAAAGACCTCAAGCGAAACCAATCCTCCCTCTTTTGAATTGTAAATCTGTTCGGTATCATCGAAAACTCGGCTGAGTCCCATCGCATCTCCGTCTTCAAGATATTTCTGTGCAAAACGGAAAAACGTGTTGTTGAACTTGATGATATTCTTGCAGGAACGGAAATTGGTGTCAAGCGACTTCTTCTCCGCCGAGGCCACGAAATTCTGCTGGCAACTCGCTGAAAACGCATTGTCCGGACGATTGTAAATCTCAGGAAGATTGATAATCTGCTCGACCTCGCCGCCACGGAACCTGTAAATCGACTGTTTCGCGTCGCCGACAATCATGTTCATGTTGCCCTGCGACAGGCTGTTATCAACCAAAGGCAGGAAATTCTGCCACTGAAGCACCGATGTGTCCTGAAACTCATCGATGAAATAATGCTTGTACCTCTCGCCTATCCTCTCATAGATGAACGGCACCGAACAGTCGCCGAGAACATCCGAAATCCTTTTGTTAAACTCCGAAATATGCACCTGCGAACTGTCTTCGATAAACTCATTTATCAACTCAAAGATATGATTTCTAAGCACATACAGATACAAATCTTTTTCAATGATTGACAGGATAAAATGTTTTTTGATCAACTTGGGATAGTTTTCAAGAGCGTTCCTGTAACATTCAAGAATGTCGTCGTTGTCTATCGCACTCGTCTTCGATTTCCATTTCGAGTTTCCGCAAATCATGTCACGCGACCTGTTCGATGCGATGCTGCTCTTGCGAATCCTCATGTTTCTCACGACCGAAGGAAGCCCGTTTTCCTTGTATGAATAATCGTCAACCTCAATGCCAAGTTCTACTTCTTTATCCGTTATATCATTGATTAACTTATCGATAGCCTCGTTGCAATTTTTTATCTCACCTTTGAGATATTTCTTAATCTCATCAAATTTCGCCTCGTCAATCTCAATGATTTCCTTCTTCTCGCCTTTTTTATACGCGTCTTCCTTGAGTAATTTTTTGATGAAATCGCCGATGAAAGTCTTCACATTCCATGATGTCTCCTCCGACAGATTATACTCAACATAATCAGACAACATCTTGGTAATGAATTTGTTATTGCCGATTTCATCTGAAAGAAGTTGGATTATTTCGTCGATAAGGTCGTCTTGGTCAAGAATGACGCTGTATTGAGTTGGCAGGTTGAGTTCCCTTGCGAAACTGCGCGACAGTTGCTGCACGAATTTGTCGATTGTGGTGACAGCCATATCGCTGTAGTTATGTATAATCTTGGTGTATAATACTTTACAACGTTCAACAATGACATTTTCATCAACGCCGGTTTTCTCGATGATGTAATTCTTCATCAGCTGGATGTCATTTTCGCCGGAGTTATCGGCGATGCCAAGGAGGAAGCGCAGGATTTTCGCTTTCATCTCATTGGCCGCCTTGTTGGTGAATGTGACGGCAAGGATCTCGCGGTAAGCGTCGGAGTTGTTGCCGAGACATAACGTAAGATATTCTTTTACAATGGTGAACGTTTTACCCGAACCCGCCGACGCCGTGTAAATCTTAAAAGGCTTGTCACTTGTTTTCATCATTTTTTTCGTTCTTTCTATGTTTTTTCTCTTTTTTGTCTTTCTTTTTGTCCTTATGTTTGTCCTTGTTGTGTCTTGAGAAAATCTCACTGAACTTATCGAAACTTTGCGAAAGTGAGATGCCCAGCCCCTGCGTGTAGTCTGACATGCTCTCGAACAGGTTGTATGTCGCGTAGTTGTTGTTCACATTTGTATGGTTGTACGCTTTGACACTCAATCTGTTAGTCAGTTTAAACGAAACATCGACGTCGCCCACGATATTGTTAGCGTTGTTAGTGACATTTTTGTTTCCGCGAACCACGCCGAAGTCGCCTTCAATGGTAAGGCGGTCGTCGAACAGCTGTGTTGACATCGCCACTTCGATTTCCTCGTTTGTCATGGTGTTGTTCGGTCTGTAGTTCACGCCGATGTCAAAGTTCTTGGAAAGCGATGACAGCCAGTTGTTCAGCTGGCTTGTTATCACGCCGTAATATGCGGTGGAACCGATGTCGGCGATGTTTGTGTTGCCTGTGTTGGCGAACATTCCAATGACCATCAGCGAAAGAACTTGTTGAGCCATTATCGCTTGGTTTGTCGTGTCAATCACCGAAAAGACCGCCGATTTAATGTCGTCTTTTGCGTTTGGCAACTCCAGTCCGAATGTGATTGTCGGGTTCATCAGCTTGTCGCGAAGATGCAAGATGCAGTCAACGTTAATAGTGTTGTTTATAGTGGTATCAACCGCGATGCTGTTGCCGAGCGACTTCAGCGAAACCTTTGTCCTGTAAGTACTTGCTATGTCAATATCTGCATCAGTCGGGTCACCGTTGAAATGGATTGTCCCGCCGTTGCGGATATTGAAGTTGCGGCTTACTACCTGCAGCCTGAAGGCGAACAGTCCGCTGTTTATCACATAGTTGCCGTTCAATGTCAGATCGCCCTGCTTCATCCCGAGATTCACATTGCCGGTGCCCGTGGCCTGAATCATACCCATGTTCGATGGAAGGAAGATCCGCAAGGTGGCGTCAGGATTGACATCAGCCTTGAGGTCCAATGTCAGGTTGCTCGTTTCTTTGACCTGCGGCACAAACTCCTCCACCGTGTCAATGTCAGAGTCTTTCTGGACGAAAACAATGAAATTATCGTCCACCGAACTCGTTGACGAAATCGGGATGTTTATCTCGGTGCCTTTCCGTGACCTGACATCAATATTCAGCGCAATATCGCTTATCGGGCCTTTGATGACGACATCGCCATCTGCAACGGCGGAGCCGTAAAATCCATTGGCATTCTCGACCGGAATATTCATCGCGACAAAGTCGTTGCATCTCAATCTTATATCGAAATCAAAATCCCGCAGATAGTTGTGCCTAATCTCTCCGTTTGCAAAGGCGACATGTCCCAATGTATCTGTAAGTTGCAGATTATCAACATTTATCTTATTTTCGTTAAGATGGACGGTGTTATTGATTTTGTAATATGTGTTCAAATAATTGATTTTACAGCCGGCGTCTTTGAACATCACATCGCCATCGAGGACTGGTTTCTTCAGAGAGCCGACGACATCGATATTTCCGACTATCTCTCCATCCATCCTGTCAATCACCGATGAGACAAACGGCGTGACGGAATTTAGTTTGAAACCGTTCACTGCAAGTTTTAAATCCAGGTTGTCATCCATCAACATCGGATAATATTTCCCATTGAAATCAAACGTCTTAAACCCTTGATTTTCAGTATTATTGCTATAAATCGCCGACTCAACGTATATCGAATTGTCGGAATTGAGCCAGTCGGCGTTAATGACGACATCGCCGACATCGTTGTCATTTATGAACAAACCTGATATTTCAAGGTTGGAGTCAAACATCGGATGTCCTTTCAATCCGCAGACGTGTAAGTCGCCGTTGATGTCTCCGGCGAAACTCAGATCTTTGTCGGCAAACAAGAAGTCGATGTCCGACAGATCAAGGTTTTTGAGTGAGACGCAGAGCGTGTCGTTATCGTATCTCGGATAAAGTCCATTGACTGTCAGCTCCTGTGATTTTGAATGGAATCCGATGTTATGAACGAAAGTTTTTTTGTTCATGAAATTCACAAATGCGTCATTGTTGAGTTCGAGCAGTGTGTCGCGCAGAATGATCGTGTCAGATTCTAAAGAAAACAGCCCGCCACCTTTCTCATACGGCACGAACCTCGATTTTATATCCGCTTTGTTGTGATTCACCTGCCGGTCATCGTTCCACTTCAGCCTGAAATCAACGGTATCGTTACTGGCTGTGGTGATAAGCGCAAAATTCTCCAAACCTATCACGTTTGGATTTGCTTCAGTCGAATCCTTGAAAATGACATCTCCGATATACAAATCGCAGGATATTTCGTTCGATTCCATGGTATTTCTGACATCTATGTCTCTGAAAATTAAGTTATTTAGCCGAACTTCCGGACTTTCGAGAGTCTGCCCGTGGTTTGAATCACCAGTAGTATATGTCGCCGTGAGTGATGTGCCTGGGGCGATGTGAAGCTGTGGCATGAAAAACCTCGACAGCATCTCGGTGTCTTTCAGGTCAAGTTTAAGCGCAAACTCCTGTTTCTCAACATCATACAAATCTTTCGACTTTTTTATCTCATAAATATGGACGTGCTTCAGCAGTGAGTTTTTCATCGCGTTGATGAAACTGTTGTGGTGGATTATCCCATCTGCTTGAAAATCAAAGAAATCGCATGAGATGTCAGCTGATTTGAAGCCGAGGTCTTCGGTCAGCGAGGCGATGAAATAATTCATGTAATAGTCATCAGAACCTTTCTTGACCGTTGTGCTGTCAAGTTTGAGATCAGCCGTCAGGTCGTCAAGATTGAATCCCGAAAAACTGCCGTCCAAATTTGTACTGACAATTATAACAGAGTCAGTATCAATAAGATGAAGATTATTCAGGTTTGCATCATTAATATCAGCAACTGCGCTGATTAAAGGTTTTTTGTATTTGAAATCAGAACTTGCAGTCAGTTTCAGGTTCACGTCTTTGTTTGCAATGTCGGTGCTGGCTCTCAAAATTTCATCTTTCATCGAGGCATCGACGACAAAATTTTTAAATTCATTATCGTTGTATTTCAATGACTTGAACTTAAATGTGCTAAAGAAATCAGCGGTGTTTTCATTAAATCCCTCGCCGTTGATGTCTGCCGACATCGTCACCTTGAAAGGTGTTGATGAGGTCAGCATCTCTGCAACATCAACATTATCAGCGACAACCGTTGCACAATATTGAGGTTTTTCGTAGTCATACGCACGCATCAGCAAGTCGGCTTTCACTTTTCCAATTTCAGTATTAGCCTCGGCTTTGAAATCAAAATTTTTCGGAGTGCCTCTGTAATCAACTGATAACGTGGAATTTCCGATTGACCTTAGCATTTCCGGCATGGGAATCGTAATTGAACTCGAAGGAATGTAGAAGTTGACAAGGTCATCGTATGAGGTCTTAACCGTCGGGAAATCCATGACCCAATAAGAATCGCCGGTGTCGTTGCAAATTCCCTGCATTGACATGAACCCCCTGATGTTGGAGCATTCGCCAAAACTCAAGTCTAAATTATTGAGTTTGAAGTTGTTGACAGGTCCAAAGAAATCAGTGTTAAGGATGACGTCATTGGGCATTTTATGCATTACGTAAGCCCAATACTTGATGTCATCAAGTCGCAGGTGCGTTTTTCTTATATTGCTGATAATCAAGACTGAATCTACAAATGAATTGAAATCAGCCAAGTCGTTGACTTTAAACTCAAGGTTCAAGTCGAGGTGAGAATTGTTGATGTCGATTAAAGCGTTAGCGACATTCACGTCTGTTGGGCAGAATAACACACTGGCAGTAAACGACTTAAGGTCAATGCCGCAGCGTTCGTCAGCTTTGATGTCCTTGATGAAACCGGTAATGGTGTCGCTCCTGTATTCAAAATTATGAATTTCCAAGAAGATACTGTCGAAATCCATGTGTTTGTAATCCATACTCTTACGTTCCGGATTGTCTTTGTTTTGATTCCACAGGACGAAATGAGCGTTGTCAACCAATATTTTATCGACAATAAGATTCAGTTCATTGTCAGAGTTTTTTACGCTCTGATTTTCAGGAAGTTGCGAGAGCATTTCGGCGAGATTCGACATCTCATTGCCATCGTATGTGACAAGTTTGAACATGGCGTTTTTCAGGAAAACCTCTTTCAGACGAATCTTGTTAAACGGGAAATCAAAGGCGATGCTCGTCTTGAATTCGTCAATCTTCAGCATCGG